>Ga0210016_1003518_pt1 | contig 13729 bp, 15 predicted proteins | sample CryGeyCG2014_300_FD_185454 | JGI IMG/M metagenome (GOLD analysis project Ga0210016, IMG submission 185454) | Groundwater microbial communities from aquifer - Crystal Geyser CG02_land_8/20/14_3.00 (SPAdes) (version 2) | ecosystem: Environmental > Aquatic > Deep subsurface > Groundwater | place... | reverse complement strand
ATTAAATAATTTATAATTAAACTAAATTATCTTATGTTTAACAAGCCAACCCAAGAAAAAGGGTTCAAGGAGGTGGAAACTATTATTGGCCCATCAGTAAAAGTTAAAGGCGACTTTAATGGCCTGGGTAATGTCATTGTTGAGGGAATTGTTGAAGGCAGCTTAAAAACTAATGGCAGCCTGCGCATTGGCGATAAAGCAAAAGTAACAGCCAGTATTGAGGCTAAAGAAGCCAAAATTGGCGGCGAAGTTAAAGGCAATGTCAAAGTCAAAGGCTATTTAGACATTACTGCCACGGCTAAAATTTTCGGCGATTTAGAAGCTGCCAGCTTATCTATTGAACGGGGGGCAATGCTTAATGGCAAATGCACCATGGCCGCTAGTAGCGAAGAAAGTAGAAAAACCAGCAAATTAGCTGCTGATTAATTCTCTTCAGCCAATAATTAACTTTAGCCAATAAAATGAATGTTTATATTTACGATTCTTTTTTGAATCAAAAAAAATACGATCAAACTTTAGCGCAAATAGAAACACGCCTGACTGACTTGGGTCTGAACGGCAAAATCGCCCGCTTGGGCATTATGAAAAATATCAATGATATTGTTGATTATGAACTTAAGCGCGGTGCTAAAACAATTATCGCGGTCGGCAATGACCAAACAGTTAACCGGGTAATTAACGCCCTGGCTGACAGCCAAGTTCCCTTGGGTATAATTCCTATTGGCGAGAAAAATAATGACATTGCCACTGCCTTGGGTATTGGCCAAAATGAAGCTGCTTGTGAAATCTTATCAGCCAGGCGAATAACCAAAATTGACCTAGGATTAGCTAATAACTTTTACTTTATCGGCCGTGCTGCCATAATTAATCAAGGAACAACTTTAGCCATCAGCCAAACTTATTCTATAGAAATCGTGGAAAAGGGAAAAATAGAAATTATAAATTTATTGCCAGCTAATTTGAGTTTGCCAGCTAAAATTAAAATAAACCCTCAGGACGGCATCTTGGAACTGGTAATTAAAACCAGCTCAAGAAAAAAAATATTTACTGAAAAACTTGGCCATTCTATTTTCCCCATTAAAAAAATTACTGTGAGAAATAAAGAATATCCTTTAATTTTAGATGGTGCTAGAGAAATTATGCCTCCGGTAGAAATTAGCTTACTTAAGCAAAAATTAAGGGTCATTGTTGGCAAAAGCAGAAATTTTTAAACATTGTTTAAAAAATGAAGGCGACCCCGCACCTGCGGGGTCGCCTTCATTTTCATTTTTTATTAAGTGAATTTATTATGCGCTGGTTAAATTCTGCTCATTATCTCGCTCTTGACGCTTAAATAAATAAAGCTGCTGCAAAGCTGTTAAAACAGTGGTGGTCAACCAGTAAAGCGCCAGACCGCCAGGGAAAGTCAGGCCAATAAAAACCGTCAAAGCCGGCATAAAATAAAGCATTTGCTTATTCATAATTGCCATCATGTCTTCGTCTCGAGATCCCTTGCTTTTAAGTGGCGGCCGTTTAGTGGACATCATCTTGGCTTGCCAAAATTGCGCTAAACCAGCTAAAACCGCCAGCACTACATTAGGCTTAGATAAATCAATTAAACCAAAAGAGAGAGGATTGATAATTTCCGGACGATGAATAAAACTATAAACTAAATTTAATGATTGGCCGTTTAGGCCGTTTCTAAAAACCCCAAAAACCGCCCAGAGAAAAGGGAGTTGGATTAAGAGCGGCAAACAAGAGGAAAAGGGATTAACTTTTTCCTGGCGATAAAGCTCCATCATAGCTTTGCCCATCGCTCCCTTATTATCAGCGTACCTCTTCTTTAATTCATTAATTTTTGGCTGTAGGTCTTGCAATGATTTTTGTGATCTGATTGATTGTTTAGACAAGGGCAGCAAAATTAATTTAATAATCACGGTCATAGCAATAATAGCTAAACCAAGATCATTGCCCGGGATGATATTATAAAGAAAAATTAATAAATTTAAAATCGGCTGATAAAAAACTACTTGAAAAATATTCGCCATAATGAAATTTGGATTTATTTTAACGGATCCCAGCCGCCACGATTAAAGGGATTACAGCGCAAGACTCGCCATAAAGCTTTGCCACCACCCTTAATTACTCCATATTTTTCTATTGCCGCGATAGCATAATCAGAGCAGCTGGGCTGAAAACGGCAAAAACCTTGAGGGAAAAAATATTTGCCTACGCCATGGTCAAACGATAAAGTTCGTTGATAAATTTTAAGTAATTTGATAACCAAATAACGGCTAAATAAGACTAGCACAAAGATAATTATTTTAGGACCTGCACTTATGTGTCATTGCGAGGAGCGACCCCGCATTTGCGGGGGAGCGACGCGGCAATCTCACGAACGATAAATAAGAAAATATTTTTTATAATAGTAGAATTTTGATTGATATTTATAGTGCGTGAGATTGCTTCGTCCCCCGCAAATGCGGGGTCCTCGCAATGACAAGCGTATGTTATTATTTTAATAATTTAAGCCTATCTAAGCTCTGTCTTAATAAAGCAACCATATCCCGGTACTTCTTGTCAGCTGCGCCTGGTAAAGCAATGACTAAAAAATCATAACCTGGCTTTAACTTACCTATTTCCAGCCTGAAAAATTCTCTAATCCGCCGTTTAAGTTGGTTGCGTTCTCTGGCCTTTTTGCTAACTTTACCGCTAATAACTATGCCCAAACGGCTTGTTTCAGTTTGGCTGGGCAAGATTTTTAGACCAAAATATGAAGAATAATATGACCGGCCGCACTTAAAAATTTGATCAAAATCTTTACCTTTGGTTAAGCAACTAATTTTAAGAGACATAAGACCTTTTGCAAAAACTGTAGGGGCAATTCATGAATTGCCCCTACTTTTGAGATAATTTTTTCAAATTTTGCAGCATCCCGCAATACTGCGGGATAAAAAGCGACGATGTTTATATGTAATATATCCAGATAAGCAAAGGAGTTTTTTAAATTTTGCGGCCGAAATTTGGAAAAATTAGCCGAAATGTTATTTTGCAAGAGATCTATAGAACAAATTAGCCAGAGCCGACTACTAGACTAAGGCTATTTAGTTAATCTTTTTCTACCTTTAGCCACACGTCTTTTAATCACCTGACGGCCAGCTTTAGTTTGCCTTCTTTTTCTAAAGCCATGTTTTTTTTTGGCTCGCCGGCGATTGGGCTGATAAGTTCTTTTTGGCATAAATTATTTTTATTATTTTATGATTATAATTAATAATAAAAACCCTATTTAGGGTAACTTTATCAAAGCATAACATTTATTTCTTATTTGGTCAAACTAAAAAATAAAGAGACGCCCCGCACCTTGCGGGGCGTCTTTCCTTACAACTTTTTATATAAATTTTTATCCACCCCTTATTAACAGTTTTTAAACATTGCTTACTATTTTACTTACTGTTATAATTTCAAAAAATACACTTTGACTTTATTAAAATTCTCCTATAAGATAATCTCGCTGACTGGCTTGAATATTTTTTGTTTTTAAATGCTCTAGTTTTATCTTAACTCCTAAATTCCTCATGCTATGAATAATGAACAACTTTGGCAAGCTATTTTGGGGGAAATTGAATTAAGCTTGTCCCGAGCCAATTTTACTACTTGGTTTAAAAACACTTTTATTTCCTCTTGCGAAAATGGCAAAGTAATTATTTGCGTTCCTAACACCTTTACCAAGGCTTGGCTGGAAAAAAAATACCATCGCGAAATCAGCCAGGCCTTTAAAAATATCGGCCAAGATAGTATTAAGGAAATTATTTATAAAGTTGAAACAAAAAAGGCCGGGCCGATTGATGATTTATTAAAAAAAATTAAAATTAAAAAAGATGATAGTTTGGCTGACAAACCTTTAACTGTTAATCGTTTTGGCCTTAGCTCCCGCTACACCTTTGATAATTATATTGTTGGCAAAAACAACGAACTAGCGCATGCTGCTTGCCAAGCCGTGGCGGCTAATCCCGGCCACGCCTATAACCCGCTCTTTATTTATGGTGGCGTTGGACTAGGCAAAACCCACCTCTTGCAAGCGATTGGCCACGAATTAACCAAAAAAACTGACAAACTCCTTTATGTTTCTTGTGAAAGATTCACTAATGATTATGTGCAAGCTGTACGCAATGGACAAGCTAAAGATTTCAAAGACCACTACCGTAATGTTGACCTGCTCTTAATTGATGATATCCACTTTATGGGCGGTAAAGACGGTACGCAAGAAGAATTTTTTCACACCTTTAACGAACTTCATCAAACTAATAAACAAATTGTCATTTCTTCTGACCGGCCGCCTAAAGCTATCCCGGCTTTAGAAAAAAGACTGCTGTCTCGCTTTGAATGGGGCATGATTGCCGACATTTCACCGCCTGACACTGAAACCAGAATTGCCATACTAGATGCTAAATGTCGGGAAAAAAATTATAAGTTAGAAAAAAATATCTTAGATTACATCGCTAATCATATCCAAAGTAATATTAGGGAGCTAGAGGGCGCCTTAAATCGCTTGATTGCTTATTATGAATTTAATAATACCCAACCATCAATTGAGAGCGCTAAAAATGTCTTGGCTGGCATTATCTCTGGTTTTCAAACCAAATCAACCACGCCTAAAACAATTATTGAAGCAGTAGCTAAATTTTTTGATATAAATATTAAGGATTTAACCGGCGTCAGCCGTAAAAAAGAGCTGGTGGTACCCCGACAAATTGTGATGTACTTAATGCGTAAGGAAATTAACTCCTCCTACCCGGCCATTGGCCAAGAACTAGGCGGCCGCGACCACACTACAGCTATGCATGCTTTTAATAAAATCTGCAAAGAGATAGAAGAAGATGAAAGACTAAAGCAAAACATCAACTCCGTCAAACAATTAATATATAACAACTGTTAATAAATAAGTTAATAACTAGTTGTTTAATTTTTAACGCTGTTAATAAACACCATAAAGCAATAAAAAACAACACAGTTAATCAACAGCCGCCATTCAATTATCTACAAACACACCACTAATTAACAAGCTTATCTTTAGTTGAATTTTAGCAAAAATTGTACTTATCTTTAGTTTATTAACAGTCTTATTATTATTACCTTTTATAATTATTTATATTTATCTTTAAAATAACACTTACTAAAAATATGAAAATATTTAGTTTGCAAGAAAATTTAAAACAAGGGTTTTTTATTGTTGGGCATATTGCGGGAAAAAATATTAATTTGCCAATTTTGAATAATATAATGATTAAAACCGAAGACGGCAATATAAAAATGCTTGCCACCAATCTAGAGATTGGTATTGTGACCATGGTGCGTGGCAAAATAGAAAAAGAAGGGGCTTATACCGTGGATGCGAAAATAATTTCCGAGTGTATTAATTTATTGCCCAACAAAAAGGTTGGTCTGGAATTAAAAGATGGAGTGCTAGCAGTTGACAGTGACAATTATAAAGTAAAAATCAGAGGCCAGTCAGCCGAGGAATTTCCCTTAATTCCCGAAGTGGATAAAAAAAATTATTATAGCGCGCCAATTGAGGAATTTAAAAAGGCGGTGACTCAAGTAATGTTCGCTGTTTCTTTGAGCGAATCCCGCTTGGAGCTTTCTGGGGTAATGTTTAATTTTAATGGCGCTGGCTTAACTTTGGCAGCGACTGACAGCTATCGTTTAGCAGAAAAAAATATAAAAATAAAAACCAATAACCGCGAAGAAAAAAAAATTATTGTGCCAGCGAAAACCCTGCAAGAATTAATTAGGATTCTGTCGGGACTGCAGGCGAGTGCGCTGGCGGCAGAGGACCAGGGAATAAAATTTTACCTTTCGGAAAATCAAATTTTATTTACTTGCGGTTCAACCGAGCTGGTCTCGCGCCTAATTGAGGGGCAATACCCTGATTATCAGCAGATCATACCAACAACCAGCAAGACTAAAGCAATTAGTCAAAGAGCTGAATTAATCAGAGCGGTTAAACTAGCCTCGCTCTTTTCTAAAACTGGCATCAATGATATTAATTTGGATTTTCCTAAAGGTAAAAATCAGGTAGTAGTATCCTCGGTTTCGGGTCAAACTGGCGAGAATGTAACTAGTCTTGAGGCCAAAGTGAGCGGCGAAGACAATGGCATTGTGGTTAATTACCGCTATTTATTAGATGGCTTAAATAATATAGACAGTGAATTAGTTAGGCTAGAAATTGTTGATGGCAACACGCCCTGCCTGTTAAAATCCGACAAAGAGACTGATTACCTCTATATTATTATGCCGATTAAGCAGTAAGCAAATAATAGTTTTTATCTCACGATAATTTTAATTTCCCGGCTTTTGCTGGTTTGCCCATTCCAGCCGCGGGCCTCGGCGCTAAGCCAATAAACACCTGGCGCTGGCATATTAGTCCAAGTGACCTTAGCTGGATTTTTTTCTAATTGGCCAACAGTGCCAATAAGAGAAACTGTGCCGTCATTAGTTTTTAAAATAAAGTCAGTCTTAGCAATTTGTTCAGGGCTGGATAAAGATAGTGACAAAGTAAAAGGAAAATCAGCTTGGGTTAGGGTGACTTCACTAGTTGGCATGAGCCAAGATAAATTGATGTTTCTGATTTTTCTTGTCTCACCTAAAATTAAATTAAATTCAATTGTTTGTTCAGCGCAATTATCAATGTCATCGCAAATTTGCACTCTTAAATTATGGAAGCCGCTATTTAAAAAGCCAATTGTTTTGGTTAAGTTAAAAGGATAATTGGAAACAGTGGCGAAAAGGTTGTCATTCAGGTAATATTCAGCGCGATTAATGCCGCGAGGCGCAGCAGCTTTAATATTGACCGTTAAAGTCGCTTCCATAATTGATTGATTATTGTTCGGATATTCAATAGACAGGATAGGTTTATTTTCAGTTGTGTGCAGATTATCGTATTCAGTCGGCGGCGCCGAGGTGGCCAGGCCCTGTTCAGCTGACCAAGCTAAGACTCTATTTTCCCAAAGGTCAAATTGCGGGTCCTCTTGGGGATTAGTTGGCGCCGGGCCGGTCGGGTCGTCTTTATTAATATAATAAAGAATAGAGTGAGCCTCAAGAAAGGTTTTTTCTTCAATAAAACTATCTGGTGTCAAATCAGTAGCCAAGAGCCCTGAAGCTTTATCTATTTTAACAACAGTTTTTCCCTCAATATTGCCGTCTAAAATTGGTTTGTTGGTGGTAATAGTTTCAGCTGGGTTAAAATATTCTATTGGCGTATCGCCTAAAACTCTATTCATATAATCATGCCAAATCGGCGCGGCCACTACTGAGCCATCAGCCCCGCGTTTCATGGAAGTGTTGTCGTTGTTGCCCACCCAAACGCCGGTTACCAAGGAGGGGGTAAAGCCTAAGGTCCAGGCGTCGCGGTAATTATTGGTCGTGCCGGTTTTCGCCGCGATTGGCCGCGAGCCTAAAGTTAAATAATTTTGCTCGCCAAAAATAAAGGCGCGCTCTGAATTATCAGTCAGGATGCTGTTGGTTAGGCGCGCCATCTTGGCGTCTAAGACGCGTTTTTCACTACCTTTAAACTCCTCAATAATTTTACCATCTTTATCCTCAATTTTTAAAATAACGGATAGGGGGTGATAAATGCCTTCACGGGCCAAAACAGCATAAGCATTAGCGTGCTCAATTAATTTGACTTCGCCGCCGCCTAAAACCAATGACAGGCCAAAGCGATCGCGCTCATTTAAAGTAGTGTAGCCCAATTCTTGAGCTAAATTCAAGACATTATTAATGCCAGTTAAATAAATGGTTTTTACTGCCGGGATATTTAATGACCCGGCCAGGGCCTTTCTCATGGTAACTGGCCCGTGTTCTTGGCTGTCATAATTATGCGGCTCATAGGGTTTGGCTGGATCAGTAGAAAAGTTAGTTACCACATCATAGAGCACGGTATCAGGCGTGTAGCCCTTAATAAAACTGGCTGTATAGACAGTTGGCTTAAAAGAAGAGCCAGGCTGGCGCGGCTGCAAGGCGACATTAACTTGGCCGTCAATGCTATTATCAAAATAATCTTTAGAGCCGACCATAGCTAAAATTTGGCCGGTTTTAGGATCAAGAGAAATTAAAGAGGCATTACTGGCTTGATATTTTTCTTGGTTAACTGGCGCCTTGTCCCTGATTACCTCTTCAGCAATTTTTTGTTTATATAAATCCAGGGTAGTATAAATTTTTAAGCCCTCCTGTTCAATCATTTTATCGCCGTATTTTTCTGCTAAAAGCTCCTTGATATACATTACAAAATGAGGCGCGATTATATTGTCAGTTTGCTCTTTAAATACCAGCTTGGTATTTTTCGTTGCCTCGGCTTCTGCTGACTTGATATAGCCTTGTTTAACCATTAAATCAAGAATATATTGTTGGCGGGCAATCAACAAGTCTTTGTTGGGCCCATAAGGAGAGTAACGCGTTGGCGCTTGCGGCAAGGCCGCTAAAATTGCGGCTTCAGCCAAATTAATTTGCTTAACGCTTTTGCCAAAATAGTGCTGGCTGGCTGCTTCAATGCCGTAAGCCGTCGAGCCATAAGGAATTTCATTAAAATACATCTGCAGAATTTCATCTTTGGTAAACTTTTTTTCCAAGCGATAAGCTAAAATAAGCTCCTTAATTTTTCTAGTGTAAGTTTTTTCCTTGGTTAAAATGGCGTTTTTGATAAATTGCTGCGTCAGGGTTGAGCCGCCGGCTTTGCGGCCGAGCAGAACATTAGTTGCCGCTGTGCGAAACATTGCCCAGAAGCTGAAGCCGCCATGCTTGTAAAAATCTTTATCCTCAACTGCGATAGTGGCATTTTTGACATAATCAGGAATATCTTTTAAGTCAACAATAGTGCGTTTTTCAGCGCCATGAATTTCATAAAGGATAGTTTGACCGGCGCGGTCATAAATTTTTGTGCTTTGGGCAACTTGGCGGTCAATTAAACGATTGGGATCAGGCAAACCGCGCGACAGCCAGAATAAAGAGATTAGCCCGGCTAAAAAAACAATGGTCATCGTCATAGCTAATCTTTTTAAATTTTTTGGCTTAATTAAAACAGACCATAAAAAGCCGGCCAAGCCGGCCAAAACAGAGCCGAACAGATTTTTATTTTGGCTGGACCAGCTGTTTTTTTTAGGATGATGGCGTAAATAATACTTTTTTTTCTTGTTGCGCCATTGTTGCGGTGATTTAATTTTGCGCGACAATTGGGGAATAGGCATAAAATACTAATTATTCCCCTCCTTAACAAGGAGGGGTAAGGGGAGGTAATACGAATAATGCAAATGATACGAATAATACGAATAAAAAAATTATAACAGGATTTTGGCCCAAAAGCAATTTAAGGATGGCGCGAATTCCCTTTCGCCCCTTGATTTTTTAGCAACTTTTGTAATTATTGGCTCGCAGTTGGCTGGCAAGTTAATTTTGTGGTAAAATATAGGCATAATAGTGTTGATAACTTTAATTTAATCTTTTAACCCACGATATTGGCGATAAGCGATTGGATATATTCGTTAAATTCGTTTTTAATTCGTTGATATTCGTATTTTAGAGAGGGGGTGGAAAATGTCAAAAAAATTAAGAAAAAATATACTGGCCTTAACTATGAGCTTAATATTAGTTATGCCGCTATTTGCGGTTGCTCTTTCGGCCCAAGCGGCTGATTTAGATCCTTGGGGAGGCAAAGAGGACGAAATTAAAACAGAAACTGGTTTAGGCGAGCGCGACCCGCGAGAAATTGCCGCTGCAGTGATTAATGTTATTATGGGCTTTTTGGGCGTTGTGGCGGTGATTATTATTTTGATCGGTGGTTTTAAGTGGATGACAGCCAGTGGCAGCGAAGACAAGGTGACGGAAGCTAGAAAATTAATCGTGGCCGGCATTATTGGTTTAGTTATTATTTTAGCCGCCTTTGCCATTACTAAGTTTGTTCTCAACCAATTACTGGGTGCGACTGGAGCAACTTAATATTCTTAAAACCGGTTCTAAGAATAAGGTGATTCTCCAGCATAGCCGGGGAGTCACTACTCTGGGCAGGAGAGAAATTTTTCGTGCCCAAAGCAGTGAGAGAAAATTTCCAATTTCTAATATCTAATTTCTAATTAATGTCCAATAACCAAAGCATAAATTGTGGAGCATTTATTATTGGACATTAGACATTAAGATTTTTGTTAGAAATTAGAAATTGGGAATTAGAAATTATACAATATGATTTTTAATTTAATCAAAGTAAAAAGATTTTATATTTTATTAATGGTTTTTGTTTTGTTTTTTAGTATATCAATTCAATATGTTGCCGCAATTGATACTGGTTTAGATACTACAGCTCAAAAGGGTTATGGCGGGAAAGACGCTACTGTAATTCCCAAGGGAATACCACAAGAAATACCCGGAACAATAGGAAAAATAGTTGGCGCCGGGCTGGCTTTTATCGGCGTCCTATTTTTAATTTTAATGATTTACGGCGGTTTTACCTGGATGCTGGCGCGCGGTAATGAGCAGGAAGTTACTAGAGCCAAAGACTTAATTTATTCAGCAGTTATCGGCTTGGTGATTGTTTTGGCCGCTTACGCCATTACGGCTTATGTTGGTGGGATTTTCAAGCAATAGCAGTACTTACGCAGGGCAAATTATCAGTTTTATATAAAGTTCCCCCCTTATTAAGGAGGGGCAAAAGGGAGGTTCGGTAATAAAGAGGTTAGTTCGGGACACCACAAAACCTCACCCTAACCCTCTCCTTAGTAAGGAGAGGGAAGAAAAAAGTTCTGCTTTATAAAGTCCCCCTCCTTACTAAGGAGGGGCGGAGGGGAGGTTTGGTGATAAGCGATTATGACCATCGTATACAATCATAAACATTTAAAACCAATTAAAAGACTATTGAGAAAACAGGAAATCAGCGCAGAGAAGATTCTGTGGGGCAGGTTAAGAAATAAACAGCAGAGATTTAAGTTTAAAAGGCAGTTTGGCATAGGTAATTTTATTGTAGATTTTTATTGTCCAAAATTAAAATTAGCTATTGAGGTTGACGGAGCGACCCATTCTACTAAAATAGAAATAAAAAACGATTTAGTTAGAAAAAAATATATAACAAGATTTGGCATTAAAGTAATAAGATATACCAATGTTGAGATATTTTATAATATAGATGAGGTTGTTGGCAGTATTTATGAATTAAGTATTAAGCGAGAAAGCGAATTAAAAAGATTAGTTCGGGACACCACAAAACCTCACCCTAACCCTCTCCTTAGTAAGGAGAGGGAAGAAAAAAGTTCTGCTTTATAAAGTCCCCCTCCTTACTAAGGAGGGGCGGAGGGGAGGTTTGGTGATAAGCGATTATGACCATCGTATACAATCATAAACATTTAAAACCAATTAAAAGACTATTGAGAAAACAGGAAATCAGCGCAGAGAAGATTCTGTGGGGCAGGTTAAGAAATAAACAGCAGAGATTTAAGTTTAAAAGGCAGTTTGGCATAGGTAATTTTATTGTAGATTTTTATTGTCCAAAATTAAAATTAGCTATTGAGGTTGACGGAGCGACCCATTCTACTAAAATAGAAATAAAAAACGATTTAGTTAGAAAAAAATATATAACAAGATTTGGCATTAAAGTAATAAGATATACCAATGTTGAGATATTTTATAATATAGATGAGGTTGTTGGCAGTATTTATGAATTAAGTATTAAGCGAGAAAGCGAATTAAAAAGATTAGTTCGGGACACCACAAAACCTCACCCTAACCCTCTCCTTAGTAAGGAGAGGGAATAAAATCAGGCATGAAAAAAATATTAATTATTATAGTAAGCTGTTTATTTTTGTTAAGTAATTTTATAGTTTTTTCAGTTTGTTTGGCGGCGGGAAAAACACCCTTTGAAAAAGGTTTGGATGATACAGCCCAAGGCGTTGGCTATACTACTGACGGTAGTATGACATTTTTTTTAGCTACAACCATTGGTAAGGTCATTGGCGCTGTTTTATCGTTTTTGGGCGTAGTCTTTTTAGTCTTAATGATTTATGGCGGTTATCTCTGGATGCTGGCGCGCGGCAATGAGCAGGAAGTAGAGAAAGCTAAAAATATTATTCAAAATGCTTTAATAGGGCTAGTCATAGTTTTGGCGGCTTATGCGATAACCGCATTAGTGAGACAAATATGGTTTATAGCATAAATTTTAAAAACACAGGATTTAAAAAATTTGCAGCAGTGTTTATTTTTATATTCATACTCTCGTTGTTTTATGGGAATTTTGTTTTTTCAGAGAACGGATCTGCGCCAGTAACACAAGACATAAATTTAGGTCATGCCTTTGGAGCTGTTTTACAAAAGGCGGCAGGGCAAGCAGGCTATCTAGAAAGCAATGTTGGAGAAATTATTGGTCTAATTTTACAAATCGCTTTGTCTTTCTTGGGTGTAATTTTTTTAGTTTTAATGGTTTATGGCGGTTATAATTGGATGACAGCGCGGGGCAATGAAGAGCAGGTGAAAAAAGCGCAGGAGGCGATTACCGCCGCTGTTATTGGTTTGGTAATAGTTATTTTAGCTTATGCTATTAGCTGGTTTGTCATATTTAAATTAGGCGGCGCGACTTTAGGGGGTCAAAAATCAGGCAAAACAACAACGCCATCAGCAGCCCCAGCCCAAGGAACCCCAGTATCCCCATGGGACGAAACGAGATTATAATATTTTTTAGGAGACTCTGCCACGACGAGAAAAAGTCCCAAACTACAACCCTAATTTATTTTACAGAATTTATGCCGAGAATACTTAACCTTGTTAAACATGTATTGCTATTTAACAGGGTAAAACGAATTTTAATTTTAAGCTGTTTAATAGCAGTTTTAATATTGCCTTATTTTGTGTTTGCTGATGACCCAGCTAATCCAACCTTAGGTGCGCTGGAGGAAGTTGGCTTTAAATACGGGCCATATCAGAAGGCAACAGAATTCACCCTGGCGACAAACATCGGAGTTGTTATCAAGGTTGCTTTAAGCTTAATTGGCGTGGTTTTTATAATTTTAATGGTCTATGCTGGCTATAACTGGATGACAGCCGCAGGTGAGGAAGAAAAAGTAAGAAAAGCCAAAGACACAATCTGGAGAGCTGTAATCGGTTTAGTCATTACCATCGGCTCTTATGCTATTTGGGCCTGGATTTATAAATATTTATTAACTACCGGCAGTTAATATATTATGGCAAATAAAATGAAAAAATTTAGAATAATTCTGGTGTCGTGTTTGGTTTTAATCGTTTTGGTGTCTTTAGCCAACTTGTGTCTAGCGGCTGCTGTTAGTCCGTTAAAGGATGATGCGGCAGAAATAAAAAGACAAGCTGACGCATTAGCAGGAAATACTGGAGCTGGTTTTAATACTTCTATGGACGTTACTAATATAGTGGGCAATTTTATTACTGGTTTTTTGGCTTTATTGGGTATAATTTTTATAGTTTTAATTATCCTGGCCGGCTATAACTGGATGACAGCCGCAGGTGATGAGGAAAAAGTAAATAAAGCCAAAGATACCCTGACCAGAGCTATCATCGGCTTGGTTATAACAGTTGGCGCCTATGCTATCAGTCAGTTTGTTATGGACAGGTTGTTGAAATAATTTTTAAACAGAGCATGTTGCCAGACTGTCTAAAAACTAATAAACAATTACCTTTTGTCATTTCGACCCCGCATTTTGCGGGGGAGAAATCTTTAATACTTTGTGTGCAGTATTTAATGTTTTGT
>Ga0210016_1003516_pt1 | contig 13735 bp, 16 predicted proteins | sample CryGeyCG2014_300_FD_185454 | JGI IMG/M metagenome (GOLD analysis project Ga0210016, IMG submission 185454) | Groundwater microbial communities from aquifer - Crystal Geyser CG02_land_8/20/14_3.00 (SPAdes) (version 2) | ecosystem: Environmental > Aquatic > Deep subsurface > Groundwater | place... | reverse complement strand
CCTTTACAGGTGACATAATTGTGCAGTGGGTTTTGTATTTTTCCTTTGGTTTTCCGGGCATCCAGGTGTAGGGCATATCTAAATCCTCCGTAATATTAAGTAGTTACGGAAAATTGCCCACTAAATGACTGAAATGTCAAGTAAAATCTTCATAAGGATGCAAATTTTTTTCACAAAAAACCAAACGAATACTTTGAACCAAAATTTAACCGTTTATGCAAAATCCTAACCGGACATTGCTGACCTCAACCCGCCCGCCATCTTTTATGATCTGTTGAAATACTTATTTCTGTGACTATTCAGCCACTAAGACACCAAGACACTAAGATCATATAATTATTCTTTGAATACCCTTCTTGATGAGAGACACATTAAAATTTAATCCTCGTTTAGAAAGCTCATGACAGAAACAGACTTCATAAACTCTCTCAAGCAAACCCGGTCCAAGTATTTTATGTACGGTGTATGCCGCATCTACTATTTTTCTTGCAATGCCTTCTTCCTTTTCAGACAAAGTGGAAAAACTCATATCTATCCTTCGTGTCTTAGTGCCTTGGTGGCTACCTGAACAGTTACAAATTGCAATAAGTAGAGAGGGCAGCCTTCCGACTGCTCTTTGTAGACATGATTCTATCTACTGGATAGATCGCTCACTTTAGGTGTATGTCTTAAAAAAATTGGTAGCGGGGGGTGGATTCGAACCACCGACCTTTGGGTTATGAGCCCAACGAGCTACCGGACTGCTCCACCCCGCGTCACTAAATTATACTTTAAACCATCATCCTATCGTTTGTCAAGGATGTTTTTCTAATTGTTTCTTTGTTGACGCCCAACAATTGTTTATCAGGCCAATATGCCCCGATAAACCACTTATTAGATTGAATGAATTTTCTGGCAAATTTGCCCCATTCCTGTTATCAAGAAAACACAATTGTTTTAACAGGAGATAGGAACATCGGAAGATGCGATTTGAAGAGGCGTATGGGGTACGGACAGAAGGTTTAGTCGTTAGCATCGACAAGGGATAAAGATGATAGGCAAAGAATTTTTAAATTCTCTGGCAAAAGGGCGATCCGACATCGTTCAGTTACTACTTGATATTCTTGCCAAGACAGGTTCGCTCTACTGCGTGATCGGGGGCCTTGCCGTGAATGCTTACGTTGATCCCGTCGTAAGCCTTGATATTGATATTGTGGTAGCAGTTGAAGACGTTGGGGCTGCCGGCCTCGCTGCTAAAGAGCGGGGACTGAAAGTCGAGCAATTTGAACATAGTGTGAACATCAGCAGTCTTCATTCTGACCTGCGGATACAACTTCAGACTGATTCTCGATACCAGGATTTCATCCCACGTGCAGAGCTAAGGAACATACTCGGTTACAGGATGAGAGTGGCTATTCTCGACGACGTTTTACAGGGGAAAGTCTGGGCATATATGGATCAAACACGGCGAAGGAGTAAAAGGCAAAAGGATTTGGCTGATATTTTACGTATTATTGAGGCCTATCCACAACTTGTGAGTAAGCTTCCCCCAAGCCTGAAGGAAGAATTAGAGTAACTACTCAGGTCGCCACCAAGGCACAAAGACACAAAGGTTATTTATAAATTTCAGCTCACTATCTGACAACTTTGATAATTAAAATTATCAGGAAGGTATTATATAGTTGTCCTTTTAAAGAGATAATAAGAATAATACTTTAATTTTAGTGCCTTGGTGTCTTAGTGGCTGAATAGTTACGAATTAAACAACAAATAGGATTGCTTCGTAAAAAGCCGATGGCCGATAAGTGAATACGACATCAAGGGGAGGTGTAATGGTCGAAAGTGGAGTAGAGGCATATGCCGTTCCCGGTTTTTTAGCCAACGGCATCCATGTGGGCATCAAGGAAGGTGGGAGGAAAGATCTCGCCCTGATATTCTCAGGGGCGCCGGCAAAGGCGGCAGGGGTGTTTACGGGAAACTGCTTCAAGGCTGCTCCGGTTCTCCTTGATATGGAGAGGATAAAAGAGGGTATGGCCCAGGCAATTTTAGCCAACAGCGGTAATGCAAATGCAGCCACGGGTCAGGAAGGATATAAAGACGCCCTTGCCATATCCAGGGGAATTTCCGAGAAACTAAGGATTAGAGATGAGCTTGTTTTAGTAGCCTCGACGGGCGTGATCGGCAACAGGCTCCCGATAAAAAAAATTGAGGCAAGTATGGGGAGACTCGTTGAGGGGTTGCATACGAATGGGATTCCCGATGCCGAAGAGGCGATCATGACGACGGATAAATTCCCCAAGATAGCGTCTCGAAAGGGGATGGCAGGGTCAAAAGAAGTTACCCTCTGCGGCATAGCTAAAGGGGCCGGAATGATAGAACCCAGCATGGCCACTATGCTTGCCTTTTTTATGACCGATGCCGATATTGACCATCATACCTTAAACACCATCTTCAGGCAGGCGGTGAACAAAAGCTTTAATGCCATCACGGTAGACGGGTGCATGAGCACCAATGACACAGCGATTATCCTGGCCAATGGCGTTGCCGGCAATAATCCCCTCAAAAGACCGTCAAGGCATCTGACCATCTTTAAAGAAATGCTTTTCAGCGTCACGTCTTATCTTGCGCAATCCATTGTAAGAGATGGCGAAGGGGCAACAAAACTCATCGAGATCGTCGTCGAAGAGGCAAGATCCACAGGCGATGCAAAGAAAGTGGCCTGTAAAGTCGCCAACTCCAATCTGGTTAAAACCGCTTTTTTCGGCGGCGATCCCAACTGGGGAAGAATTGTATCGGCTATCGGTTCCGCAGGAGTACTACTTACCGTTGATGCCGTTTGCATCTACCTGGAAGAAATTCCCGTTTTTGCCGGCGGGCGGGGAATCGCCGATGGGGAAAAAAGGCTTTCAGAAATCATGGACAAGACAGATATCAGACTAAGAATCAGCTTGGGTATGGGAAATAAGAAATTCCGCTTATATACATCCGATCTTTCTTTCGATTATGTTAAGATTAATGCCCACTATCATACGTAAGGAATGTTTCACTTGCTAATTAAACATCTTTGTGCTATCTGCCTGCAAATTCCACACATCCTTGGATTGCCCGGATGTTGCTTTTTAAAAAGTTTCCGGTCGAACAGATAAGGATGGAGGTAAAAACACTTTAAAAGGAGCAATCGTATGGCAAATATTTCCATGAAGTTGTTGTTAGAGGCGGGGGTTCATTTTGGTCATCAGACAAATAGGTGGAACCCCAAAATGAAACCCTATATTTTCGGGGCAAGGAATAACATTTACATCATAGACCTCCAGCAGACGGTAGGAATGTTTCAGGCCGCATACAATTTTGTCGTTGACATGGCGGAGGCAGGAGAGAAACTTTTATTCGTGGGCACCAAGAAGCAGTCCCAGGAAGCAATCAGAGAAGAAGCCCAAAGGTGCGGTATGCCCTACGTAAATCAGCGATGGCTGGGTGGTATGCTTACCAACTTTACTACTATCAAGAAAAGTATTGACAGATTAAATACCCTGGACGATATGTTCACAAGTGAGAGAATCAAAGCCTTCCCCAAAAAAGAGATTATGATACTTCAGAAGGAACGGGATAAGCTTGAAAAGGTCTTAGGGGGCATCAGGAATATCAAGAGTCTCCCGGGTGGATTGTTTGTTGTGGATACGAGACGGGAATGGATCGCCGTCAAGGAAGCCAAAAGATTAAAGATTCCTATTGTCGCTGTTGTTGATACCAATTGTGATCCTGATCACATAGATTATGTGATTCCAGGAAACGATGACGCCATAAGGGCAATCAGACTGTTTTCTTCAAAGTTCGCAGATGCCGTCCTGGAAGGCAAAAAACGTCTCGAAGAGTCTGTATTAAGGGAAAGTGATAAAGAAACCGAAGAGCTTCAAAAAATGGGAGAGCCCAGCGTTCCTGAGAGCTTAGAGACGAAGGACGAGATACCCGATTTTGAGGAACATCTTGAAGATGATACCGGAGGATCGAGAAATGAGAAAATGTTTGAGGAGGTAAAGTAAATTGAATATTACATCGCCTATGGTTAAAGAATTGAGAGTAAAAACAGGCGCCGGCATGATGGACTGCAAAGAAGCCCTGATGGCATCTGACGGGGATTTTGAGAAGGCCATTGATTATCTGCGGAAAAAAGGCATGTCGGCTGCTACCAAGAGATCTTCAAAGGCAGCCAAGGATGGCACCGTTGCATCTTATATTCACCAGGGGGGGAAGATCGGGGTCATGGTAGAGGTCAATTGTGAAACCGATTTTGTTGCCAGGACCAGCGACTTTCAAGCCCTGGCGAAGGACATGGCCATGCATATTGCCGCGTTAAATCCCTCCTACGTGAAACCCGAGGATATCCCTCCCCACGTCCTGGAAAGGGAAAAGGAAATTTACAGAAGCCAGGCCCTGGCCGAGGGTAAACCAGAAAAGATATGGGATAAGATTATCGAAGGAAAGCTGAAAAAGTACTACGAAGACGTGTGCCTGTTAGATCAGAAGTTTGTCAAGGATCCCGAGATAACCATCGGAACGCTGGTCAACAATATGATTGCCAAAACCGGGGAAAATATCGTTGTCAGAAGGTTTGCCCGGTTCCAGCTTGGCGAAGACTAAGGCAAGCTACAAGTTAAGTGCCTAAAGTGCACTAAAGTGGGAAGTGCCTAAAGTTATTTAAAATGGAAATCCTATACTATTATAAATGACCGTGGAAAAGGCGTTTTACAAAAAGGTGCTCCTAAAGTTAAGCGGCGAAGCCCTTATGGGAGATCGTTCTTCAGGTATAGATCCTGATGTGGTCAATTCGATTGCGGGGGAAATCGGGGAGGTCGTTGCCCTGGGCGTTCAATTAGGGGTGGTTGTAGGGGGAGGCAATATATTCCGTGGTTCAGAAGCTAAGACCGGAGGCATAGATCGAACCACAGCCGATTATATGGGTATGCTGGGAACAGTTATCAACAGCCTTGCCCTCCAGAGCGCTCTTGAGCATCGCGGCGTAGAAACAAGGGTTCAATCGGCCATCGAGATGAAAGAGATTGCAGAACCCTTTATCCAGAGAAGGGCGATACGGCATCTGGAGAAGGGCAGAGTGGTGATATTTGCCGGCGGTACCGGTAATCCTTATTTTACCACAGATACAGCCGCCTCTCTGAGGGCCATGGAGATAAAGGCCGAGGTCATCATGAAAGCCACCATGGTTGAGGGGGTATATGATAAGGATCCCATTAAATACAGCGACGCACTGATGTTTGAAAGGATCAGCTATACCGCCATGTTAACGAAATCTCTTAAAGTTATGGATGCAGCCGCTATTTCCCTCTGCCGGGATCATAATCTTCCCGTTGTGGTATTTAATCTACGAAAACCGGGGAATATCAAACGTGTGATTTGCGGGCAACCGGTAGGGACTATTGTGGGAGGTTAAAAAGCCGATGAAGGATTTGATTTTCGAGGAACTAAAGGAAAATATGGAAAAGGCGATCCACTCCCTGGAAAAATCCTTTAGTAAGGTGAGAACCGGAAGGGCATCTCTCACCCTCCTCGATGGTATAAAGGTGGAATACTACGGTGTACCCACGCCGCTTGCCCAGGTTGCTACCCTTTCCGTACCGGAGGCCCGTCTGATTGTCATCTCCCCCTGGGACAGTACTATTATCGGGAATATTGAAAAGGCCATCCAGAAATCTGACCTCGGATTGATGCCAATAAGTGACGGGAAATTGATACGCATCGCCATCCCCTCCCTGACAGAAGAGAGGAGAAAAGACCTGGTAAAAGTGGTAAAAAAAATGGCGGAGGAGTGTAAGATCGCTCTCAGAAATGTGAGAAGGGATACCAATGATCAGTTGAAAACCTTGAAGAAAGATAATGAAATCTCAGAGGACGAATTGTACACTTACCAAGATGAGGTGCAGGAGGTAACCGATAAGTATATCGAAAAAACCGATAGAATCCTCGCCGTCAAAGAAAAGGAAATTATGGAAATATGAGGCAAGGTACAAGTAACTGGCGCCTCTCGGATTTCGTATGGAAAATATTGACCTTAAAAAACTTCCCCGGCATATTGCCATTATCATGGATGGCAATGGCAGATGGGCCAAGGAACATTTCTTGGGAAGAATATTGGGACACAGGAAGGGAGCCGAAGCCGTCCGGGTTACGGTAAGGACCTGTCGGGAAATCGGCATAGAGTACCTTACCCTGTATGCCTTTTCTGTAGAGAACTGGCTTAGGCCGGTAGAGGAAGTGGAGGGATTGATGAAGCTCCTGGGCGAGTTCCTCCAGGCGGAACTTCAAGAGATGCTCGACAACGACATCCGTTTGACAACCATCGGCGATATTGAAACATTAAGGGAACCACTGAAAAAACTACTCCGAAAAACCATGGAGGCAACAGCTCATAATAAGGGAATGGTCCTCAATCTGGCCCTCAGTTATGGGGGCAGAGATGAGATCATTGGGGCCGTAAAGAAGATATTGAAGGACAGCGCTACCGGCAAGGTCACCTCCTCCCAGATGACAAAAGAATTGTTTTCCAGTTATCTACAAACCTCCCATACGCCCGATCCCGATCTGCTGATCAGAACCAGTGGTGAATATCGGTTAAGTAACTTTCTCCTCTGGCAGGCGGCTTATACAGAGTTTTATTTCACCGATGTCCTGTGGCCTGACTTTGGACGAAAAGACCTCTTCGAAGCTATCACCGCATATCAGGCGAGAGAGAGAAGATTCGGCCTGACAAGTGAACAGTTAAGAAATGGTTGAACAGCATGGACCCCCATATCAAACGGTGGATCACAGGGGTTATCGCAGCGCCTGTCCTCTTTGCCATTGTCTTCTATGGCTCAGAGACTCTCTTTTCCCTCCTTATTATCCTCTCTATCTTTGGGGCGGTTACAGAATATAATATCATGGTTTTTGGGAGGGGAATCTCCTGGGAAAAGACGGCAGGTTTAGTTGTTGCCCTTTTCCTGTCCCTTGCTGTGTATCTTGGTGATCTAAAACTTGTCCTTGCTGTCATAACCGTTTCCGTAACAGGTGCCTTCGTTATCTTTCTGCTGCGGATAAAAGATCGCCATATTGATATCGCTCCTATCGGCAAAGTGGTATTAGGGGTTATGTACATCCCCCTGATGATGTCCCACTTTATCCTGATACGTCATCTAAAAGACGGGACGTTGTGGGTCTTTTTCATTTTGGTTCTTGTTTTTTCCGGTGACATCTCCGCCTTTTACGCAGGTAGAATATGGGGAAAGAGAAAATTGGCCCCCCTGATCAGTCCGGGGAAAACAGTGGCCGGGGCTGTAGGATCGTTTATTGGGAGTGTTACGGGATGTATTTTATTTGAAAGTTTTTCTCCGCATGGTCTTTCTCTTGTTCATACGATCATTGTAGGTCTGGGAGGAAGCATATTCGGACAGTTGGGTGATCTTTGCGAATCCATGATTAAAAGGGCATGCGGGGTCAAAGATTCCGGTTTCATTATGCCGGGACATGGGGGAATACTGGACAGATTGGACTCTCTTATCTTTACTGTCCCGTTTGTATATTACTATTATCTCTTTGTGCTCAGATGAGCATTACCCCCGTAAACATCTCAAATACGAAGGTGCAGGTCGGATTTTAGGAGCAGTTCATTGAATACCGTCCGAAAGATGCAAAGGCTGGGAAGACTATTTTCTGCTCAGGTCAATAGAGAATTGGCTTGTTTGAATTATGCCATGATGACATAGACCAATAATCCGGTCATAGGGGGGATGATGCCTGTTCTCGAACGTAAGCAGAGCGTATTGAAGCTCTTGGAGCAACTGCGGGGCGTGGACGCCCTGAAAGAATTGTTCTGGACAGAGCTGAATTACGAGCGCGAAAACCAGCCGCTGAGCATGCGCGGCTGGCCGGATTCCGCCCGAAACGCGCTGCTCGATGATCCCGTCCTATTTGCCGGCGGCGGCGAAGATCATGCGTTTCATGTGGTGTATTGCCGCCTGGCCTCAGATAACCTTCAGAGAAATCTTGAGCGGCCAATCGTCAGCCAGTTGATCCGTGAGCATCCTTATTGCCTGTTTGTATTTTCCGACTCAGTGCAATCCGCCTGGCATTTCCTGAACATCAAGTATGATGAAAAGGCGGAAAAGCGGCGCATTTTCCGCCGGATTACCGTGCGAGCCGACGGTGGTTTGCGCACAGCCGCCGAGCGGCTGCAGATGCTGGACCTTGCGTCGTTCGGGAAAGAGCTGTCCGGCATTCCCGCCCTGGAGATTCAAAAACGCCACGACGAAGCCTTCGACGTCGAAAAGGTTACCAAGGCGTTCTACAAGGAACTCGCCAACTGGTATTTCTGGGCGCTGAAGCATGTTCATTTCCCCAAGGACGCGCCCAAGGAGGCTGACGGGCACGATCATATCGGCGTGATCCGCATGATTACGCGGTTGATCTTCTGCTGGTTCGTAAAGGAAAAGGGCCTGATTCCCGAGGAATTATTCGATCAGCGCCGCCTGGATGAACTGCTTGACGGGTTCGCGCCGGACAAGGATGCCAAGAAGGATTCCGTCTTCTACAAGGCGATCCTGCAAAACCTGTTCTTTGCCACGTTGAACACCGAGATGGACAAGCGCGGCTGGGCGCGGGACGAGCAGAACTTCATGGCGCACAGTCTTTACCGTTATCGCGATTTGTTTAAGAAGCCCGGCGAGGCACTGGCGCTGTTCAAAAACATCCCCTTCCTCAACGGCGGTCTGTTCGAGTGTCTGGACAAGGATCTGGGCGAAAGCGCCAGGCCGCGTTATGTACGCATTGACGGATTCTCCCGACGGCCGGACAGCCAACCGGTCGTGCCGGATTTCCTGTTCTTCGGACCTGAGCGCGAGGAAGACCTCAGTGCAGACTATGGCGACAAAAAGTTCAGAAAGGTCCGGGTGCGCGGGCTGATCGACACCCTTCAACGATACCGCTTCACCATTGAAGAAAACACGCCCATCGAACAGGAAGTCGCCCTCGATCCGGAGCTCTCCGGCAAAGTGTTCGAGAACCTGCTTGCCGCCTACAATCCCGAAACCGGCGCCACGGCACGCAAACAGACCGGCTCGTTCTACACCCCGCGTGAAATCGTGGATTACATGGTGGACGAGACTCTAATTGCATTCCTGAAGGGAAGTTTTTCCACAGAGAATGCAGAGCCACGGAGGAGAGACTCCGGCGGCTGGTGTCGTGGGATGAGAGCGGCCACGATTTCGACAACCAGGAAACCGAATCGCTGATCACCGCGATTGACGGGCTGAAGGCGCTGGATCCCGCGGTGGGGTCAGGAGCTTTTCCGATGGGCATTCTGCACAAGCTCGTGTTCATCTTAGGCAAGCTCGATCCGCGCAACGAACAGTGGGAGCAACGGCAGATCCGGCGAGTCCGCGACGCCGTGACCGCGGCAGAGAAAATAGAAGACGCCGCCATCCGCGAGCGGACGGTCAGGGAACTGGAACAGCAGATCGTCGGCATCGAGGAGGCCTTCAATCGCAACGAACTGGATTACGGACGCAAGCTCTATCTGATCGAAAACTGCTTATATGGCGTGGACATCCAGTCCATCGCCGTACAGATTGCCAAGATGCGGTTCTTCATTTCGCTGATCGTGGACCAGCGGGTGGACCCGGACACAACAAACCTCGGCGTGCGCCCGCTGCCCAACCTGGAAACCAAGTTCATTGCCGCCGACACGCTGATCGGGATTGAACGGCCGGACGCGCAGGGCGTCCTGTTCGGCAATCCAAAAATCAATACGCTCAAAATAGACTTACAGGGTATTCGCCACAGAATGTTCACGGCGAGAACTCCGTCAACCAAGCGTGACCTGCGAGAAAAAGACAAGGCAATCAGGCTGTCCCTTGCAGAAGAAATCAGGATGTCGCTGGTAAAGGCAAATGAAGACAAGATAAATCTATTGAAACTTGAACTGGACAAGGCCCGGCAAGCCTTAAAAGAAGAAGAAGCCAAACCTGATGAGTGGGAAGTTATCTCCTTTACAAATCTCTTTGGTGAAATGGGAGAAAACCGGATTAAGATAAGGAAAATCAACAAAGCGCTGGTTAAAATCATGTATTGAAGTAATAGAATGCGATCTCCTCAAAGAAACGAGCCGCGATACTAACATCGATGCCACCGCCAAACAATTATCCGCCTGGGACCCTTACGACCAAAATACCTCCGCCCCCTTCTTTGATTCCGAGTGGATGTTCGGCGTGCAGGAGGGATTTGATGTGGTGATCGGTAATCCGCCGTATGTGCGCGTTGATGACATTCCGTCAGACAAGAAGTCCCTCTATAGGGCTTCATACGAAGCTGCAAAAGGAAAATATGACCTTTACTATCTTTTCTTCGAGAAGGGATTGGCGCTTTTGCAAAAAGCAGGTGGGCTCATTTTCATTACGCCCAATAAGTTCTGTGCCGCTACATCCGGCACGCGGCTCCGCGAGATTATGAGATCGCTTTCGGGTTCGATCGAAATAGTAAGCACATCCAAACTGGGAGTATTTGAAGATGCCGCGAATTATCCGGTAGTTTCCATGTTTGTCCCTTCTTCAGGAAGATCAGATTTGCACGTTCGCGAGGCTGTCTCGTTGGGTGCCTTGAGGGAATCTTCCATGTTCAGTTACAGGCTGACATTCAAAGATTGGGTATCACTGCCTGATCGGACGATTCCAATCAATGTGTCGCAATCACAGGTGGACATGGTACTTCGGCTACGCCATGCACATTCTCGCCTCGGAGACTACGTTGGGTTTTCCGAGGGACTGCGCATACCGGCATGCTTTGAGACTGATAAGAAAAACAGTCACTTAATACTCAAACAGTATCAGTTTGAGAAATGGACGACTCTTCGTAAGGGGGCATGGATCAGCACCGCAAACTTGAGGAAAGTTCTTTCTGAAAAGTCCGAACGATACCAAAGAATCATGAGAAAGAAGATTGTTCTGGCTGAAGACGCACTGTCCATCACGGCTACCATGGATGAGCAACAAACTATCCCACAAGGGGGCGTTTACTTCGGCGTTACCTTGCGGGACGATGTTGACCCCAAGTATGTTCTGGGCATCCTAAACTCAGGAATAGCATCGGCACTATATGAGATCATGTTCAGCGGCATGCACATGGGCGGTGGATACATGCGGTACCGGACGATGTTTCTTGAGGAGTTACCGATCCCGTTGTCTGACTCTTGCGCTCAGACAACAGTTGTGCGATTGGTTGACCAAATCCTTGCCACGAAAGCCACGGATCCAGCAGCGAACACCTCGGCGCTGGAGGGTGAGATTGACCGACTGGTGTACGATCTGTATGGGCTAACGGAGGAGGAAATTGCGATTATCGAGGGGAGAGAATGAAATTTTACAAATGTCCTAAAGAAGTCTATCTGTCCGTTTGCGAGTTGGTCAAAAGCCGTCTTGTAAAGACACAGAGTGTGTGAGGGTGCAACGTATGGAAGATTACATAAATATTGCAGGACGAATATTTAGCGGTACCAGATATAATGCTTTAGCTGAAGATGTAAAAAGAGGTTCATCCGGTTCTTGCATACTTGTCCCAGGTGTCTTTCTTCCTGTATATTGTTTTTCTCAATTTGTTGCTCAATGCAACATTTCGTTTGGTAATAATCAAAAAACCGTAGAACTCTAACTTAAAATGTGGTACTAACGACGGGCGAAGATTACTATTGACAAGTTGATATGATGTGACTATTCTTCAAAAGTCTGATATGAGAAAGAATAATGTCTGGGAAAAACAATAATAGTTATTAATAGTATTACGGTTTTGCTAATGTTACCTATTGGTCAATTGAGACGACGTCTGAATTGAATTAACTGCACCTAACGTTTCGAGGTTTTCAAAATGTCTAAAAAACACCAAGCGACGCGACCTCATAGTCAGAGTTTGCCTTCTGCAGCAGTTAAAGGAATGACAACGCATTTACAGATTAATACTAACACATTAGTTGGGCTGTTGGATTTAGGTCCAGCTCGTTCACTGATTGACTCCATCGAGCAAAAGCGCCAAGGATCAAGACTGCTTTGTATTGTTTACAATGATAGAGGCCCTCTACCGGCAATGTTGACGCCATCAGCACTAAATCCGTTGGCAGCAATTCTGTCCCGGACAGGTAAAATGTCCAGCTTAGATGTATTCTTAAGGTCTACTGGAGGAATCACGGAGGTGCCTTGGCGTATAGTGACCCTGCTGAGAGAATTTTCGGACAGATTAAGCATAATTGTCCCGAGCATAGCTCTAAGCGGCGCTACTCACCTTGCTATTGCAGGGGACGAGCTTATAATGACACCGTTCTCTGTACTCGGATCGGTTGATCCCACTAGAAATCATTCGCTCCTTCCAAAGGATGCGATAGGCAAGCCGATCCCAACATCTGTTGAAGATTTGAAGCATTGCATCAAGTTCATTCGTGAGCAACTGGAAGAGTCGTATCAAGAACAAGACTTGGCTCTGATAATTTCTGAGTTGTTTAAGTACATCAATCCTTTGGCCATAGGTGCGTTGGAGCAATCCTATAATCTGTCAAAGTTAATAACTCGGAAGTGTTTGACTACTCGAAAAGAGCCACTTACCGAGGAGAAGATAAATAAGATCGTTGATCAGCTAGCAGGCGGTTATTTTTCTCATTCGTTTCTGATTTCGAGAGCCGAAGTCGAAAAGGATCTTGGCTTGCCTGTGACAAGACCGGATGCCGAACTCACCGAATTGATCTCAAGGCTTGAGAATCATTATGTTGAACGGTTTGGAAAAGAGCCACAACCACTTCCGGCGCCGAATAGCCAACTTCTTGTTCGTTTAGGCGGTGTCATACAAGTAGCTGACAATGGGTGGGCAATAGCTCAAATCATTAAACAGGATGGTCAACCGGTCGTTGATCCGTGGATACCGTTCAGTTAGGAGGCAGGATAATGACGAAATACGAAAATGCCATTGAATTTGCTCAAATAGAGAGCGAAAACTATACGCATGTTATTTTTGAAACACTCCAATTGGGATTTCCTGGGGGGGCCTCACCATGGGACGCAGTAGTGCGGGAGCGTCCAACTGAGCCTTTGCTAGAGCGTAGTCCGGAGGAGATAGAGAAATTACGGGAACATCCGCTGTTTGCCGGAAGTTAACCGATTAAGAAGGTCTCCGACAGCACTAGCGATGGAAGGAAGAATGGAGCGAAGGCTTTCGCCAGACAGAGGGCACAAGTTGTTTGTAGATACCAGTGCCTTCGTAGCCTTATTTGACCACGCAGACCAATACCACAAACAAGCCGCAACATTCAAAGATACGTTCATTCTTCGTTACAACCTTCGGCTTCTGACAAGCAATTACATTTATTCTGAAGCCATGTCTCGTCTCACGCACTTACCAATTGAAGTGTTGCAACAACTAGATGCGCTTATTCACAATCCACTCCCTGGGGCCCCCATCAAGATAGAACAGCTTTGGGTTAAGAAAGATACTATTGTCAAGGCAGTTCCCATATACTTTCGGTATATTGAGCAACGCTTTAGCATTACTGACTGCACAAGCTTTATCTTGATGGAGAAACACGACATTCGCGCAGCGTTCACGTTTGATGACCACTACAAGATATACACTTACAATAAAGGGCATGGCGTTAAGGCAGGGTTTTGGAAACTACCTGAAATGCTGGATTCATATATGTCAGCTTGAAGTAATGCTCAATTCTACCGGACACTTTTCA
>Ga0210016_1003504_pt1 | contig 13769 bp, 19 predicted proteins | sample CryGeyCG2014_300_FD_185454 | JGI IMG/M metagenome (GOLD analysis project Ga0210016, IMG submission 185454) | Groundwater microbial communities from aquifer - Crystal Geyser CG02_land_8/20/14_3.00 (SPAdes) (version 2) | ecosystem: Environmental > Aquatic > Deep subsurface > Groundwater | place... | reverse complement strand
CTTGGTCGCCGGAGGGGGTCACAACGGATGTGACCCCCCGCCATTCTTCCGGCACATGCTTGATTCGCTGAGTGCCTGTCCACGTGTAGTCGAGTGCCTCGGCAACATCCTTGGCGACGAACCACGGTTCGCCGTCACGGGTAACGATGCGGATGGAAAACGAGGGGGTGAATTGTGCAACGATGGGCGCGGCTGCGCCTTGAGTATGGCTCATGGTCTTGCTCCTTGTCGAGACTTAAAAACCTCATTTGAAGTGAGGGCGGGCGGGAGCTTCAAACCCAAGACAAGTTGGGCGGACTTCTTCCCCTTGCGGGTCTTGTATCCGTCACACTCCCGCCCATAGAGCAAACCATGAGCGTAAAAAAACCGCGCTATCGTGGCGATCTGGACGCTTGTCTTGGGAGTTTGAAGCTCCACAGCGGCCATCATACCGTCACGACTGTTCCTGTCAAGCCGCAGCATGAGCGGCAGCCTGTTCATGTCCTTTCTGCACCATGTCCGGGCGCACGATCTCCAGCGGCAACCCGGCCATGATGGCAACCGTCCGCGCATGGCGATCCGGGATGCGCCGCTCCCACTTCACCACCGACTGAACAGAAATGCCTAGTTTCGTCGCCACGGCACCGCGCCCCCCGGCCATCGCCAAAATACCTTCCACCGTGTAGCCGATGGGTTCGTCTGTTCTGGTCATTTCACGTTTTCGATTGAGAAAAACTCAATGTTATACAGAAATCGCCATATTGCCAAGGCTGAGTATTTCTTTATACTGACCAAACGCATGAAAATAACTGAACGAGCGACCGAAGGAGCGACCTATGAAACCCGTACTTGCCCAGCGCCTGCGTGCTGCACGTCAGGCCATCACCCCCGAAATCACCCAACGGGATGCCGCCAAACACATGAGCTTATCCGCCTCCGCCATCAATCTATGGGAGCAGGGCAAGACCGAGCCTTCCGCCTCCGCGCTGGCCGAACTGTCCCGCTGGTATCATGTCAGTTGCGACTGGCTACTGGGCGTGGACAGCGGCAAGCAGGCCGCCATTGGCAACAAGCAAGAAGCCACGATCTTCACTGTTCCCGTTGTCCCAGCATCTGCAATGGCCCGCTGGCACTGGGATGTTGTGGTGGAACTGCTGCAAACCGCTGTTGCCTATCCGCCACAAACCGCAGCGGCCATGCTGGTGGCCAGCGATGCGCTGTCCAGCGCCTGCCCGACCGGGTGCTATGCCGTTATCAGCAAGGCCCATGTGCCCGAGTCTGGGCAAGTCGTGCTGGCCGTTATCAGCAAAGCCAGCGAACCCGTGCTACGCAAGTACGTGCGTGAAGGCGGCGACGATCTGCTGGTCGCCGACGACATCCGGTTCCCCACCTACCGCATGGATGAAGGCGTCAGAATCATTGGCCTGGTGACAGAAATTACCATCCGCAAGAGCCTGATTTAACCAACCAGACTCAACGCTATATAATTTTTTTTCGTTCCGATGGTTGAGTTTTTCTCAACGCCATGTATGATTGAGTTTCCCTTAACCAACGAAGGAGCGAAAGTGAAGAAATTTCTGACCGATTTTATGTACTATCTGCGCATCTACCGGCACATGCCGCCGTTGTTGCGCGTCCGTACTGCGTGGCGCAATGCGGGGATGACGCTATGAGCCAGACGATCGAGCAACTATGCGCCGACTGGCTGAAAGCCAAGCAAGCCGAGCAGAAGGCCAACGCCGAACGCATCGCCATCGAAGATCAGATCGTGGCGCTAACCGGCAAGCGCGACGAAGGCGCCAAGACCGTGGATGTCACCGGATTCAAGATCACTGTCACCGGCAAGATCAGCCGCAAAATGGACTGGAAAACCTGGGAGACGATCAAGGCCCAGATTCCCGCCGAAATGCACCCCGTCAAGTCCGAGCCTAAACTGGATGAAAAGGGCGTCAAGTGGTTGTCCGACAACCAGCCCGACATCTACAAGCTGCTACCCATCACCGTGGCACCCGCCAAGACCGCCGTTGAGGTCAAGCCCGTGGAGGTCGCAGCATGAGCGCCGTCACCAATCAGTCAATCGACCTTCGTATTGATACTGTGGCCTACCATCGGATGCCCGGCACGACCACCACCATCTGCGCCATCAAGATGGTCAATGGCTTCACGGTGCTGGGCCAGTCGGCTTGCGTCAATCCCGCTGACTTCGATCAGGAACTGGGCGAGAGTCTGGCCCATGACGATGCCCGCGGAAAGCTCTGGCCGCTGGAGGGCTACTTGGCTGCCGAGCGCCGTTATCAGGGACTGCTTGCCGATGAGCATTGTCACGCCTGTAAGGTTGAGATTTACTCAATCGGACAGAAAATGGAGTGGCTTTTGAGGCAACCGACCAAGAATTTCTCACGCTTCGGCGTGATGCTGGTGTCGGACTGCTGGTGTGAAATCGAAGGGCATATTGACCTCATCACCCGCCTTCCAGACGGAAAGCTGAAATGCCTGCACGACCTGTTTTATTCCATGCAAAAGGAGGCTGCGTAATGGCTACTGCATCAATCACCATAGCCGACGACGGCGAATCCGTAACCGTGTCTGCTGACTTTGGCGACAAGGTAGAGCCTGAAGCGCAAGCGCACCAGATGGTGTTAGTCCTGCTGGAGTCGATCCTTGGCAATGTCAAGCGATACGAAACCATTGAGGACACGGCGCCAGAACACAACGTCGAGCCTTCACGAATCATCACGGAGTAGGCGATGCGGGCAGAACAGGCAAACAACCGCCGCTCACGCGGCACATCAACGAAAGGAACGACCGATGGCATTCAACCTTGACTCTATCCGCAAGGGCAAAATGATTCACGCCCCGCGCATCTTTATGTACTCCACACACGGCATCGGCAAGAGCACGTTTGCCGCCAATGCGTCAGATCCCATCTTCATCTGCACGGAGGATGGCTTGGGCAGCATTGACACCAGCAGCTTCCCGCTGGCCAAGACCAGCGCCGACGTGATGGAGGCGATTCGCACACTCTACACCGAGCCGCATGATTACAAGTCCGTGGTTTTGGATTCGGCAGACTGGCTTGAAAGCATCCTCGTCCAAGAGATCGAAGCCAAGCATGACGCCAAGGAACTAGCCTACGGCAAGGGTGCATTGCTCCTGGCAGACAAGTGGCGCGAGGTTCTGGACGGCTTCAACGCCCTGCGCAACGACAAGAACATGGCGGTCATCATCATCGGGCATTGCGAGATCAAGCGTTTCGATTCGCCCGAGGTCGAACCGTATGACCGCTACCAACCCAAGCTGCAATCGCGTGCCTCTGCGCTGTTGCAGGAATGGGCCGATGCCGTCCTGTTCGCCAACTACCGCACCATCGTAAAGAAAGATGAGGTCGGCTTCAACAAGCAGGTCAATCGCGGTATCACCACGGGCGAGCGCCTTCTGTACACACAGGAAATGCCGGCCTATCTGGCAAAGAACCGTTACAACCTGCCGGCCTCGCTGCCGCTGGACTGGAACGCTTTTGCAAACGCTCTGGCGGCTTCTGCTGCCTGAATGATTGAGATTTCATTAACTTTTTACCAACTGCCATAACGAAAGGATCGAATGATGGCCAATCTCGCAGGCTTTGACGCCTCCCAAGTACCCGAGCAACAAGAGTTCTCCGCGCTGCCCGAAGGGCAATACGTGGTGATTGCCATCGCTTCCGAAATGAAGCCCACCAAGTCAGGCACCGGCCAGTTCCTGCAATTCACCTTTGAAGTGCTGGACGGCCAGCAGAAAGGGCGCAAGTTGTGGGCACGTCTGAACCTTGTCAATCCGAACCAGACCGCCGTGGATATTGCACAGCGCGAACTGGGCGCCATCTGCCGCGCTGTGAATGTCATCAAGCCCAGCAACTCGGCTGAACTGCACAACAAGCCGATGCTCATTACCGTGGCTGTCGAGATCGACGACCGCAAGCGCGAGAGCAACATCATCAAGAAGTACAGGCCGGTATCCGTTGGCTCTGCTGCGCCGACTGCTTCCGGTGGTGCCCCGTGGTCTGGCCAAGCTGCCCCCGCTGCCGCACCGGCTGCCGCCGCTGGCACGCCCCCCTGGGCACGCTAACCCAACAAGGCCGAAAGCGAATGCCGGTGCACTGGGGGTTCCCGGTGCTGGCCATCCGGTGCAGCGAGTAGGCCTCCAACTTCCATAGGAGATTGACGTGCAACAACCATTCAACCCGGCCTCTGTGCCGATCAACTACACCCTGAATTTCCAGCAGGTCAATCTGCTGCTGGAAGGACTGGGCAAGCTGCCGCATGAGCGCGTGGAGCAGCTTTACACCGCCATGCGCAGCGTGGCCCTGCAAGCCTTGCAGGACGCCGAGCAGGCCCATAACGAGGCAGCCGCACGCGAAGCCGAAGCCGAGCGCGTTCGTGCTTTGCCCCCGGAAGCAGCGGAGGGCACAGCATGAGCACCCAGACCCGCATCTATCTGGTGACTGACACCGAATCCGGCAAGAAGCGCCTGGTTCGCGCCAGCAACCAGCCGCAAGCCGTGCGCCATGCCGCCTGCAACAAGTTCACTGTTGAAGTGGCCGGTCAAGACGACCTCGTTTCTCTGGTGGCCACTGGCTGCCCGGTCGAGGAAGCAGGTGCCGACGAGCAGCCCGAAGCGCAGGAGGCCCAGCAATGAACCGCTACCTCGGAACCAAGCTCATCAACGCCAAGCCCATGAACCGCGCAGAGTACAACGCGCTGCGTGGCTGGGCTGTGCCTGCTGACGAGAACCCAGACGACGCCGGGTATCTGGTCGAGTACGTCGACGGCGGCAAGGCCAACCATCCCAACTTTGCTGGCTACATCTCCTGGTCGCCCGCTGATGTGTTCGACCGCGCTTACCGCCCGGTTGTCGGCATGTCCTTTGGCGATGCCATTGCCGCCCTCAAGGCTGGGCATAAGGTGGCACGCACCGGGTGGAACGGCAAGGGCATGTGGCTTTCTCTGTCGGCACACGGCGGCGAATCGCGCAGCGTTCCTGCTGGTGGCTTCTGGTCTGAGAACAACTCTCGCTATGCCGCCGAAAACGGCGGGGCTGCTGTCGTACTCCCCTGCATCACCATGAAAACCGCAACCGGCGAAATCCTCATGGGCTGGCTTGCCAGCCAGACCGACATGCTGGCCGAGGACTGGCTGATTCTTGACCCTGAAAGGAACGCATCATGATCCGCCACACGGCCAGCCCAACACAGACGCCTCCGTACATGTCAGATGCCGAATGGGACGAGGCAGCGATGTTCGGCCAGTTTTCCAGAGCCGGAAACGATGAGGAAGTGGTGATGTTTCGCCGCATCGACCTGGCCTCGTACCTGTCGATGCTTCAGGACTCGTACCTGTCGATGCTTGAAGTCGAGTCAAAAAGCCCCCAGGGCGATCTCTGATTCTCAGCCAAACGCGGGCAACAGCGTGACAGCCGGGAGAGACGGGCAGCCAAAGCCACGAACAACGAGGGACTGAACGATGGATTATGGAATTACCGTCATCGACATGCTCAAGCATGCCGAGGCCAACAAGACGCCCGACAACATGACTGCGCTGGTACGCAGCTTGTCGCTGGGCATCGCTGCCGTAAGCTCCATGGTCAATACCATGGACGCCCAGGCCGAACTGCTGGACAACCTGTTTGCTGCGATCAAGAGCGAGGCGAAAGACCTGTACGTCGGCCGTCACCAAGGATGCTCACAGGCTGACTACCTCCAGCACATCTACACACCGGAGACGCCCAATGCCTGACATTTCCGACTTCACCGATCCAGTGGTCGCAGCGATCTACGAGCAGTACGAGAAGCGTGGAGAAACCGAAAAGGCCCGCACCTATCTGGGCGCAAGCAGCATCGGAAACGAATGCAAACGCGCCTTGTGGTACGCCTTCCGCTGGGCCGGCACACAGAAGTTCGACGGGCGCATGCTGCGCCTGTTCCAGACCGGGCACCTGGCCGAGCCGCGTTTCGTCGCAGACCTTCGCGCCATCGGCGCCACGGTGCATGACGTTGATCCAGCCACCGGCAAACAATTCGGCTTTGCCCACCACGGCGGGCACATGCGCGGGCACATGGATGGCTGCGCCGTTGGCATCCCGACAGGCGGCCAGAAGTGGCACGTGCTGGAATTCAAGACCCATTCGGCCAAGTCGTTCGGCACGCTCAAGAAGGGCGGCGTAAAGAAGGCCAAGCCCGAGCACTACGCGCAGATGATGTGGTACATGGGCAAGTCGGGCATGGATCGCGCCCTGTACCTTGCCGTGAACAAGGACACCGACGAACTGTACTCGGAGCGCATCGAGTTCGATCAGGTGGAATTCGAGAAGATTCAGGCCAAGGCCGAGAGCATCATCTTCGCCGCCGAGCCGCCGCCCCCGATCAGCAACGATCCAAAGTTCTACATCTGCAACTGGTGCTCACACAATGACGTGTGCCACGGCCACCGGACGCCGGCCCTGTCGTGTAGGACGTGCGTGCATTCCACGCCAGAGCGCGAAGGCGATGGCCGCTGGTCGTGCGCGAAACACAGCCGGGAAATCCCGGTTCATGCCCAGCGTGCCGGGTGCGTCAACCATCTGCCGCTACCGTCCCTGCTGACCTATGCCGAACCGCTAGATGCTGGCGACGGCTGGATCATGTTCCAGCGCAAGGATGACCCGGCCAAGCAATTCATCGTCACCGACGAGTCGACGGCGCTGCCTGCCGATCTTCCCTTGCAGCAGTACATCTACGCCAGCAAGGAAATCAGCGCGGCAAAAGATCACCGGGCTATTTGCGACCCTGAGATTGAGAAATTCCGTATCGAGTTCAACGGAACGATTGCGGGTTAATGATGAATACAGAAATCCTCGATACCCATGGCCAAGAAGACTAAGCAAGATGAGATCAGGCAATCCGCGCGGTGCACCGGCAAGCACCGATACGAAAGCGTCACGCTGGCCAGAAGCATCGCCAAGCGGTCACGTGGCAACGAGGAATCGCGAGTCAGCGTGTATCGGTGCCAGACCTGCAATGGGTGGCACATCGGGAACAAACTATCAATGAAATTCAGAAAAAAGGGAAGGCATGAATAAGTGCAGCATAGACGGCTGTGAAAAGCAGGCATCAGTTCGAGATTTGTGCGGAATATCAAGCGTCATGGATCATTGGCGCACGTAGCATGAAGCCGATATTGCGCCCATACCAACAGGCCAGCATCGACGCCCTGTATGACTACTTCCGCACGCGAGACGGAAACCCGCTGATCGTTCTGCCCACGGGTGCCGGCAAGTCGCTGACTCTGGCCGCGTTCATCCATGGAGCCATCGACGCCTATCCGACCACTCGCATTGTTGTGCTCACGCACGTCAAGGAACTGATCGCCCAGGACGCGCAGGCCATCATTCGCTATTGGCCGGAAGCGCCCATCGGCATCTGGTCTGCCGGTCTTGGCCTGAAATCCAAGCATCAAGTCACCGTGGCCGGTATCCAGTCCATCCATAAGATGCCCACCAAGTTTGCCGGTACAGATCTGGTCATCATCGACGAGGCGCATTTGCTGTCCAAGAATTCGGACACCATGTACGGTCGTTTCCTCGCCGGCCTGCGACAGCACAACCCGTTCCTCAAGGTAATCGGACTGACGGCCACGCCGTACCGCATGGATTCCGGCATCTTGACCGAAGGCGAGCACCGGGTATTCACCGACATCGCCTACGAGGCCGGTGTTGGCGATCTAATCAAAGACGGCTGGCTGTGCCCACTGGTGGCCCGCAACGGCGCCACCAAGGCCGATCTGTCCGACGTGCATGCCCGTGGCGGGGAGTTCGTGGCCAATGAATTGCAGCAGGCCATGGACAAGGACTACTTGATTCAAGGCGCACTGGATGAAGTGGGCCGCTACGCCCACGACCGCAACCACATCCTTGGCTTCTGCGCTGGCGTGGAGCACGCCGCCCATTGTGCCGATGCCTGCCGTGCCCGTGGATGGACGGCGGACTACGTGACCGGCGACATGACCCCGACTGAGCGTGACGCCAAGATCAACGCCTTCAAGGAAGGGCGCACGCGCATCCTGTTCAACGCCATGCTGCTGACGACCGGGTTCGATGCCCCGCACATCGACTGCATCGTGATGCTGCGCCCGACGAAATCCACCGGCCTGTATGTGCAGATCATGGGACGCGGCCTGCGCAAGCATGCCTGCAAGGAGAACACCCTGATTCTGGACTTCGCCGGGAACGTCGAGCGCCACGGCCCCATCGACCAGATCAAGGTCAAGCGCAAGTCTGAGAAAGGCGAAGGCGTCAGCGTGGCCCCGGTCAAGGAGTGCCCTAACTGTCAGGCGCTGGTGCATGCCGGTGTGCGCGAGTGCCCCGAGTGCGGCAACCTGTTCCCGGAGAACGAGACAGCCAAGCACGGCACCGAAGCCGCTGATGCCGTGGTGGTGGCCGCGCTGGAAAAGCCGCGCACCTACACCGTGGATCGCGTCGAGTACGAGCGCTACTCGAAGATCGGCAAGCCTGATTCGGTCAAGGTGACGTACTGGTGCGGGCCTTCCACGTTTTCGGAGTGGTTGCCGATACTCGATGATCGCAGCTACGTGAAAAAACACTACATCGCCTGGTGCTGGCAGCGCGGGATTGTTGCTGCCCAGACCATCGAGGAATTCTTGATGCAGGCCGAAGAACAGCGGATTCCTCAACCAGAAACCATCACCGTGAAACTTAGTGGCAAGTACTGGCAAGTCACGGATGCCAAATTCAACTGGAGGAAAACAGCATGAAGCCGCGCCCCACCATCGAACGCCTGCGCCAAGTGCTGCGCTACAACGCTGGCCGGTTGTACTGGATCAAGCGCCCCGATCCCATGGCCACTCGTGCCGTTGTTGGCGAGGAAGCAGGCCGGTCAAGCACGGGCGGCTACAACGACATCCAGATTGACGGCTGTCGTATGAAAGCCCATCACATCGTCTGGGCGCTGCACCACGGCGAGTACCCGGCCTGCCTGCTGGATCACATCAACGGCGACAAGACCGACAACCGCATCGAGAACCTGCGCCTTGCCACCGCCCACGACAACGCCGCCAACAAAGCCAGCGCCAGTGGCGCCACGTCGGCCTATCTCGGCGTCTCGTTCAAGGCTGCCCGCAAGGCATGGGTGGCGCAAATCTCCAAGCTGGGCAAGAAGATTCACATTGGCCTGTTTGACAGCGAGATTGCAGCGGCACGCGCCTACAACGAAGCGGCAACCCGGCTGCACGGCCAGTTCGCCCGACTCAACCAGATCGACGGGAGCACGGCATGAGCGAAGCCCAATACACGACCAAGAAAGAAATCGCCAAGCGCGTCAAGGCGCTCAAGCAGGAAATCACGTTCTTGGAGTCCATCCACACCGGATGCGGTTCCTGCGATGCGTTTGACGGTCGTGGCTGCAAGCGGGCAGGTGGCGTCGAGCCGCCGCCCGAGGTCAAGCTGTCCGGGTGCCCCGAATGGAAGTGGGACGAGGTGCCTTTCTAATGAAACCACTTTACATCACCATGGACACGCTGCCGGAGGTTGTCGGGCTGTCCAAATCAACCATTAAGAGCGAAATACGTGCCTCGCGCTTTCCCAAGCCGCGCCAGCTTTCCGGGCGGCGAACCGGCTGGCTGGTCAGGGAAATTGAGGACTGGGCCGAGACACGTCCGGTGTCTGACCTCCCACCACCGCCCAACACGTCGGCAGGAGGAGCAAACCGGCAGGCTACCGGGAGGATTCAACCAGCGATTCAATGTGCTCAGACAGGCGAGTGAGCCACACCCGGCGCTCATTATCATAGGCGTGCCGGTTGTAGGTTCCCTTCACGCCAGGCGGCATGATGTGTTTCGTGGCAGGGGGTGCAGCATGAGCACCACCAATCCGCTGATCGACACCGATAGCCAGAATGAAACCATCCAGCAGACGGCCAACTATGTCGGGTCGCTCTTGGTCTTGCTGGCCGAATCGTCGGAGCCGCACAATGTCCGCATGTTCAACCTGCTCAGGCCCGCATCGCAAGCCTTGACCTATCTGGCCGAAGGCGCTGGGGAATAGCTAGACGGTCGGTTTGACCGGCAAGGGGCGCATCATGCGCCCCTTTGTCATTGTGCCGTCTCAGCCCGTCGCGTCGCCTTGGTCTTGGCCTCCCGCTTCGCCTCCTTGAAATAGCCCATGTACTCGTCGTACATCGCTTCTTCCTCGCGCTCCATCTGGCGAATCATGGCGCGTTCCTCGGCCTTGGTGTAGGTGCCAGTCAGGCGGATAGCATCCGTCCGATCGCGGGCTGCGCCGGTCATCTTGCTCCACCGCTCGGCCAGCTTCGCCATGCGGATCATCTCGTACTGCTCATCGACTAACTTGCCAACCTTGTTGGCATCTAGCGCCTTGCGGGCGCGGTTGAGCTCAGACAGCGCCTTGGTGGCTTCGTCCTTCGCCTCGTAATACCGGGAACGTGCCCCGCGCACGTCGGGCACGGTATAAAACTTGCGCAGAAACGGGATTTCCTTGACCTCGACATCAGCCCCGGAAGTCTTGAGAATCGACAGATCGACGGCAGACTGGGCGAACGACCCCGCCCCGCCCGTGAAGGTTCGCGCCAAGTGCTTGACCGTCTCCGGCGACACGTCCAGCCCAGCGGATTCCAGCGCCCCGGCCACATCGTCGGCCAGGGTGCCCCGTGTGGCGCGGTACATTTTCTCCCTGTCGGGTTGGTGCGGGTCGAACTTGCTGTTTGGCATGAAATCACCACCAAACGCTGACTTGTTTGTGAGTGGCGCAAGCATGATGCTGGGAATGGTGCCAAAGGCGTAAGTAGCAAGCTGCAAACCGTCCAACGATTTGCCCGCCACCGTTGAGCCGAAGGGCGTGAATTCCTCTACAAAGCTGCTTGCCACATGCCACGGCATCTTGCCCAGTTCGCCCGTGCGTTGCGCGTCCGCCATGCCCCGGCCCATGTTCCAGAAAAAACCATAGCCGTAGGGTAGCGGAATCTTCGCATAGCCGTCGCCAGTCTTGATGAGCAGGTTGCGTGAACGCTCATACTCGCTGGTCTTTTCGTACTTGTCCTCGTCGTCGCCTGCCGCCATTAGTGACATAAGGTAGCCCAGCCCCATTAGCGTGCTGGAAAAAGCCCATGCCTGCTTGCGGTGCTTGCCCTTGGCGTGCGCGTGCGCAATCGCCGCCGTGCCCTGCACCCCGGCATTGAAAAACAGCCACAGCGCATTGGCCTGCTGGCCCAATTCGCCCTTGCGGTTGAAGTTGACCGTTGAATTCTTGGCCGCGCTGGCGGCCTCGTTGCGACTGCGACCGGATTCGATCATGGACTGATACACGGCCAGGCGCATGGCATTCTCGCCGGCCTGGTTCAGGTGCTCGATGTGTTTCAGCGTCAGGTCAAAAACCTTGCGTCCTGCCGACCGTGCCGCGTTTTTGTAGTCGCCAGCTTTCAGATTCTTGACGACCCCCTCATAGGCCGCGTACTCGGTCTGGATTTCCTTGCCCAGCCGTTCCATATCGGACAAGTAAGCCGCCCCGGTGTTGCCGCCATCCTCGCGATACATCTTCACCCACTTGGTTTCGGTGCCGGTGTAGGCGTACTTGAACAGTTCGACAAACCGCGCCGCGTAGTTCTTGGCAGACTTTGCCGCCATGCCGATACCTTCCTCGCCCGTGATGTTGGCAAGGCCAGTGGTGAAGTCGCGCACGATGTTGGTGACGATGAATTCCGGGTTGTAGCCGGTGTAGATGCGCGAGAAGTAGGCGTTCAGGCCAGCGCCGACACGCACAATCCAAGGCATGGCGTCGGTGCCCATGTTCTTATAGGCCCGCGCCAGAATCTCGTCGTTGATCTGCACGCGGATTTCGTGGCCATGCACATAGACGATAACCTCGTTATCGGCGGGCATCGGCGAAGCCATCAGCACCACGGCGGGGTCAGACGTGCGCCGGATGGTGAAATGGCTGGGCGTGCTGCTCTGGTACAGGCTCATGGCCTGCCCCCTGAACAGCCGTGCCGCCTCCTGACTGTCGAAGGCGCCGATTACCTGCCCCTTGTGCAGTACCTCGTAGGCCACGTTCTCCTTGAGCACCTGCCGCTTCTTCGGCTTGTCGATGGTCAGCAGATCGGCGCGCCCAACCTCCACCGCCATGTTCAGCAGATGGATGCCGACGATGTTCTTTTCGCGCAGCATCAGCGCACGTTCATGATCTGCCAGCAGGTTTTCGATGATCCATTCGCCGCCCTCGCGCATCTCGTGGCCCAGCGCCCGCTTGATCTTGTGGCGGGCACTCAAGCCCTTGCCGGTGCCCGTCGGCTTGCCATCATCCGGCCCACCCTTGAGCGGCACATAGCTCTGGTAGGCGCCACGATAGGCCGCCGCCTGTTCCTTGCTCACCATGCCGGAATTCACCAGAATGGCCAGCGTGTCGTCGGCAATGGCGCGGAACTCGTTGGCCAGCTTTTTCAGTTCCGGGCTTACCTTGGCCAGAATTGCCTTGGCTTCGGCATCGGTCATGCCAGAACCAGCGTCTGGGCGATCCTGATTCACCTTGGCCACCTGGGCATTGCGCTCCTGTGCGTGCTGCGCGTGCAGGAACTGCGCCACGTCGTCCATGCTGAACCCGGCTTTCTGTATCTTCTCAACCAGCGGCTTGACGCGCTTTTCGCGGAAATCCTCAGCCTTGTTGGCAAAGCGCGAGTGCATGCGTTCCTCGGCCTTGTACACGTCCGCCAGTTCAGAGAGCTTCACCCCTTGCTCGGCCAGCCAGTCCTTGATGACCGTGAAGCGGTTGAGCTTGTCCTGTCCGAGCCGCTGCGCATGGCGGAATAGCGTTTCGGCAGGTAGATCGGGCTGCGGGTTGGCGGGCTTGCCGTCTTGCAGGTTCAGCGGCGGCTGGTTTCCGTTCTTGCGTGCCACCATGAATGCAACGCCATGCCCGCCAATATCGCCGCCGTCAATCACAGCCTCGCGCATCTGGCGCAGCATAACAGCTGCTTCGCCTGCATCGTACTTGTCGAGCTTTGCAGCCATGTCATGAAACCCGGCCTTGTCGAGCTTGCTGATGATGAAATTGCGTATCCGGTTCCACCATTCAAGCGCGGCCTGTCGCAGCTTGTGATTCTTTCCCTGCGCCAAGGCCAGCATCTCATCAACGACGGCGATCTTTTGTTCGTCTGACAATTTGCTGGTGGCCGGTAGGCGCTGGTCAAGCTCCTTCAAAACGCCATGCTTCGATGCGATGGCGCGAACGCCACCAATTCCGCCAGCGCGGTTGAACGACTCGATCAGCACCGTCTCACGCGCATCCCCCATCAAGGCATGCGCTCCACCATGCCCAAGAATCTCGTGCGCCAACACTTCCTCGACATCCTGTCGGTTTTTGAGGTTCTGGCGCACAATATAGACAAACCCATTGTGGAGAACACCATGAATTTCATTTGGCGGGATACCCTGCTTTTCCGCTTCTTTCAGTATTTCCGCAGAAAGCTCGGATGGCGCGAACACCGTGATTATCCGTGCATCACTTGCGGCCTGCCGCACACCCGGAAGTCCGGCGATAAGCTCATCGACGACTGACTGCGCAACGGGCGGCAGGTCAGCGCGTGATTGTCTTGCGCTGAACATCGTCACGCCCTTGTCGGTTTCCTTGGTCTGGATCGTGCCAAACAGGTTATCGAAGGCTTCCGCAACCGGCGCAATCTCGCCTTCCAGCAGATACGGATAACGCCCCTCGTCGCGGGCGAAGTCATCGATGCTGACCACGTTCGCCAGGTA
>Ga0210016_1003501_pt1 | contig 13781 bp, 19 predicted proteins | sample CryGeyCG2014_300_FD_185454 | JGI IMG/M metagenome (GOLD analysis project Ga0210016, IMG submission 185454) | Groundwater microbial communities from aquifer - Crystal Geyser CG02_land_8/20/14_3.00 (SPAdes) (version 2) | ecosystem: Environmental > Aquatic > Deep subsurface > Groundwater | place... | reverse complement strand
CTGAATGATATTTCATTGGGGGGGTCAAATCTTTTCACAAGAATATTCAGGTCATTTTTTTCGATATTCCCTTCCGTTGTTCCTTCAATATCATGCAGCAGCTGCAGCTCCAGCAGCTGCGCTTGCGCAGTTTCCAATTGCAATTCTGGGGATGTCCTGATATACAATAATGGCGATTGCTCGTCTTTTCCAATATATGACAAAGAATTTAGCAATGGCCAAATCACATGGGTTCCTGGATCAGGGGGAGATTACAGCTTTATAGTCGCTTGTGATGTTGATGAATCTGTCAGCAGTTGCATTCCAATGACTATTCAGGTAGAAAATTGTTTAAATGGCGTAGATGATGATGGAGATAATAAAATAGATTGTCTTGACGAGGATTGCTCATCTAATCCAAATAGCGGATGCTGCCCGGTCGGTGATCTTTGTGAATTGGACTGCCCTGAATATTGTGTATGCTGCGAAGGCGCTTGCCATGAGAATGGCTATATTTGCGGTTCAACCACAACCACAATAAGACCAACTACTACCACCACAGTACCAACAACCACAACCACAATAAGACCAACCACAACAACTACTCAACCTTCAGTAACCACAACAACTCCTGTATGCACTGATTCTGACAATGGGAGGAACTTTTATGTTAAAGGAACAACTTATGGAGTCTTGCAAGGGCAGACTAAATATTGGACCGATTTTTGCAGTGGTCAATATGTAGTAGAGTATTATTGTAGAAAGTCAGTTTACCCAGATTCAGACCCCCTTCAAGTTGAAACGGATTATATTGAATGTCCTAATGGATGTAATGGTGATGGAGCTTGTATAGCAGATTCAACTACCACAACCCAACAAATAACTTCAACAACCCAACCAGGATCTACTACTACTACAACCACAGTTCCAACAACCACAACAACTACTCAACCTTCAGTAACCACAACAATTCAACCGACTACAACTACTACAATACCACCCACCACCACAACAATACCAGAAGGTCAATTTAGGGTATCATCAGTCCATTGCAGCGATGAAGAATGCACTTTGAATATAAATACAAACACGCTTAATGAGCAGCTTGTAATCTTCTTTGAGATTGTCGGCGAGGATGATGGAAGAATATATTACTCATCCAACCTTAACTTAGAGAGCAGATCAACCGGGGAAAAGAAGCTTATAATTTCCAGGCTTAGGTCTTGCCCATCAGGGACAAGGCTGGAGTTATTTGCTTTAACTTATAAGCAGTCCAATCTAGGATATAGGGTAAATAGGGTCAGGGACGAGTCTTTTGTTTGTTAGGGATGAAATAAATGAATAAAATAATTCCAGCAATTGTAGTTTTATTTCTCAGTTTTTCTTTAGCCTATGCGGTTAAAATCGAAAGCTGCAAGTCAGAAGGCGAATCTGATTGGGACTGCCACGAGAGTGATATTTGTATCTGCAGAATTTCCGGGGATTGCACAAACGGGCGCCTGCTTGTATATGAAAAGGATATAAGAACCCTTTTATGCATGCCGAGGATAGTGAATGGATACTCTGATATTGACTGGGATGACTGCTTTAGCCCAATAGGGGAAGTAAAAGTAAGAGCAGACTGCGAGGAAGAGCAGTCATCGGAAAACACAGTGAATATAGTTTCTGGCAATGGGGATGGCGGAAATGGTGGGCATAATGGAGGCTCAAGAACCACCACAACCACCACAACCACAACAACAATCCCATGCAATTATGTCTGCCAGGCTATGTGCATGGATGACAATAACCCGCCATTCTGCTATAAAAGAATACCTCATGGAACTAACAGCTGCCCTGGGAGCACTATTTGCTGTGAATCCATTCTTACTTCTTGTCCTGAAGCAGGTCCAGGAACAACTATACCGCAAGACAAAACTTGCCCGTATGAATGCTGCATTGACATGCCTGGATATGAATACCAGTATTGCTCTTCTGGGTTTACTTGCTGCGACCATTTATGCAAAGAAAAATGCGAGGAAGGTTCTGGGTTTAATATAACTAAATCTCTAATATTTTGGATAATTTTGGCGTCCATGATACCTATAGTAGCATTTCTCATATTCATTTTAAGAAAGAAGAATGACTATAATATGCCTGAATACTGAAGAAAGGAATTTTTAATATCCATAATCCAAAATTATTTTGATAATTATGAAAAAAGTAAACTCTTTAATATTTCTTTCATTTTTTTTACTTGTTATGCCAGCCGCTTTTGCAGCTCAAAAAATTTTGATCCCCCTCTATAACTATCCTCAATGGTACAATCCCCCATCTTATATATGGGATGATATCGCTCAAGCCAACTCCCAAGTCCCAATTATAGCAATCATAAATCCGAACAGTGGTCCAGGCGGCCCCCCAAATAGTGATTATATACATGGAATGCAAGATCTAAGAGATGCTGGAGTCACTATGATAGGCTATGTTCACACAAGTTATGGAGACCGCAATATTAATGATGTTAAAGATGAGATAGACATATACAATCAGTATTTCAACATAGATGGTATTTTTTTTGATGAGGTTGCAAGCAGCTCTGATAAAATCGCTTATTATAAAAACCTTCATGATTACGTGAAATTCAAGCCTAATCTGGATTTGGTTGTTCTTAATCCAGGAATCAATATAAATGAAGGATATTTTATACAATCAGTTGGGGACATTATTGTTATCTCAGAAGGGCATTCAACTAGCTGGCCTGGTTATTTACCAGACTCTTATGTGAACAGGTATCCAAACAGTTATTTCTCATGTTTAATCTATGGAGTCCTAAATGAAAATACAATGAGATCTCATATTGATTTAGCACTAAGCAGGAATATGGGTTATGTTTATCTGACAAATGATGTATCGCCTAATCCTTGGGATGCTTTGCCTTCTTTTTGGAAGCAAGAAATTGATTATATTGAATCTATTAATTTAGGAATAATTCCTACATCAACAACCATCACCATTCCAGTTGCTTGTACAGGATGTATATGCTATGATGAAGTACATTATCTGGGAAATACAGGTTATGCCTGCTGTCCATCAGGTTACTGCCAGACTGTAGGCTGTAGAACATGCGTTCCATGTGGAGGATCGTCTCCAGAGATTGGAAATTGCCCGGGTTTAGGAACAACAACAACCATCGCCACCACAACTACTTCGTCTACATCAACATCCACATCATCAACCACAACAACAATACTCTGCTCAAGCAAATGCACAAGCCTAGGCTACAACAGCGCTACATGCAATGAAGAAGTCTCTGTCCCAACCTGTGCTTCTAACTTGTGCAGGTACGCAACATCTGACGGGACTCATTACTCAGGAACAGAATGCTCAGGCTATTGCAGCTGCTACAGTTCTAAAGCGTGCAATTGCGATATTGATACATGTGATACAACTTCTCCATATTGCCATATTGCAACTACTACAACCACAACAACAATAGTCACTACAACCACTCGTCCAACTACCACTACAGCTTCAACAACTACATCAACAACAATCTCAACAACAACTAGCACATCAACATCATCCACAACAACCACTCAGTCTGAATTTACAATAACTAGTTTCGTTTGCTCTTCATCAGGCGGAGCTTATAATTGCAGAATAGAATATCCTGCCAGCTCTTCTAAAAAATACGCCATGTTTTTATTCACAGATAATGAAGGAAAATTATGGAGGTCAAGCATAGAAAACATTAACCAATGGTCTGATCGGATTTCAACCACTTTTTACTGCGGCACCCTTGCCCAGGGGACATATAAAATATCTTACTGGGTTTATAATGATTTGTCAATGGGGGATTTGATTGAATGGTCAGGCCCTGGCCAGAAGATAGAGGCAAGCTGCTGATGAACGAAAAAATCAAATCTAAGACCTGAACCCCATTAAAAGGAATTTTTAATAATTATAACCCCAAATATATGGCTATGAAACCTTTGTTCATTGTTTTCGAGGGCCCGGATGGGTCAGGCTTATCAACCCAGGCTAATCTTCTCGTAAAATGGTTTAAATCACATGGAAAGAACGCTCTTCTGACGAAAGAGCCCACAAACAGCATAGTAGGTGGGCTAATAAGGAGCATCTTAAAAAAAGAATGGAAAGTCGACATGAAGACGTTTGCACTGCTGTTTTCGGCTGACAGGTCCTATCACCTGAGCAGTGAAATAGAGCCAGCCTTAAAGAAAGGGTTTAGTGTTGTATGCGACAGGTATATTTTATCTACCCTGGCTTTTAATGTCGAGAAAGGGACTTTAGATTGGCTGAAGCAGCTTAATTCACAATTCAAGAAGCCGGACTTTACTTTTATTATGGATGTGCCTGGAAATGTGTCTGTTGAAAGAATAAAAAAATCCAGATTCGGCATGGAGTTTTTTGAGGAAGCGGATAAGCTGGAAGAGGTGAGGGAGAACTATAGAGAGCTAAGAGATTATTTTCCGAACACTTTTATAATTAAGGGCGACGGGAGATTCCCGGAAGAAATCAGCAAAGAAATCATAGAAATAATAGAAGAAAAACGTTACAATTTACAGTAGTTGCATAATAATTTAATCCCATGAGTCAAATCAATTGTATGAAAGGCATATCAGGAATAATTGCGACAATCCTTCTCGTGTTGATTGCAATATCATTAGTAGGAGTAGCATATGTCTTCTTCTCGGGAATGATCGGAGGGAGGACAGGAAAAACTATTAGTTTACTGGATTCGTTTGATAATATAGTTGTAATAAGCAACGATGGAACACAGACTATTCAGGCTGATGAGATAAAGATTTTTGTCAACGGGCAGGAGGCGACAATTCTTAACCCACAGGCAATAGAATCGCATAAGACTGCTACTCTAGAATTTATTCCAATTGAAAACGGCAACGTAAATGTTAAAGTTATAAGCCCATCAAATGCTGTTAGTCTTAATATTGAAAATAGATGGGTACTAATAGGTCATAATCATGAAGCACGGACACATGTTACTGGATATGAATCAGCAGGATCCTATTCTGCAACACTTACATATGATTTGCCAATTTCCTCTATAATTAACATGCTTTCTTCAGCTACTGAAGCGAGGCAATATTTATTTTATGAATGCAAAGGGTCTGTTCTAAGAACTGACGGGGGGGCATATGGCTGGTGGACATCTAGAGATGGGACCAAAATGACCTACTGGCCTAATGGAAATTCCAACTGCGATATTAATGATGGTGTTTGGAGGCAAGATGGTGGATATATAACAAGCATTAATGAGCTGCCAATTACTGGTCTAAGATTAGGAGATACTGGAGATAGTGGTGAAGAAGGATATTATACAATAGGCAAACTGTGGATAAAACAGTGATGATAAATGATTTGTCCCCCCCAATATGACATATAAAAACTATCCCAGAAAATATAAAAGAGTATTTTCACATTATTTGAAGAGGATTAACCTTTTTATACGCATATATAAAATATAAAAGAGTATTTTCACACTATTTGAAGAGGATTAATATGGGATTAAGACCTGGAAGATGTACCAGAAGGATAAGAAGGCCCTGGACTAGAATATCATCGACTAAGCCAAAAAAGAGCTATGTTGTAGGCGTTCCTTCCCCTAGAATACACATCTTTGAGATGGGGGCTAAAAAAAAGACTTTTGATACAGCGATGTATCTGGTTGCTGAAAGGCCAGTCCAAATAAGAGAAAACGCTCTGGAGGCAGCTAGGATTACTGCCAACAAACACCTTGAAAAAACACTTACGCCTGAAAACTTCTTTCTGAAAATTTTAGTGTTCCCTCATCAAGTTATCCGCGAGCATACGCTTGCTACAGGAGCTGGGGCAGATAGGTTTTCAATGGGTATGAGAAAGGCTTTCGGCAAGCCTAAAGGCAGGGCTGCTGTAGTCTTAAAAGGCCAAAGGATAATCACGCTTAGGCTGAATAAGAAGAATATTAAAGTTGGTAAAATTGCCCTTCACAGAGCAGATCTTAAGCTGCCAACTACTTGCAAGATTGTTGTTGAGGATTAACTTTTTGATATCTTTTTCTAGTTAATTTTATGAGGTCCAGAATAAGTAAAAATCCCATAATTGAAAACACAATAAAAACAAATCTATTGCAATTATAAGCCCCTTTAAAGTCTCCATGCATAAGCCTTGAAAGGGCTCTCGTCATCCCGCAAGCCGGGCAGCTGCATCCTGCCAGAATCCCAGTATCCAGGCAATTTTTATTGAAGATTAATGGCAGAATAAAGTTTTTGAATATGCAGCCTGAGGGGAGATAGCTTAAATAATCAGTAGGCAAAATAGCCAGAAACAATAGAATAGAACTCAGATTAAATATTCTTATTTTTGGGGTGTTAAAACTTAAAAAATCGAAAATAATCTTCTTTACTTTATTCGCAGCTATTGATATGTTTAGCGGAAAAAAATTCAAGCCTAATCTACCCATTCAACCCCTTCAAACTCATGTTTTGCGGCTATTAATATTATATCAATAATCCACCAGACGCCGCAGCCCCCTAATGTGAATAGTTTTAAGAGGCCTAAAAGAACTTGACCCATCATAAATCTATCAACACCAAACCATCCAAAAAATATAGACATTACAAGGGTTACGACCCAATTAACTTTTCTTTTTGCCATATATCATTCCTCTTATATTATATTTCAAAATAGAATTTAAATACAAAATATCTCTTCTAAATCGCGTAAATGATAAATCTGATTAAATCTCCAATTTTTTAATAAATTCTATTATTTCCTCATGCATTCTAGGGTTTAGTGAAACTTCCAGTCCATAATGAGTTGGTTTTGCTATTAACAGACCTTCTTTTATAAGTTCTTTTTCCATTTCATTAATTCTTTTAATCCCGCCTTTACCTAATTCAGAAATTTTAATCCCTTTCTTTAGATTGTCAAAAGATGTATGTTTTCCTCCCCAACAACGCCTGTTAAACAGCTTATATAAAATGAGTTTCTTGATTTCTTGGTCAGGTAGCATAGTTCATTTATTAAACTTTTTAAGTACATATTTAAATACTTTTTGTTTCCATATAATAGTTATGGCAAATGGCAATACAATTTTAGTTGAAACATTTGGAAACAACCCAGTGATAAGAATAATAGGCTTTCTTATAGACAACCCAATATTCGACCACTCTAAAGAAGATATGATAAAAGAACTTGGGATGAGCAAAATAACATTCTACAAATATTTTAGGATGCTGGAAAGGACAAGCATATTCAAGAACACAAGAAAAGTAGGCAAATCTAAATTATATAAACTAGACGAAAAAAACCCGGTAGTGATAAAGTTGAAAGAACTTGTCTGGACACTAGGATTAGATGCTATGCAAAAAGCGGTTGATCAAGAAAAAATCCCGATTAGTGTCTAGTTGAAAAATTAATAGAGATTCATTGTTATCTATAAATAACCCGAGTCTAGAACTTCCATTCGCCATCCTTCAGCTTGTTTTAACAGATAGTAACGAGTTGCTGGTTGTCTATGTATATCCCACCAATATCCAAAGTCAAGATGGCCGTCAGGATGAGATTTTTTTACGCAATATGCATTTTTTATATTACGATCTCCATTAGGCGTGTCACTTCTTCCCGGCATAAATGGCTCTTTAAATGCTCTCGCGGCTCTTTCTGTTAAGGCTCTTCTTTCACCATCTGATAAACTTTCCCAGTAAGCCAAACCAGGCCCATTCATTGCAAGCATAAATCGCCAGGCATACTTTCCATCCACTTTTGGATGATCATAAAAGAAATTTAATTCTCCTGTTCCAATACCCATTTCTACCCCCCATGAAATATTAATAAGAATTAACTATAAAAACCCTACCTTTCATTGGAATCTTAAAACAAGGTCTCCTCTGTCACTATCGCCGCTCTAACTTCTTCTATCCCTTGGATTTTTCGCAGCTTCTCTGCCAATTGGTTTGTGCCTTTAAGGTTTTCAAACCTGGCTTTTAGGATCAAATCCCATTTCCCGCCTTGGACCTGAAGAACTTCAAAGATTTCTTGGTTTTTTCTTATCTCGTTTTTTATTTTCTCGAGTGATGCTGCATTCTCTTTCTTGTTTGTCTCAGAGAGGTTGAGAAATATCAGCGCAGGTATCGGCTTGTCAGTCTTCTCGTAGTTTATTATTGCTCTGTAGCCTTTGATAATGCCGTCTTTCTCGAGCTTAGCTACCCTTCTGTGAACAGTAGACACAGGCAGCATAGTCTTCATAGCCAGCTTCCTGCTGGAGAGTTTTCCTTCTTTTTCTAATACTCTGATTAGGAGCTGATCCTTCTTATTCATATGCCTATAATGTTGGGTAAAATATTTAAAAGTATGGGATGATTGTGCCGTTATTTTTTTGTTCAGAATAGAAATCTGCTGCCTGCAGCAAGGCAAAACATTTAACTGTTGCTTTGAATATTGAAGCTATGGCTACTGATAGGCTTCCATGGTTTTCATTACTAGATTATTTGCAAAGTTTAGGGGTTACTATTAAGCCTTATCCAGAAAGGTCTCTAGCAAAAGATGGTTATATGGCTCTTTTATTGGATGGAAATTATGTAAGTTCTTATTCTACGAAACCATTTGAAGGTCAACTTTCTATGTCAATTGGCGAAGGGTTAGCTGTCGACTCAAGACCTTATTCTTGTTCTCAAGCTTGTTGGGCTCCAGAAATTCTTCGTTTAATGGGGCTTCCAGAACCCCCAACAGATGAATATATTACTTTAAGATTGAATCATGATTATGGTTGGGAGTTGGATGTTTCAGGATCTAAGTTAAGAAAGGACACATCAGATGAAATTTTTATTATTTACAGACCACCAGAAAATGACAGAGGTAATAAAGAAACATGGAAAGCTGAAGGTAACCCGATTTTTCCTAAAGGATCAGGAATTGCTCAAACTTTGGTTCCAATTTTAAGAGCTTGTTTTGAGGAATTTGTAAGAAGTGAATAGTTCTATTCCAACCCCCTCAAAGCGGCTTCCAAGAACACTCTAAGATCCTTCTCATGGACTCTAACCTGTTTGGTTGAATCCCTGTTTCTGATGGTCACAGTATTGTCTTTAAGCGTGTTATAATCAACAGTAACAGCGAACGGGCACCCAATCTCGTCTGCTCTCGCATACCTTTTCCCGATTGACCCTGCCTCGTCATAAAATACATCAAACCCGTCTTTCTTGAGGTCTTCTATTATTCCTTTAGCTTTTTCTGGCAGGCTGTCTTTCTTTTGGAGAGGGAAAACCGCACAGATATAAGGGGCAATCCTAGCAGGGAATTTAAACCAGTTCCACCCCCTCTCTTTATCTTCTACAAAATTGTGAAGCAAAACCCCAGCAATTGTTCTTTCTACACCAAAAGATGGTTCAACCACGTGACAAATTATTTTTCTTCCATCTTCGGTTAAAACACTTAAATCCTTACCAGAATGCTTCATATGGCTTTTCAAATCATGGTCAGTCCTGTAAGCATTGCCGACAGTTTCCTTCCAGCCAAAATCAAACCTGATCTCCAGGTCGAAGTTGCCTTTGGAATAATGCGGCGTCTCTTCAGGAAGCATGTGCCTAAACCTTAAAGCGTCTTCCGGAATTCCTAAGGACTTGTAAAAAATGAATTCTCTGGCTAAAAAGTAAGCTAACCACTGATTAGGGATAATACCCTTGGCTAAAGCTTCATTTACACTAATCTTGATCATTTCTCCCTTCTGCTTCTGAGCTTCTTGCGTTACCAGATTTATTTCAACATCTTTCACTTCATCAAACCATTCGCACTTGTCATCTCGTGGGTCGAAGAACATCTCGACCTCCATTTGGTTGAATTCCCTCACTCGGACAATGAAGTTTCTAGGGGATATTTCATTCCTGAAGGAATGCCCTACTTGAGCTATACCCATAGGGAGCTTAGAGCGGGTAGTCCTGTATATTCGATTGAATGCTGTAAAGATATTTTGAGCAGTTTCCGGCCTTAAGTAGCCTGCCTGGCCTCCTGTTGGTGAAATATCGGTCTTAAACATCAAATGAAATACCCTGACATCCATCAATTCCCCTTTGCAGCTCGGGCATAAGAGCTTGCTTTTTTGGATTATTTTTGTTAATTCCCCGCATGATTTACCCTCGACAAACTCTCCAGTTTTCTCTTCGATCAGATGATCCGCACGATGGATGCTTTTGCATTTTTTGCATTGGGCGATTGGGTCGACAAATGAGTCCACATGCCCTGAAGCTATGAGAACTTTTTCTGGCAGGATCGTAGAGCCGTCTATCTCGAATACATTATCCCTGCTTTTGACAAAAGTTTCCCTCCAGTAATTGATGAATTTCTGCTTTATCAGGATCCCGACATGCCCATAGTCAAAGAACCCAGACAAGCCGGAGTAAATTTCAGCAGTGGGAAATATTATTCCTCTAGTTAAGCAAACTGTTTGCACATCTTGTAAAGTTGCCATAATTTCATCCTACTATTTCTCTTTAATTTTTTGGGATATTAAAATAAAATAAGGATAGTATGGCTGAATGTCCTGTATGTCGCCGTACCATATCGTGTATGTCGCTGTTGAATGGTCTAATCTCGCATTGAATTTTATTGCTAGTAACATTGGATCAAAAAGATACCCAACATATGATTCTCCTGTCTTTCCTATGACTCTTACCTTTGCATCTATTCTGAGTGTTTCGATAACATCTACCAGCCTGGGCTCTAATCCTATGTAACCTCTATTCCAAGCCTTTTTTAATGCGTTAAACCATCCATCTAACATCACCTTCCTAGTATATCCATGCGGTAGTATTTTAGCTTGTCTTCGCGTTTCGTGATATGGGAGACTGCCTGGGAGATTCTTGCAGGGCTTAAGTTAAGAAGGAATCCGTTCAAGCTGTAGATTTTCTTGTCTCGGTTGTCTTCTGCCACGTTTTCTGAGAAAAGTATTTCCGCGTCCTCTAATTGTTTCAGGTATTTGTGAGTTGTACTGAAACTAAGATCAAGCTCGTTTCTCACGTCGGTAATAGATTTCCTACCTTTCCTGAAGATCAGATCAATTATCCTCAACTTGTTTTCGCAGTTCAATGCCCGGCAGATTTTTATCAGATCTACCCCGATTCTCACCTTTAGCCATTTAAGCACCTCCAGAATTCGATAGAGAAAACACTAAGCAAAATTCCAATTACAGCAATATACCTTGGTACGGCATCACTATCACCCAGAATTTGTTTGAGAAGATATTTATAGTCGAAGCAGGAATCCAAAAATAGGAATGCAACATTCTTACTTTGTGCTTATCCCAATAACCCTAGAATCTGGTCTAATTAAAGTAAAGAAACCTTCACTATCTCCATAATGAATCGAATAGTCTGACCAATTTCTCAGATAAAATTCTGGATGTAATGCTGGTTCTCCTGTGCCGTTTGGATATCCCATATAAAAACGAGGTTGACATTCTATTTCTTTAGAACCATCAAATTTAGCAAAATGTATACAATCTCCTTTTGGAACCAAATATTCAAGTTTAACCCCTTTTTGTACTAGTTTTTCATACCATGGAACAAGATACCTAAAAATATCTAATAAATAACCATCATTCCCCCCATTGTTTAGTTGTAGAGCTCTTTCTAGCTTAAGTCTATTACATGCAACTTCAAAACCATCAACCCAAACACCATAATCGTAATTTACTGATCCCCACTTGGTAACATCATTATTTCCACGACTTGATAGAAGATTAACTCTATCTTTAACAGCAGCATAAACATCAGTGTTAGTCATTCTTCTATTAAATAAAGGATCATCTGGTCTAATATCAACACTTCCATAGCACAATTGGCAGGTAACTGGATCTGCCCTTTGCCCTCGCCATGTTTTTGGAACTTCTACCTGACCTTGCCTAAAATCTATATCTGCCAGTAGTACCAACTGTTCTTCGGTAAATGGCATATCCAACATCTCGATTTAAGAAATAAATACTTTTCCTGCCCATGGTCTAGCCCGAAAGAGGAAAACTCAATTAATTTTTTGCTTGTTGCTATCTATAATCTTTATAGTATTTAAAAAATAGGCTATTAGAACAATAGGCTCTGTGATTTTCCCCAGAATGCACTGGAAAAGACTTAATTAAGGGCATTACTTTTGCTTGCAAGTATTGTCGACTACTGTCCGTGTTATGTTTCCCATGTTTATTGTTGCCTGCTGGCAGCTTTGGGTCTGCTGGTAAAGCGATGCTACAGTATCATATACTCCTTGCGTGTATCCCTGCTGGTAGACTTTAATGTCATTTTCCAGGCTGTATCTCTGGAATATAGTTGCGCCAATATACACCGCAGCAGAAAACAGCAAAACTGCAAGCGCAATAATCACAATTTTGTATTTTATTTTTTGCTCCATATTCTATATTATCGGAAAAGGATTTTAAATAGGTTTTTAGTCTTTTTGCGTTAACACCAAGAATATCGTTATAGACGCGAGATAATCCCGATGAGGCATGCAAGCATTTAATAGCTTATAAAGACAAATATTGCCAGGGTTGGTTTTAATGGCTTCCGGAGATGCAGGCAAAAACATGAACAGTAAGAAGAAAGCCGAGGCGAATGAATCCCCGATGAATGAAGCAGAAAAATGGATCAACAGGGCTGAAAGCGATTGGTCTGACGGGAATTTTAACTTAAAAGCCAATAAAATTAACGTGGCTGTTTTTCTGTTTCAGCAATCTGCAGAAAAAGCCTTGAAATCATTGCAAATCAAAGAACTAGAGAGATTTGAAAGGGCCCACAACTTGATAGAGCTGGCAAAAAGCGTGGATGCGCCGAAAAATATCATTGATGCAGCCGAAAAGATAAATCCGGTTTACACTATAACAAGATATCCAGATGTCGAGGAGGGCATTGAGCCGGATGACGCCGCAGCAATCTCAAATCTTTCCAAAAAGGTGGTTGAATGGGCGAAGGCCAGAATAAAGAAATCTTGAAAAAAATCATCAGCTTCAAAAAGAAGATCAAAAATAAATACAGCATTGAAAGGATGATATTATTCGGGTCTGCTGCCAGGACCAATTTCCAAGACTTTAATGACATAGACCTTATTATAGTCACGCGCAAAAAACATAAGCGGCTGAAATTCCTGCCGAAGCTTTACCATGAATGGCATATAAAGCAGAAGATCAACTTTCCTGTTGACTTCATATCATTTGATTCCGAGGCTTTTGAGAAGCTGATAGGTGAAGTCAGCATTGCCAGCCAGGCTCTGAAGGAAGGGATTGAAATATAAACATGATTCTCCCCTAAATACCAGCCTTTTGAGAATGCGTTAACCCTTCAAATCTTGCATGCAGGCTCATGAAGCTAGTAAATGTTAATCCCGTTTTAAGAAAATCTTTATAATAAAAAAATACAATTAATATACCAGGGGCATGCTTGTGAAAATCAATCTTCTGTTGGCAGTTGTTATTCTCATGTTAGCCTGCGGGATTTATGGATCATACGCGGCAGGGACAGTCAGCCATCCGGCATCGCAGATCGAGCCTGGGACTTTCGGAGTCGGGAATTTTGTTTTTCCGCAGAACCTGAACATCACGAATAATTTTACTGTTGATGCGGGGATTTTTTATGTTGACAGCAATAATGACAGGGTCGGCATCGGGACGACGAGCCCGTCAAATACATTGCACGTCAACGGGACATTTAGGGTTACGAATACGACAGGAACGGTCGGGTTGTTTCAATCGACGAGCGGCAACGTCGGCATCGGGACTACGAGCCCAAACCACACTTTCACAGTCTTGGGTGATGTTAACTTAA
>Ga0210016_1003500_pt1 | contig 13781 bp, 9 predicted proteins | sample CryGeyCG2014_300_FD_185454 | JGI IMG/M metagenome (GOLD analysis project Ga0210016, IMG submission 185454) | Groundwater microbial communities from aquifer - Crystal Geyser CG02_land_8/20/14_3.00 (SPAdes) (version 2) | ecosystem: Environmental > Aquatic > Deep subsurface > Groundwater | place... | reverse complement strand
ACTCCAGGCCGAATCCGCGGTGAGGATTGCGGGAAGATGCACCGTCTTTGCTGAGTCCGACATGGTTCATAAGCAACAGATGGGATGTGCGATTCCTGATATCGTTGCTGGTCTTTGTGAGGCCTTGGTTCGAAACTATCTCAATAATGTGGCAAAAGGGAAGGACATCCAGAAACCGATCCTCTTTCAGGGAGGAGTGGCTGCGAACTTTGGAATCAAACAGGCCCTTGAAAGAGAACTGGGAACAGAAATCCATGTCCCCAAATTCTATTCCGTGATGGGAGCCATCGGTTCATCTCTTTTAGCCAGAGAAAAGATGGATGGATCAGGGGCGTCAAATTTTAAGGGATTTGGGATTGTGGACATGAGCTGCCACACCCGAAATTTTATATGCAAGGAATGTGAAAATACCTGCGAGGTGGTCGAATTCATCATGGAAAACAAGCCTGTTTCTTACTGGAGCGACCGATGCGGAAAATGGGAAGCCCAGGCCAAAAGATTTTAGGCGTAAATTCTCACACGTGTAACCTGAGAATTTTCTTCTAACATTGAAAAACAATTATCGTCATGCTGAACTTGGTTCAGCATCTCGTTTTGTCGAGAGAGTTAGATCCTGAAACAAGTTCATGACACATTCAAGAAATCTCAAATACATTTGGTTCGATTTGAGATTTAATCTGGAAATAAACCTAAGGGTGGAGATTCCCTTTGACTCATGAAACTTACCGTTCCCTATCTTGGCCATATCGATATCTTTCTCAACGCCATGGCGAGAAAGATCGGGCCGGAATTTGTTTTTCCACCAAAGACCAGTTCACGGACCCTCCTTTTGGGGACAAAATATTCCCCTGAATCCGCGTGCCTTCCATTTAAATTCATCCTCGGAAATTTCATCGAAGCCCTGGAAAAGGGCGCTGATACCATTGCTATGATCACGGATCACGGCCCCTGTCGCGTGGGAATGTACGATGTGGTCATGCAACAAATTCTTAAGGATCTCGGATTTCAATTCGACTGGATTGCCATGGACGACACGCGTATTTTAGGGGATTATCTCCTTCGGTTTAATCGGGAGAGGAAAAAACGGGGAGTCTCCCTCTGGGAAAGCCTCCAGGCCATCCGTTTCAGCTGGAAGAAAGTCAAACTCAGTGAGTCTGTTGAACGAATGGCGCAAAAGGCCAGGCCTTTGGAAGTGAAAAGGGGCGAGACCACAAGGGTCCTAACCGATAGTTTGAGATGGATTGACGAAGCCTCGAACTTCAGAGAACTAAGCCAAACTCATCAACAATGCCTGGAGAAGTTCAATCGAATAGAGAAGGACGATACCCAAAATCCACCCAAGGTCTTAATCACCGGAGAGGGTTATATGGTCATCAATCCCCATGCCAATCAGGATATCGAACGAAGGCTTGGAGAAATGGGAGTAGAGGTCGCCCGAACTGTGTGGTTCACCACACAGATTACCCACGCCTTACATCTCGATCTTTTCAATCCGAAATCGAAGCGAAAGGCGATCAAAGCCTCCGAACCTTATCTGAAACATAATCTTGGAGGAGAATGCAATGCCTCCATTGGCTATCCCATCCTCTTTAAAAAAGAGGGCTATGAGGGAGTGATTCAACTCCTTCCCTTTGGATGTATGCTGGAAGCAGTGGCCAAGAATATCTTAGTCAAAGTGAGCCGGGAATATGATCTCCCGATCCTCACCTTCTCATTGAGTGAAAACCTCTCGGAGACGATGATCGATACGCGATTGGGCGCCTTTGTCGACCTTCTTCAGCAGCGAAGGGGAAGGAAGAGAAACCGATGAGCCTCCGTATTGGAATCCCTCGCGCTCTTTTATATTATCGCTACTTTCCGTTTTGGAAGACCTTCTTTGAAACACTCGGTTTTGAGGTGGTGGTCTCAAGGCCGAGCCACTGGGGTATTATTGAGAGGGGGTTCAAGTTTGCCGATGACGATACATGCATCCCCATGAAGATGGCCTTTGCCCATACGATCGATATCAAAGACCGGATCGATCTTCTATTCCTACCCCGTCTCCTCAGCGTGGATGGAAAAACCTGTTCCTGTCCTCGCCTGGCAGGACTGCCGGAGATGCTGAAATATTCTATGTCCGGACTGCCGGCGATTTTAGATCCTTATGTGGATGAACGTCATCGGAATTCGAGCCTTTTCCATTCGTTCTCAGAAATGGCTTTGGCCTTAGGAAAGAGCCCGAAAGAGATTAAGCAGGCTTTTCAAAAGGCGGAGAGTGCCTACGAACTCATTCAGAAGAGAATGGAGGGAGGGGAGAAGCTCCCCGACCTTTTTGAAGATGTTGGAAAGAAGAACCAGACCTCTCAGAGAGACCTTTCGAGGAAAAAGATAGCCGTTGTTGGACACGCCTATTGTCTTTATGATCCTTTTTTTAATTTCGATCTCTTAAGAATTCTTGAAGAGGCCCATGCCTCTGTCTATACTCAAGAGAGGGTTCCCAAAGAAGTGATTGATTCGGAGATTCGAGAGTTTGGAAAGGATATCTACTGGGACTCCGGCCGTGAGATCCTCGGGGCCAGTCTTCACTTTCTTCGTTCGAGCGAGATGGAGGGCCTGATCTATCTTACCTGTTTTTCGTGCGGGGTCGATTCCATGATCGAACCTTTAGTCAGACATAGGGCAGCGGAGAATGGGAAGACGCTTTATCTCTGTCTGATGATTGACGAACACACAGGCGCTACAGGCGTTCTGACTCGTATGGAGGCCTTCATCGACCTTTTGGAGAGAAGGAGGAGACGTCGTTGACCGGCCGACAGGTCAGTTTCTTCATCTCTCTTTTCTACCTTTTTTCTCGATCGGTTCCAAGATCGATGCACTTTTTTTTCGCTTCTTTAGGTAACCACCTCGTTTTCCTTATCCTAAAAAAGTACAAGGAAAATGTGAAAGAGAATCTCCGGGTGATAGGAGGGGGAAGCTATTCCGAAGAAGAAGTTAAGCGGCTTGCCAAGCGATGCTTTCAAAACTACTCTCACAAGCTCCTGGACTATATGGCGATGCATCGGATTAATCCCACAAACAAGGGGAAGTGGGTTGAGAAAGAGATGGGAGAGGAAAATTTGGTGAAGGCCCTTGCCAGAGGAAAAGGGGTGATCTGTATCACCCCTCATCTAGGTAATTGGGAATTGGGAGGCTATGTCTTGGCCTCAAAGGGTTACCCGATTAACATCCTCACCCTTAAGGAAGAGAGTCAATATCTTTTCCGTTATGAAGAAAGACTTCGGAAGAAGGCAGGGATTCATACCATTACGATCGACCCGAAGGAGAAACCGAACTTAGCCATCTTGGAGATCGCAAGACGATTGAGGAGGAATGAGATCGTGGCCATGGTTGCAGACCGAATCTATGAAGGGCAGAGCGTTGAAATTGAATTCTTTGGACAATCGACCCTCTTTCCCACAGGCGCTGTCCAGTTGGCTATAGAGACAGGGGCGACCATCATCCCGGTTTTTGTTGTCCTTGAGCAGAAGATGAGATACTGGGGGATTATCGGCGAGCCCATTCCGATAAGAATGGATATGGATAAGAAGGAGGCTGTGAAACAAGGGGTTCAGGAGATCGCAAAGAGATTTGAAGAGATCATCAGCCGATATTCAGACCAATGGTTTAACTTTTTCCCCTACTGGGAGAGAAATGTTTGCGATAGGGTTTAAAAAGAAATTGGAAGCTTCCTATTCCATCGGAGAAAAGGTCTATAAAGGAAGGGTGAATCAGCATCAAGCTTTAATAAAAAAGGAGCCGGAAGAGGTTTGCCGTATTCTCGTCGATCCGGAACAAATAAAACGATGGTGTCCTGTTGAACAGATCTCAGTTGAAATAGTCACCCCGGGTGAATTCCGTGTGGGGACCCGATCCCATTTTAGACTAAATTTTCGAATTCAACCGGAATGGGATTCAGAGGTGATCCATCTTGAAAGGAACCGGCAAATCATATCCGAATTTCTGAACGGAATCTTCGAAGGCGGGATCGAGATCTGGGATTTGAAAAGGGTGGAATTCGGAACAGAAGTGACCCATACCCTCGTCTACAAGATCCATCGATGGATTTATAAGGTGGGATGGTTTCTTCTGGGAGGGGAGAAGAAACACGATGAACTGACAGAGATCGCCCTCCTTCGTCTTAAATCCCTGCTGGAAGGAACTTCTTCATGAAAGTTCTCTTTATCGTTCCTGGTTGGTCTCCGTCGAACCTCTGGGGGCAGATGAAATTCAAATTTCCTCCGCTGAGCGTCCTCACTCTTGCTGCCTCGACGCCAGAAGAGGTAGAGGTTTACATCGCCGATGAGAATTTAGAGAAGATCGATTTTGAAAACGAAGCGGATTTGATTGGAATCACAGTGATGACTCCACAGGCCGTCAGGGCCTATGAGATTGCAGATCAATTTCGCGGGAAAGGAAAGAAAGTCGTCCTCGGAGGGTTTCATGTCTCCCATCTTCCTGAGGAGGCATTAAACCATGCGGATGCTGTCGTCATCGGAGAAGGAGATCGGATCTGGAAAGAGGTGATCAAAGGTTTTCAGGAGTCGAAATTAAAGAAGATCTATAAGGATGATAAACTTGTTTCACTTTCTGAGATTAAGACCCCGAAAAGGGATCTCATAAAAGGGAAGGGTTATCTCTTCACCAATACCATCCAGACGACCCGGGGCTGCCCCTTTGATTGCGAATTTTGTTCTGTCTCTTCCTTTTTCGGAAGAAGTTACCGGACAAGGCCTATTCCCCTCGTGATAGAAGAGTTAACCAGGTTGAGACAGGAGAGCGTCTTTCTCTTTCTCGTGGATGATAATCTTGTTGGCAACCGGCCCTATGCAAAAACGCTTTTTCAGGAAATGGCATCCCTTCAATTCAAATGGGCCAGCCATGCCCCGCAAAGCTTTGTCAATGATGAGGAGTTGCTCGAACTGGCCTCTAAAAGCGGGTGTATGGCGCTCTTTGTGGGATTCGAATCCCTCACCCAGGAAAACCTTTCTTTGATGGGAAAAAAGACAAACCTTGAAATTTCTCCAATCGAAGCAGTGAAGAAATTTCATGACCATGGCATTGGACTCTTAGCCTCCTTTATCCTGGGATATGATCACGACACCCCGGATACATTTGAAAAGATCCTCGATTTCTGCCATCAAGCGAAGATTGATGGCGGATTATTTCCTATTCTCACTCCTTATCCAGGGACCCTTTTAAGAGAAAGGCTAAAGAAGGAGGGGAGGATATTGACGGATCAATGGGATCTCTATGATATGGAACATGTCACATTTAATCCCAGAGGGATGAGCCGTGAGAAACTTCAGGAGGGTTTTGAATGGCTTAACTCCTCCTTCCTCTCGTGGAACTCCATCTTCCGAAGGCTTTTCAAGATTCACCGCTCCCTTCAGATTTTTGGCCCTATGAACTTCGGTTTTCATAAAGCCTGGAAGAAAGGAATCAGGCCAAAAATAAATTGTCCGGAAACCTCTCTAATCATCTGACTTGGATCTCACAACTCGTGTTCGATTAAGCTTAGATTTTGAGGATAACACCTACTCTTCATTCCAAAATAATCCTGAATGTCGGCGATTATGGTTTTCTTGCCCTACCCGACAGATATTATAGATGGCAACCTTTTTCATAGTCAGATAAACTTTTTGTCATCCTACTTTCTATCCTGTTTTTCTACCTCCCCGCTTTCAGCTTTTCCCTGTCGAGGCTGGGAGTGTTGTGGTTGCTGAGCCTGAGGTCTTTGCTCTTGTCTTTGCGGCTGCTGAACTCTCTCCTGAGGTTGTTGTCTTGGCTGCTGAACCTGAGGTTGTCTTTGTTGTTGACCTTGAGGTTTCTGAACCTGGGGTTGTCTCTGTTGCTGTTGTCTCTGTTGCTGATGTTGCTGAACCTCAGGCCTCTGTTGATATTGCTGTTGCCTTTGTTGTCTTAGTTCCTGTCTCTGTTGCTGTGGTCGAGGTTGATAGCTCTGGACGCCCCAAGTTCCTCGCCTTTCCCAACGTCGATCATTTTGCCAGCTCCTCCAGTTCTGTTGAAGTCGTTGGTTAGGAATCCGTTCATAGTTCCACCGATGCCCGTACCAATTATGATCTCTGTAGTATCCTCTCCAACCTGGGTCTACATCAAAATAAAAACTTGGAACATTGTTATAATAACCCCAGCCCCGGTTATAATAATGTGAGCGATACCAACGGCCTTCCCAAAAACGCCACCACCAACCATTCCAGAAAAAGAGGTCTACCTCAATGTCAGGTACAGCGTAGACATACGTATCGGGTAACACTATTAACTCCGGTGGTGCGGCAAATACGATGGGTGGTGGTAGAGGAAAACTAATGCGTATATCTCCCCTGCCATCGTTGGAATAGGAACTACAATTACCAACGCCAAAAGCATTGTTCCAAAAAGTAACTTCTTCATTTTTTCCCCTCCATTTTAATTAGAAAATAGGCATTGACAACCAAGATGCCTTTTCCCTCTTCGTAAAAATTCCTGATAACATTCAACCATCTATCCCACACTTTTTATAAATTCTACCCCCATCTGGTTCTCTGTATTCCAACTTATTGGCGCAATCCGATATATATTTTGACGTATTATTTAGGTCTTTTATTCAACTACCCCACAAAATTTTCCCCCAAACTTAGAGATGAGTGCCGCCACCACTTCTACCCCCATCCCGCCGGGTGAGAGAGTGAGGATAACACAAAGCGTTGAAATCTATGGGCAGTGAAAATTGACGATTAACGAGTGAAAGCGTGCATCGGACAGCATCCGTGGAAAAACCGAAAGAGGATTTGATTTTCTCGGCTATCATTTCGAGCCTGAGGAAATTTCACCTGCCTGAAAGACAATCAGTAATTTCATTAAAAAGGCTCTCCGGCTTTATGAACAGGAGCCGCCCCACCGAAAGATGAGGCGGCTCGGAGAGTACGTCCATAGATGAGCGTAGCCGGAACTACCAGCGATTGCGTCCGCTGCCACGACCGCCCCCAAAACCACCGCCGGATCGGCCACCTCCGCGAGGACTCTTTTCCTGCGCCTCGTTAACCTTAATGGTCTTGCCGTCAAGGTTTGTACCATCCATCTTGGATATCGCCGTTTTAGCATCGTCATCTTGAGCGAAGGTCACGAATCCAAAGCCCCGGGAGCGCCCCGTATCGCGGTCTGTGATGACCTTGGCTTCAGTGATTTCCCCATAGGACGCAAACGCCTGGCGCAGGCCGTCGTCCTTCGTGTCCCAGCTCAGACCCCCTACAAATAGTTTTTTAGCCATACTTTCTTACGCTCCTTTTCTGTGTCGCCTTGGGCGACGACCTTTGATCGGTAGCGCCCGCCATTCAGCGTTCGCCACGTTTACTTGCTTTTGTTGAATGCCCGAATCATTTGGGGGGATGGACTAGCAATTTCCCTCACTCCATCCAGCTCCGCCTCAGCAATGTGGGGATGTGAGTCCTCACACACGAGTCACTTTCAACCGATTGTATCAGCCTTGCCCATTCCTCATGAAACCACATCCTCCCTTACTGGAGGGGTGGACTCTGTAGTATTCGTGGTAAAGGAGAATAGGAAGTCTTTTTCCCGGGAAAGGGGTGTCGAGTTAAGGATTGGTTGGCTTTGTCTCTTCTTGCTCGACCTTCTCGGCGTCTGAAGACGTGCGATCTCCTTTATGAAATCGTCGCTGTCTTCTCTCTTCCTGTTTTTTCTGGCGGGACAATTCTTTCCGCCGTTTTTCGCCTTTATGAGCTCCAGCATGTTTTGGCAAAATACCCTCCTTATTCCAAAAGAAGTATAGCACGGAAAGGAAAAGAATTCCAATTCTTTTCCTCGAAATATTGTATTGTGGAACGAAAATGCAGAACCAATGTTTCAGGAAGCTATTGCTGAGTCCAATGCTGTTCGTCAGTAAGGTTCTAATTTTTACATATCTCTGACGAATCTGTTATAATTCACTTCCATATGGTAAAAAAATTACTTAAGGGAATTTCCTATCTCTGTCTCCATCATTATCGGAAGATCCTCCTCATTTTTTTCATCATTCTTGGAATCGCTTTTTTGCTTACTGGCAGGCTTCGTTTCGATCCCAACTTCCTCAAACTCTTTCCCGCTGAAAGAGGTCCCATCAAACTCTACATGGAAAACCTCCAAGAAGCAGGGACATTCGATCTCCTTTTCATCCTTTTAGAAAAGAAGGAGGGAGTTGATTCCCAGCGATTGATCGACTCGGGAAGAGAGATTTCTGAAAATTTGAAGAGGCTGGATATTGATGGAAAGAAAGCTTTCAAGTCGGTTCGATTCCAGAAGATTGAAGAAGAGGACCTGGCGGAAGTCAAACCCACCCTCACTCTTTTCATTACTCATCCTTATCTCTTTGTCGATCAAGAGGATATTTCCAAACTGAAGGAGAAATGGAACGAAGAGGGAATCAAAAAGCAGGTTCGAAAGAATAGGGTCACTTTGATCAGCCATGCCTCCTTTGCAATGAAGGACCTCATTCAGATTGACCCTTTTGAATTGCGCTGGCTCTTCATGGAGAAATGGAAGCAAGGGATGAAGGGGTTGGAATTCGATGAAGTGAGCAATTTCTTCCTCTCAAAAGATCAGAACTCCCTTCTGATCATCACAGAGCCTCAGCATCCTGCCACAGACCTCTCTTTTTCTAAATCTCTGATGGAGGCGCTGGAGAAATCCGTCTCTATCGCCCCTTCTACTCAGGACAAAAGCGTCAAGGTCTACTTAACCGGCGCCCATCCGATTGCCATGGCTGAATCGAAAGTCCTTCGATTCGATATGCAAAGTTCCTTTTTCTCCTCTTTGATCCTTGTACTGATTCTATTTTTCTATACCTACCGGAGATGGATTACCCTTCTCTTCGCCGGGCTTCCCCTTTTTGGAGGGATCCAGTTGACCATGGGGATTGCTTCCATCACATTAGGAAGCCTGAATATTCTGACCAGCGCCTTTGCTGCGATCCTGGTCGGTTTGGGGATTGACTTCGCTGTCCATATCTATGATCGGTATCACCAAGAGAGGGCATCCGGCGCTGATATCTCATCAGCCATTGAAACCACCCTCACACAGACGGGAAGGGGGACCTGGACCGGCGCTTTTACCACGATTTTCGCCTTTGCGGTCCTTTTATTCTCTCGAGTACAAGGGATTGTCGAACTGGCCTTTCTCGTGTCTGTCGGGCTCCTCTGTGCGCTTCTATGCATTTATTTTGTCCTTCCCTCCTTACTTGTCTGGATGGAAAAAAGGAAGAAACCTTATTCTTACATACCTCTTCAAACTTTCCGGTTCAAACCCCTTTCTTCTTTTCTGGAGAAAAACCCTTTGCTTTCGTTCTTTCTATTGATCGGAATCACGCTCTTCTTTCTCTTCTTTGCCTTACGCATCGAAGTGGAGAAGGATTTCAGAAACCTCAGACCGAAAGAAATAGAATCCCTTCAGGTCTTCGAACGAATGGCCAAGGCCTTTGGGGGAAGAAAGTTAGAGGCCATTACCATCCACGAAGGGAAGGATCTATCTTCTCTTCTATCCAAAGAGGAAGAAATCGCGAAGGCCTTTGACAGATACCAAAAAGAAGGAAAGATCGATTCCTTTGTCTCTCTCTCCCAGTTTATTCCTTCTCCTGAAAAACAGAGAAGGGTGGGTAGAGCGATTCAAGAATCGATTGATCTGGAGATGGCAAGAAAGAATTTTATCAAGGAACTGGAGGAAAATGGGTTCGAAGTAAGCGGGTTTCAGCCCTTCCTTCAGGGGCTTGAGGAGTTAAAAAAGGGGAATGAGAAGATCTATTCCCCTGAAATTCTGATCGCCTCTATGAATCAAGGGCCCCTCAAGAAAGGCCTAGAAAACCTCTTTGTTAAAAAAGGGGGAAATTACAAAATCGTATCCCATCTCTATTATCAGAAGGGAAAGCTCTCTCTTGACCAATTAGAAAAAGATCTTTCAGGCGTCTCCTTAACAGGTCCTGAGAAGGTGGAATCTGAGATTCTTCGAATCGTGAAAGAGGACCTTTTCCTTCTCACGCCGATCGCTTTTTTGATCGTCTTCTTATTGGTCTATCTCCATTTCAAAAGGTGGAAGACCACGCTTTTCACCTTGATGCCTTTGCTCATGGGTCTCATCTGGATGTTGGGAGCGATATCTCTCTTTGGGATTCGTATCAACTTTGTCAATGCCGTCATCCTTCCCATGATCATCGGAATGGGAATCGATAACAGCGTCCATTTGATGCACCGTTTTTTGGAAGGGGGCGGAAAAGATGCGGGCCAAGCCTTGCGAAGCACTGGGAGGGCAATGGCTATGTGCTCCCTGACCACCATGCTTGGATTTGGTTCCTTAGCCACTGCTCGATACCAGGCCCTCTCCACCATGGGATGGGTAACGATCCTGGGGATGGGGTTCTGTCTGATCGCTGCCCTCTGTTTTCTTCCAACACTTTTAATTCTTTCGAAGGAGAAATATGGGAAACGCTAAGAGATACGATGTCATCGTTATTGGGTCTGGAATGGGAGGGTTGGCCGCTGCCTCCCTTCTTGCGAAGAAAGGGTTGAAGACCCTTCTCCTCGAAAAAGAAAAACAGGTGGGAGGTTATGTGGTCTCTTTTAAGAGGAAGGGGTTCACCATTGATGCGACAGGCGCCTTTGTCGGAGGATGTCAGGAGGGCGGAGAATTTTATCAAATTCTTAAAGAGATTGGGGCACACGAGGAGATTGAATTTATTCCCATTCACCATATCCGAAACATCTATCCCGGTTTTGAAGTACATCTCTGTGACGGTGGATTCAGTTCCTATCCGGAGGCCCTCATGGCTCTCTTCCCTGAAGAGGAGAAAGGGTTGACGGCCTATCTCTCTCTGGTGAAACAAATTGGGAAGGAAGTGAAATCGTACTCTGAGATAACATTGATCAAAAAGATTCTCTTTCCCTTCACCTTCAGAAATCTTATCCGGTTTCACCGAACGAGTCACAGGGAAATTCTAAATCGCCTCTTTAGAGGAGGGGAGATCAAGATGGCCCTCCACACCCTTCCGATTACAGACCCCCCTTCGAGGCTCTCTTTTCTTTTCACAGCCATCCTGATCAGCAAGTCTCTTATGGGAGGCGTTTTTTATCCTAAAGGAGGCACGGGGAGGATTTCTAAAGCCATGGCCGACTCTTTTCTCCGTTCTGGCGGGGAGATTCATCTTCAAACAGAGGTGGATCAAATTCTGATAAAAGATGGAAGGGTCGAAGGGGCGCTGACAAAGGAAGGAGAAATATTTCAGGGACCCGTCGTTATTTCTGATGTCAACCCAAATCTTTTGGTCAAGATGCTTCCCTTTGAATTTCGAAAACATTTTGAAAAAAAGATCCGACATTTTGAATATTCCCTTTCCTGTTTCATCCTTTATATCGCCACGGATTTGGATCTAAAAAGTATGAACCTTCCTTATTTCACCTATCTCCGGTTCCTCTCTGACCTGGAGGAGGAAGATCGGATGTTTCAAAGAGGTGAGGTCCCGAAGAATCCGACGACGATGGTATCCATCCCCACACTTTTGGATCCTTCATTGGCTCCTTCGAAGCGCCACCTTATAAAGGTTTTGGTTAATGTCCCTTATCATCATCAAGAAACATGGGGGAAGGGGGATCCTGGAAAATATAGCCGTATTAAAGAAGAGTTTTCTCAAATGATTCTTCAACAGTTAGAAGGGAAGTTGATCCCTGGCCTGAGAAACCATCTCCTCTTTTATGAAGCTGCCACACCATTGACCTTAGAGCGATATACTGGAAATGAATTGGGTGCGATGTACGGCCTGGCCTCCACACCACAGCAGGTCGGGAATTTAAGACCTCCCCATCACACTCCTACCCCAGGCCTCTTTCAAGTCGGCCACTATACCCGACCCTCTCATGGTATTGTGGGGGCCAGCCTCTCAGGAAGTTTTGCCGCCAGAGCGATCCTCAAAAAGCTGCATAGAGTGTAGCGCCAAAAATCCCAAATCACAAATTTCCTGCCTACCGCAGGCAGGTATGAATGATTAAAATTCTTCGAATATTTAGGTTGGTTAAGGTTACGGTTACGAGGCCCGTTTGGTTTAAGGTTAAAGGGTTACGTGCTTGCACGCCATAGTGCCCGCCTGCCAAAGAACTTGTTCGGCGGACAGGTGTTTCGGTACGCAGGCGTGAACTTCTCAAGCCGAAGGACGTAACCGTATGACGAAACGGGCATCTTTACCGTAGCCGATGGACGAAGCCCTTATTTTTTGCGCTATGCGCCATGCGATTTTTTCTGTGATGAGGTTGAAATACCCATTCAGGCATTTTACAATTCCACAGATGGGAAGATTTGACCACTTCGGCAGCGCCCAAGCTCCGCCCTTTGAGACGGAGAAGAACGCACCGCTCAGGGTCAACCCTGAGCCAGTCCCAGCCTTCAGGCCGGGGAGTCGAAGGGTTGACTGTATTTTTCTCCATGTCCCCAAGCTGACCAATTATTACCGGCCAATCAATCATTTCATCTGGATCAATTTCCTTCCCATGGGGCTCCTTGGATTGGCCGACCTTCTCCACCGCCATAACATTTCCACTCAAGTCGTACACATGGGGGTGGAGTGGATTGAAGATCATAGTTTTTCGATTATTGAATATATCAGAGAGAAGGCCCCTCGAATCGTTGCCATCGACCTTCACTGGCACCATCAGAGCTATGATGTGATGGAAGTGGTCAAAAAGGTGAAAGCCGCATTTCCCTCTGTCTATATTCTTCTCGGGGGATATACCGCCAGTTTTTTCCATGAAGAGATCATGAGGAACTTTGACGGGGTCGATGGGATCATTCGCGGTGAAGCGGAAGCTCCCATTTTGGAACTGGCGAATGCGCTCCTGCAAGGGAAGGAAGATCTTTTTTCCGTTCCCAACCTCACATGGAGGAGAAAGGGAAGGATCCTTATTAATCCTCTCTCCTATGTCGCCTCAGAGAAAGAACTGAATGAACTCACATTCACCAACTTCCCGTTGTTGAAAAATCATCCCACCTACATCCGTTATATCGGTCAACCCTTCTATGTCAAGGGAGTTTCCAAGGAGAAAAATTTCTGGATGTATTCTCTCAAATCACCCATCTATCATCTCACCGTGGGCAGAGGGTGCCCTGTTCAATGCACCTGGTGCGGCGGCGGTCGTTCCTCTCTGGAGACCATCACCGGCAGGAAAGAGGTGACCTTTAGAGGGGTAGAGAATGTTCTCCAATCCATTCGAGAAGCAGTCTCTTATGGGTATGAGACATTCCACATCTGCTTCGATCCTTATCCCCAGAAGCCCCAATATCTCCTCGAGCTTTTCTCCCATATCCGGGAGGAAAAGATTAGGATGGAATGTTTCTTCGAATCCTTCGGGCTTCCCACAATCGATTTTATCAAGTCTTTTAAAGAAACCTTTCCCGGGCCCAAGTCCCTCATTGCTCTCTCCCCTGACGTGGGGTCGGACCAAATGAGAAAGATTCATAAGGGATATGCCTATTCCAATCAGGCCCTGTTGGAGTCTCTTGACCAGTTAAAAGCCAATGGAGTCTTCTGTGACCTTTTCTTCACCCTCGGTGTGCCTTTTGAAAAGGAGGCGGATGTTCAACAGACGATTCGACTCCAAAAGATGATCCGAGGCCGGTATTCCAATGTGAGAGGGATTCGCACTTTTACGATCGAGATGGAGCCGGGCTCGCGCTGGCACCTCGATCCCGAGGAATATGGCGTCAAAACCTCGCTTAATAATTTTATAGATTTTTAC
>Ga0210016_1003499_pt1 | contig 13782 bp, 13 predicted proteins | sample CryGeyCG2014_300_FD_185454 | JGI IMG/M metagenome (GOLD analysis project Ga0210016, IMG submission 185454) | Groundwater microbial communities from aquifer - Crystal Geyser CG02_land_8/20/14_3.00 (SPAdes) (version 2) | ecosystem: Environmental > Aquatic > Deep subsurface > Groundwater | place... | reverse complement strand
CGTTAAGAGAAGTTTCTATTTGCACCTAAAGGAGTGCGAGTGGAGATGGAAACGAAATGAGCAGGAATTACAAACTGATTTATTGAAAATTTTACACAAATATTAATTAATTTGATGGTCTAGAGCCTTGAGATTATTTTTTTATGCTTTCATAATCTCCGCCATTTTTCCATTGTGACAAGGCAAGGAAAAAGAAAAAACGGAGCCGATATCTTCAATGGAATTGAACCAAATTTTTCCTCCGGATTGCTCAATGATATTTTTAGCGATATAAAGCCCCAAGCCAGTTCCTTTCGTTTGATATCTAGCCGCATTGTCGCTTCGAAAAAATTTTTCAAACACTCTCTTAAGTTGTTCTTCTGGTATTCCAACTCCAGTATCTTTTATCTCAAAAACAAAAAAATGATCTTTTTCAAAAAGACGAATATCCACCTTTCCGCCACTGGGAGTATATTTTATCGCATTGCTCAAAAGATTTTCAACTACCAATTTTATCTTGTCAGGATCGCCAAATCCCAAAGACATTTCTTTCTTGAAACTGGCGTTAACTTCAATGTTTCTCTTTTCGGCCAAAATTGAAGATTCATTTATAGTTTCTTTGACAATTTTTTTGAAATCAAATTTTTTCTTACGAAAAATCATTCTATTTTGATCAATTCGTGTAACATCCAAGAGATCGCTGACTAAACGATTCATTTTGCAAACCAAATCAAAGATATTCTTTACGTCGCTAATTTGTTTTTTGCTAAGACCTTTATTGTATTTTTCCAAAAGCAATTCCGCACTCCATTTGATAGCCGAGATAGGAGTCCTAAGTTGATGCGAAGCCACACTGACAAATTCGCTTTTCATTTTATTGATTCGTGCAACTTGTTCAAAAAGATTGATTATTGAAGAACCTACCGCTAAAATCACTGTCGCAACAATGCTTTCAGAAATAACCAATACTTGCGGACTATCATAATTTTTTGAAATAAAATAGGTGGCAGCCATAATAATCGCGGCCACTAGCCCCAAAATAATAAAAAGAAATCCGGGAGTTTGCCAAATTTTCACTCCCAAATTTTCTGCTTGTTTTCTCAAATTTAAGTCATTAATAAACTTCATATTTTTATTTTTGTTTCCAAATTTTTTTCAATTTTTTTCCAAAAATAAATTCTTTTTTGAAAAAATACCTTACTATCGTCAAAACAAACCCCCTTTTATGAAAAAAACCAAAAATGTTTCCTTAAAAACATTTTTATTATACCACACTTGGTCAAAAAGCAAAATCAAATAAAGCTTGTTTATTCAAAATTCAACTTAGTTTAATTCTTATTATTTCTAAGAATTATTTTTAATCTCAAAAATCTATTTATTCAGCCAATATAACAGCAGTATTGCAATCAATAATTCTCCTCGCAATCTCAAGCTTTCAAAAAGAACGGTTTAAATAGAAACGCACTAACTATGTTTTTTTATTATTGCTCGCTTAAAGTTGCACAAAAAAAATTATTTTCAGGATATGTTCAATCTTTTTTTGTTTTTTTCGTATAGCTCATATATTTTCGGTCCTTGTGGCTGAGGAAGAAAAACTAACATTTTTTCATTAGCAATAACCGCGCTTCCCTTTTGATAAGTTTTAGGATTTTTTTTTATCTTTTGCATCTGAATATTTTTCATCTTTTTTTCCAACCAATCAAAACCAAAAAAAAATTCCGCCGTTTTTTTGAAGTATCGCGAAAAAAAACTATCAGTAATCCACAAAGATTCTAAAACTTGAAAAAAATAATAGTGAGTTCTGTATTTTTCAATCCAACGATTTTTTTCATAAAATTTTTGAAAAGTTTTCTTGCCAAAAATCGGCAAAATAAAAAAATATTCAGAAGAAGAAAAAATATCTTTATATATCACTTCTAGAGAATCATTGGTTATGAAATAATTCAAACAAGCGCGATTTCTTATTTTTTTTCCGTATCTTCTTTTGCCCAAAAGGTGAACTAACACCGTAAAAAAAAATCTACCGGTAAAAATCTTCCCCTTTTCAATGACCACCATCAAATCTAGATCGCTTTTGGGAGTGGAATTTTTCATTGCCACTCTTCCGGTAATGGCAATCATTCTGACAAAAGGAGAAAATTTCAGCTTTGAAACCAATTTTTTCACAAGTTGAATTTTTCTTTGAGAAATTTTTTCTCTAGCGATTCTTTGCGCCACCAAATTATTTCTCCCTTTTAGAAAATAAAATCCCTGATAATTTTCCAAAAAAAAATTTGCCTCTTTTGAATTCAATCTTTCAAAAATCTTCCCTAACGATATTTTTTTTTCACCGTTTTTTTCTTCCAGGTGTCGCATTAGATATTTCCATGTTTCCAAAAGTGTCAAAGGATATTCCAAAGTATCATAATAAACTATTGTAGAAAAAATTTGTTTGTCCAAAATATCCATAAAAAATAAATTTCATTTTTTATCTTTCTTGAAAAAATAGAGGCATCCTGTTGAAAAACTGTTTGAAAAAATAAATTTTGTCTAATTTTTTTTGATTGCCAAAACTTTTTAAAAACTTTCTCGCATATATTTTCCAGTCCAACCTTTCAAACAATCTTTAATTTTTTCCGTCGGTCCCGCATAAACAATTTCTCCTCCCGCTTCTCCGCCTTCCGATCCCAAATCAATAACCCAGTCCGATGCTTGGATAAAATCCAAATTGTGTTCCACTGCCAAAACCGTATTGCCTTTTTCCACTAACGCATCTAGTATTTTCAATAACTTTTTGACATCGCCAAAATGTAATCCAATAGTCGGTTCATCCAAAATATAAAAAGTTTTTCCCATTGATTTTCTAGATAATTCCGTCGCCAACTTAATTCTTTGTGCCTCTCCTCCGGAAAGACTGGTAGCGGATTGACCCAGTTTTAAATACCCCAATCCAACATCTTCCAAAGTTTTTAGTTTGGCGACAATCAACGGAGAATTTTTGAAAAATCGTAAAGCATAAGACACGCTCATATCTAAAACTTCAGCTATATTAACTCCTTGATATTCAATATCCAAAGTTTTTCTGTTATATCGGCTTCCTTGACAAGTTTCGCATTTAACATACATATCCGGCATCAAATACATTTCTATTTTTTTGTTCCCGTCTCCTTGACAGTCTTCGCAACGTCCGCCTTTCATATTAAAACTGAAACGACTGGGAGAATAATTTCTTTTTTTGGCTTCTTCAACAGAAGCAAAAATTTCTCTGATCAAAGAAAAAACTCCGGTATAAGTGGCCGCATTGGAACGAGGCGTTCTTCCAATCGGACTCTGATCAATGCTGATAACTTTATTGATAAACTTTAAGCCTTTTATTTTTTTGTATTTTCCCACTTTTTTTTGAGAACGAAAAAAATAATGCGCTAAAGCGCGAGCTAATATATCGTTCACAAAAGAAGATTTTCCCGAACCGGAAACTCCGGTTATTGTCACAAATCTTCCAAGAGGAATTTTAACATCTATGTTTTTCAAATTATTTTCGCTGGCTCCGATTATTTCCAAATAATTTTTTGCCTCCGATCTTTTTTCTTTTTTATCCCAAACTTTTTCTCTTCCATCTAAAAATTTGGCTGTTTGCGTTTTAGTAGTTTTTAATTTTTTTATATTTCCTTCAAATATAACTTCCCCACCTTCTTCTCCGGCACCTGGTCCCATATCAATTATCCAATCAGCCTTTTTAATAATTTCTTTATCATGTTCCACTACTAATAAAGAATTCCCCGAATTTTTCAAATGTTCCAAAGTTTCAAGAAGTTTTCGCGTATCCCGACTGTGCAATCCAATGGAAGGTTCGTCTAAAATATAAACCACTCCAGAAAGTTCGGAATTTATCTGTGTTGCCAAACGAATTCTTTGACCTTCTCCGCCGGAGATTGAATCCGATCTTCTAGAAAGCGACAGATATCCCAATCCTACATTTTGAAGCGCTTTGGCTCGCAAAATCAATTCATTAGCTAAAGATTCAACCATTTTCCCTTTTATTTTTTTTCCTTCCTCTTTTTTTAAGTTGTTCAAAAAAACAATCAATTTTCCCATATCCATCTTGACCAAATCATCAATTGATTTGCCGGAAATTAAAACTGACAGATATTCTTTTTTCAACCTTTTACCGGAGCAAACTGGACATTCTTTTTCTCGCATATATTTTTCAATTTCTGAATGTATTGACGAGTTCGCCATTTCGGCATATTTTTTTTTGACAAAAAACATCACTCCTTTAAAATAATCATTTGAATTTTCATTTTCATCTCCATAAAGAATAATTTTAAAATTTTCTAGAGAAATATTTTTGATCGGTTCATCTAAGGAAAATCCGTGTTTTTGAGCAACTCTATTCAGTTTTTCCCAAAAATCGGAAACTTTCCCATGCCGCCATCCTGTTTTTGAAAGAGGCAAAATAGCTCCTTCCGCCAAGGACAAATTCTTGTTAGGTAAAATCAATTTTTCATCCAATTCTTTAACAAAGCCCAATCCGGAACAGAAATTGCAAGCACCTTCGGAATTATTAAAAGAAAAATGTTTAAGTGTAATTTCCGAAATTTTACAATAACAGTTTCCACAAACAAAATCCTGATTAAAAAGTTTGTCTTCCTCATTATTTATGCAAACATTGATGAATCCTCTGCCTAATTTAAAAGCTGTTTCCAAAGAATCCAAAATTCTTTCTTTATCCGGATTTTTCTTTCTCAGAGTTAATCTGTCAATCACAATTTCCACATTTTCCACATTTAATTCCTCCTTTTTTTGAGAAAGGATATCTTCAATCAAATAAATCTTTCCATTGATTCTGGAACGTGCGTATCCTAATTGAGAAACACTTTTTAAAATTTCTTCCACACTCTTTTGATTTTTTCTTATTCTAGCCAGAATCGCTATGGAAGTATTTTCCGACAAAGCCAAAATTTCTGTCAATATTTCTTTAGTTGTTTTTCTATTCATCGGCAAAAAACAATTTGGACAATACGGCGCACCAATTTTAGAAAAAAGAACTCGCAAATAATCATACATTTCTGTTATAGTTCCAACTGTGGAACGCGGATTCTGACTGAGACTTTTTTGATCAATGGAAATAGTGGGGCTTAAATTTTCAATTTTGTCCACATCCGGTTTGGCGGAAATTTCCAAGAATTGACGCGCAAAACTGGACATTCCTTCTAAATATCGCCGATTCCCTTCGGCGTATATCACATCAAAAGCCAATGAAGATTTTCCCGACCCGGAAAGACCGGTAACCACCACCAACTTATTTTTAGGAATAGAAACATTGATATTTTTTAAATTGTTGACTCGAGCGCCAGTAACTATTATATTTTTTTCAGTTTGTTTTTTTTCGCGCGACATTTTGAAAAATGAATTATAGATTAAAAAGATAACTGCTAAGGGTAAATTCTACACTACTTGCATTAAAGTGTAAAATGAAATTTTCCCGAGTTCAATCTTGAAATTATCTTCTTTAGAAATTGTTTCCCAAACAAAAAATATGTGTTGGTTTTATCAACTTTTCTAAAAATCCAACTGCCAAAAAAAACCGTCCTTTTGTTTTTGCTTGTAAATTTCTTTTTCTTCATCGGATAAATTTTCTCCATGGAAAAAATAATCCAAACCAATTTCTCCAATGGCTACGGTTTTCTTATTCTTTGCCAAATCAATTAATTCTTTTTGATATTCTCGCGCAAAATTTTTATGTTTCATAAAATAATGCGGATGCAGTCCGACTGAAGCAAAAATTTTTTCGTTTTCTTCCGCCAATTTCACTGATCGGCGAGAACTGCCAATTCCCGCGCCCACATTGATTATCCTTTTTATCCCGCCAGAAAAAGATCGCGCGATTACCTCATCGCGATCCGCGTCAAACTGATCGTCGTCCAAATGCGCATGCGTATCAATTAACATAAGTTTATTTTTGTAAAAACTATTTTTTATGATTTCCAATATAATGCCTATTTTATAATTTCATAATTTACATCAGCATTTCTAAAATTCCTTTTTCCAACATCGTTAAACTAAAAAGATAATCATTGTGGTTAAAAGTTTCGCGAAGCGGTTTTGTCGTCTTTTTCCAGCCAAGTCCATCAGTGATCCAAATGAATTTATATTTTCCGTCCAAAACATCAAATAAGTTTCTATATTCGCCGGCGGTTGATTTTAATTTTGATCCGCCTCCGCCATAAAAATTTGTTTCAAAAATAAAGAGTTCTTTGCCATTGTCTATAACAAAATCATATCTTCTTGAAGATTTATCAACTGGCACATCATAACCAAATTCTTGTTTGATTTTTTCTGAGTTGGCCTCTTTCAAATATCTAAATTTCTTTTTATTGCACAAATCAACAATAAATGCCTCCACAATATCTTCCATAGCATGACCTCCGCGATTTTTTCTTCCATTGCTATCTAAACCAGCCTCAACTCCGATCATGTAATCAACTAAAAATAATATACCCTTTCATTTGCTAATTCCTGACAACAAATTTCTTTAAACTTTATACCTATATTTTCTTTTTTAAAATTTCTAAATGCTTCTTTTTCATCTTTCCCATTTTGCCAACCTAAAATCTGACAATTTTCTAATTGCTTAAAATCATTATCCTCCGTAAAACCATCTGCTGTGTAAAATATATATTTTTTCATAACAAATTAAGTTAAACTATAAACTCCACGAGACACGAATTCAATATATCCTTTATCTCTTAAAAATTGTAGTTGTTGTCTAATTTTGTCTTTAATGTGTTTATTGTCAGGATGTTTTTGGTATAAAATATCTTCAAAATTATAAACTTCATCAAGAGTGAACTCTTTTTTATTTAGCTTATCAATACAACTCATTACATCCAAAATCCAACCTTTTAAATCAACTCCGCATGATTCCCGCAAAAATAAAGTTTTTTGCCAGTTTTTTAAAACATCTTTCTTGTCTTCGGATTTACTATTTTTTATATAAAATATTTTTCCACTTTGCGGTATATCTTGAAGTAAAATATTACATCCAATCCAACCTGCTCGCCTTGCGTTTTCTGATAGAGGTTTCCTTTTCTCAATAATTTCTGGAATGAAAAAATGTTTTGGAATAACAACAAAATTTTGAACTTTATAATCTTGTAAGTTGTAGTTTAAAAAGAAAAAACTTGGATTGTTTGTGCTGTTTAACCTCTCAATCATTTTATTATAAGCTCCATCGACAATTTTTTTACCCATTTCATCTTTCTTGCTTTTTAACTCATATTCTTCATGACAATTTTCGCAATAAAAATCGGCTACAGGACTATTGTTTTTAAAATCATTGATAAAATTACCGCAATTCGGACAAAAAATTTCATTTTTTACCCAATCCTCAGTCATTACTCTTACGGTTTGGGGTTGACTTTTATATTGAGTAGCTAAATTTGTATTGAAAGTTAGTTGCATATTTTAATTTTTGAATAAATTTTCTCGCCCAAAGCAAAGTTTCATGACTGGCTGTAAAAAATCGACAACTTAAATTTGGCGAAGCATTTGGCTTAAACCATGCAATATCATTTAGAAAATGATATTTATTTATTTCCAAAGCAAAACCGCATTGATAAATTGAGTGATATGTTCCACTAATCCAAATTGTTCCGTTTGGCTTTAAAACTCGCCGACATGCTTTTATCCATTCGTTGTGAAATTCAAAGTTTTTTTTCGTTCCATTTGTCAAATCCCAATCTCCCTTTTTTACGCTAACCATTTTTCCGTTTTGGCAAGTAAAACTGCCACTAGATAAAAAATAAGGTGGATCTGCAAAAATCATATCCACTGAGTTTTCGGGCAGGGAATTTAAAAGATCCAAACAATCTGCTTGGTATAGTTTAAAACCCGGTTTTTCATAATATGGTTTTTGCATATTTTTTAAATCAAATATTTTTTTGAATATCAATAAGAGTATCAGTTAAAATTTCTGATTCTCTCCATTCATTTAAATTTAAATTGTTAGAAATTGGTATATTTATTTCACTCTAATTCCAATTTAATTAGGACTTACGCGTTTGTCTCAAAATTACTAAAGCATAATTTGTGAAATTAAGTTAATTCCTGCTGGTTTAATCAAGATTGAAGTGCTTGAGATGGATTATCATTATTAATTTCTCGTCAAACGCGTAAGTCCTATTAATAAATAAACTACTTCATCCTAAGAAACAAAACTTCTTTCATTTTTTTTGTTTTGAGAGATTGGATAATTTTTTCCGAGGTTTCCGGTAAAAATGGCAAGAGCCATTGAGAAATCAAATTCAAGTCTTCTAAAAGTTTTCTCATCACTTTTTCAAATTTTTCTTGATTTTCTTTTTTGAGATTCCAAGGCTTATTATCATCAACATATTTATTCGCTTCGCTTATTTTTTTCCAAATATACTCCAAAGCTTGACCGAGTTCCATTTTTTCAATCAATTTTTCAACCATTGAATTTTGTGATTTTGGAAAATCGTTCTTGGGAATAAAGTTTATATCTTCCGCAAGTTTAATCACGCGCGAAACCAAATTCCCCAATCCATTCGCCAAATCGGCATTGTATTTTTCTTGCATTCCATCCCAGTTTAAATCACTGTCCTCACCAAAATTCCCGAAAGAAAGTAGCAAATATCGTGTTCCGTCAATTCCAAATTTTTCAGTCATTTCATAAGGAGAGATAACATTGCCAAGCGACTTGCTCATTTTTTGACCATTCGCAGTAATAAAACCATTCACAAAAATTTTTTTTGAAGCGGGCAAATTCGTTGCCATCAACATTGCTTGCCATATTGCCGCTTGCGGACGAAGATTGTCCTTCCCGCAAAATTGAATAGCCGGCCACCACTTTTTAAAATTATCTTTCTCTTCAGGCCAACCGATAGCAGAAATATAATTTGCCAAAGCGTCAAACCACACATAAATAACCTGGGATTCGTCATTGGGAACAGCAATTCCCCATGGCATCTTTTCTTTAATTCTAGAAATGCTAAAATCCCTGAGTCCGCCGGAAACAAAAGATTTTATCTCGTTAAATCGGTGTTTCGGAAAAATAAAATCTGGTTTTTTTTCATAAAATTCCAAAAGTTTTTTTTCAAAAGAAGAATAGCGAAAAAAATAATTTTTCTCTTCAATAATTTCCACTCTTTTCCCGGGATGCAAAGGACATTCTCCATTTTCCAATTCCGAATCGGTTTTTTCTAACTCGCACCCGACACAATATTTAACTTTATAATTTTTTTTATAAATATATCCGTTTTTGTCGCAAATTTTCCAAAACTCTTGAACGGCTTTAATATGTTTTTCATCTGTCGTTCTAATAAAATTGTTATAGCTCAGATTAAGCTCCTTCTTCAAATTATCAAATTCCAACACTTTTTCATCGCAATATTTTTGAGCTTCCATTCCCAGTTCTTTGGATTTTCTGAAAATTTTCAATCCGTGTTCATCCGTGCCAGTGTTAAAAAAAACTTCATCACCCCTAGCACGATACCATCTTGCCAGCGCATCCGCTTCAATAAGTTCTCGCGCATATCCGATATGCGGAGAGGCATTGATATAGGCTAAAGTAGTTGTGATATAAAACTTATTTTTTTTCATTTGTTTTAATAGATCTGTTGCTTAATAAATTGCGTAACGAAATTTTCAGATTTTGAGGCATAATTTTTCAAACAATTTTTGCGGTTTAGCCTTAGCTAAGCCAATAAAATTTTTGGGAAATTTGACCAAAATGTGGAAATTACAGTCGTAAGTTATTAAGCAACAGGTCTATTGAATAATTATAACAATTTCTCCTTTTATCTTAGCTTCATTATTTTTAAAATATTCCAAAGCCTCGCTGATTTCTCCCCGAACAATTTCTTCAAACATTTTAGTCAGTTCGCGTCCGAGAATTATTCTTTTCTCCGGCGCGAGACTTTTCAACAGTTCCAGATTTTTAATCAGGCGATGCGGAGATTCAAAATAACTCACCGGATATTTTTGCACGACAACTTCTCTGAAAAAAGTTTCTCGTCCTTTTTTGTGTGGAGGAAATCCTAAAAAAATAAATCGGGATAAATCAATTCCGGAAACACTCGCTAAAGTTGTAAGCGCTGAAACTCCGGGAATGGGAATGACGGCAATATTATTTTTCACCGCATATTCCACCAATTGATTGCCCGGATCAGAAATACCCGGCGTTCCGGCATCGGTTACCAGCGCTATATTTTTTCCGTCTTTTAACTGAGAAATAATAAAATCTCCTTTGGGCATCGGTTTTACCGCGCCTTTATTTTTTTGAAATTGATAAAAAGATGTTTTTTGAGTAGCAATTTTATACCGTTCAAAAAGTTTCTGAGATGTTCGCGTATCTTCGCAAACAATCAAATCAACCTTTTGCAAAGTTTCTATCGCTCTGTATGTTATATCCGCCAAGTTGCCAATTGGCGTCGCCACAATGTATAATATGCCCGTAATCATAATTAAAGCTTAGTTTAAAATAGATATTTTATCAACCTTTATGATTCTTGCCACGCATGCCCTTACCGGCGCCGTCATCGGAAAAAACTTTTACCATCCCGGAGTTATCATTGTTTTATCCCTGACAATTCATTTTACAATGGATAGTTTTCGCCACGGAGAATATTTTGATTCACGAGTTGCCACGATAAAAAACACTTGGTGGAAAATCGCTTTGGATTTATCCATCGGATTTTTTTTCATATTTTCCGCTATTTATTTTAGAAATTTTGATTCCTATCAAATTAGAAATATTTTGCTTGGTGCGTTTTTCTCAATGTTCCCGGACCTTCTCACCGTCCTTTTTTGGCAATTTAAATGGAAATGGTTGGCCAAAATCAAGAATTTTCATAGCTGGGCTCATTGTTACAACCACTTTCCAAAATATTCTTTCGAACGTCAATGGACATTGAGAAACGCGCGAAATGACATTTTATTCTCTCTTCTGGCTATTTTTTTGCTTTTTATTTGAAAATTGAATTTTTAACAAAAATCTTTAACAATAAATTTTAGTTAAAGCAAAATTCAAAACTTGATTTATATTTTTTGCGACTATTCAATTCAATTACAATTTGCAAAAAACAATTTTCCAAAATAAAATTGGAAATTTTTAAAAAATAATTTCATCTCGTCGCAAAAGTTTCTCCCAAAAAATGTTCCTTTAATTTTTATCAACCAAATCAGAAACTAAAAGACCAAAGAAAGTTGCCACCGGAATAGCTAAAATCGCTCCCATAATGCCTCCTAATTGTGCACCGATTAAAAGAGCTAACATTACCGCCACCGGATTAAGTCCAACCGCTTTTTTCATAATCAAAGGAACCAAGATATTATTCTCCAACTGTTGGGATAAAAGATATACCAAAAGAGCTGAAAATCCCACTAGCGGAGAAACTAAAAATCCCAAAAAAACTCCCGGAACAGCGGATATTATCGGTCCGACATAAGGGATAATTTCAAAAATACCCGCAAAAACTCCCAACACCAAAGCATAAGGCACTCCCGCCAACCAAAGACCGAGAAAATCAACAACACCGATAATTATCATTAAAAAAACTTGTCCTTGCAACCATTTCCCAATTTTTTTCTCCGCTCGTGAAGCTAAATCTATCGCATATTTTTCATACTTTTTAGGTATTACCATGACGATAAACTTTTTTGTTCCATCTTTTTCCACTGCCATATAAAAGGCCATAGACAAAACCGCAATCGTGGAAATGAAGCCTGAAAAAACTCCAACCGTGGTGGAAAAAATATGTTGAGGAACATTGGAGAGCCATTTGCTTATCTCGTCAAAAAAGTTTTGCGCGCTAACATTGATATGATTAAGCCGAAAAAAATCATTCAACGGAATAAATGAGTTTGACAATTTTTCATAATAAGAAGGAGCGTCTTTGGCAAAATCGGAAAACTGTTTTGCCATAGGAAAAATCAAAAAATAAATTCCCAAACCCAAAATAATAAACAACAATAAATATAACGATAACACACTCACCGAACGCGGAATTTTTTTTCCTTCCAACCAATCCACCGATGGCTTAATGGCGGAAACAATGATGATTGAGATGAAAAATAAAGCAATTATATTTAAGATTGAAAACAAAAACCAAATCATTAACAAGATAAAAACAAATTTAAGAATCGTTTTTGTTGTGATTTCTATTTGTGATTTGGAGACAATCATAAATTATAATTATAAATTTAATATTTTTTGAAATTCTTTTGAATTTTTATGTGGTCCGACAATCGCCAAATTTAATTTTTTATTTTGAAAAATATCTCGCGCCACTCTCAGTATATCATCTGCGTCAACTTTATCAATAAGCGCGAATTTTTCCTCCAAATTCAAAATCTTTTCTCTGTCAACCGCCTGACCGGAAAAAAACATCGCCACGGCTTCTGTCGCTTCCAAACCCATAACGGTTTTTCCTTTGATATAATCTTTGGCCTTTTGCAATTCCTTCTCCGTCACTTTTTCCTTCGCAATTTTTTTGTATTCAGCTAAAATTGTTTCAATCGCTAAAGCCAAATTTTTGTGTTCCACTCCCGCGCGTGTCGTCAAATACCCGACATCTTCAAAAGATTCCGTCCCCGTGCTGACATAATAGGCCAACCCTCTTCTTTCTCGCACTTCAATAAAAATTCGGCTGGACATATTACCCCCCAAAATTGTCGCCAAAAGCGCCAATGCGTAACGATCTTTATTCTTTTTTTCATACCCTCGCGTTCCCAAGATCAAATGCGTTTGATCGGTTTTTTTGAATTTTATCTTCAACTGAGGATTTTTTTGATTTTCTTCAACCGGAACAATTTTTGCTTTTTCTTTTTTTTTCATATCAGAAAAAATTTTCCCAATTAGATTGATTGTTTTTGTTTCATCAAATTTTCCCGCCACGCAAACAACCGTTTCGTTGGGAATGTAAAAACGACGCATATAATCAAAAAAATTTTTCCGCCTGAATGAAGCAACCGTTTTTTTGCTTCCGGCAATACTTTCTCCCAATGAATTTTTCCTATAAAGCAAATTTTCAAAAACATCTTCTACCATCCTCATTGGCATATCATTATACATATTGATTTCTTGAATAATAGTGTTTTTTTCTTTTTGAATTTCTTTTTCTTCAATTTTAGAATTGAGATACATATCGGAAATAACATCCAAAACTGTTTCCAAATGTCGCGCGTCCGACTTGGCATAATAATAAGTGGAATCTTTGGAAGTAAAAGCGTTAAATTCTCCGCCAATCGCGTCTAATTCTTCGGAAATGGAAAGAGCTGTCGGTCTTTTTTTTGTTCCTTTGAAAAGCATATGTTCAATAAAGTGAGAAATTCCAGCTTCTTTTTCTTTTTCATAGCGACTGCCCACACTCACTCCGATAGACATAGTAACTGTTTGAGTTTCTTGCATTGGAACGGTGATAATTCGCAAGCCGTTTTTGAGTTCTGTTTTTTTATAGTTCATTTTTGAAAAAATTAATTATTAGATCTGTTATTCTTAGTGTAACTTGTTGTATCTTATATCTCGACAATTTTACCATTTTGCAAAATAAAAATTTTATTTCTTCCCCAGCCGGCTAAATCTCATCAAACCTCCAAAAGGAATGATTTCTATCTTATTTTTTTCCAACTCGTCCAGAAAAATATTCATTCCTAAGGAATCGCTGGAAATATGTCCAGCCACCACTACATTGATATGCGCTTCTTCCGCCGCTTTCCTGTGTTCCTCGCTTTGATGCATACTGATAATCGTGCCAATTCCGACATTTGCCATTATTTGATAAATTTCTTTTGATCCCTCTGTCC
>Ga0210016_1003498_pt1 | contig 13782 bp, 6 predicted proteins | sample CryGeyCG2014_300_FD_185454 | JGI IMG/M metagenome (GOLD analysis project Ga0210016, IMG submission 185454) | Groundwater microbial communities from aquifer - Crystal Geyser CG02_land_8/20/14_3.00 (SPAdes) (version 2) | ecosystem: Environmental > Aquatic > Deep subsurface > Groundwater | place... | reverse complement strand
TCAGCGTCATCAGCGTTCCAACGTCATCAGCGTTCCATAATACACACAAATTGAAATATTATGAAAAAAACAAGCATTAAAACTCAAATTTGCCTCGGTTTTCTGGCAGTGTTTACCATTATGTTGCTTGCCACGCTTTTCCTTATTTTTCAGATTCGAAATATAAGCCAAAACACCAAGCTTTTATACGAACATCCCTTTAAGGTAAGCAATACCATCAAGAATATAAATATAAAGATATATGAGAGTTTACTCAGAACTAGAGATGTAATGTATGTGAATAATAATCATCAATTAGACAGTTTAATAATTGAAAGAGAAATATTAGATAGCATTATAAAAAGAGAATTCAAGATTATTTATGCGAATTTTTTAGGTAATAAAAATGATATAGATACTACTTACAATTGTTATCTGGAATTAAAAAAGACAGAAGACCGCATATTTGATTATAAAAGAGAAAATAAAATTGATAGCATCTTCAAATTATAAAAAAATTCGACCCGCTTGCAATTTAATAAAACCTTATACAATACAAATAAGATATTAGATTTTGCTGAAAAAAAAGCTGATAGCACGTTCAAGACTACAATAAAAGCAGCAAATAAATCTTTTTTCATTTCTGTACTAATATTGCTTATAGCCTCTATCCTCATATTTTACCTTGCTTATTATCTTTCAAAAAGCATTTCGAAACCAATTCAAACATTTGCAAGGGATGCAAAAGCTCTTTTATCGGGACAAACAGAACAAACTACTCCAAAAGCATACCGAGAAGAAGAACTGTTTGGGCGAACCATAGAGGAACTCAAAAAATCGTACCAGAACATAGAGCAGCAAAATGAAGAAATAAAAAGTATGAATGAACAGCTTGCAAAACAGAATGTTTCTTTGGAAGAAAAGGTAAAACAGCGAAATATTGAATTGCAAAGTACGAATGAGCAATTACTTGGTGAAAAAGCGTTTACAGATGCAATAGTTGAAAGTATTCCTGGAATGCTTTACGTTTACGACGAATTTGGAACACATATCAGACATAATAAAAAACACGAAGAGATGACTGGTTATTCATCAGAAGAATTGTATGGTATGAATCCATTAAGTTGGTACGATGATCAATCTGATATCGATAGGGTTAAATCAGCAATTAACGATGTTTTTTCAAAAGGTTATGGAGAAGTAGAAGCTCCTATGCGGATTAAGAATGGTAAAATATTGCAGATGTTTTTTAACGGCTCTAAGTTGGTTATGAACGGCAAAAAATACTTTGTAGGCGTGGGAATAGATATTACCGAACGAAAGAAAGCAGAAAAAGCAATTAAAGAAAGCGAAGCCCGTTTCCGCTCTACCTTTGACCAATCACCCATTGGAGCCGTTATTGTTGGACTGGACAAACATTTTATCCGATGCAATGCTACATTTGCAAATTACTTGGGTTATAATGAAAGCGAACTGATAGGAAAATCAATAGCCGATGTAACTTATCCCGAAGATGTTGATGTTGGCATGGCTGAATTGAAACAATTGTTGGAGGGTACAATAAAATCAGCTAAAATGCAAAAACGCTATTTGCGAAAAGATGGTAGTATGTTCTGGGGAGAAATCACTATGTATATGGTGAGGGATGAAAACAACAAACCATTGTATTTTTTACCCATTATACAGGATATTACAGAACGATTGCAAGCTGAAACTAATCTAAAAGAAAGCGAAGAAAAATTTAGAATTTTTTTTGAAAATTCAATGGTGGGCAAGTCAATGACTTCTATAGATGGAAAATTGAAAACCAATAAAGCATTCAAACAAATATTAGGCTATTCAGAAGAAGAATTAGCGAACCTAAAATGGCAGCAGATAACCCATCCCGATGATATTGAGAGGGACCAAAACATAATAAATACAGTGATTTCAGGGGCTCAGGATTCTGCAAGCTGGGAAAAAAGATATATTCACAAAAATGGAAATATCGTATGGGTTGATATTAGCACAACACTACAAAGAGATAAAGAAAACAATCCGCTTTATTTTATAACGGGAATGATTGATATCACTGAACGTAAGCAGGCAGAAGAAGAAATAAAACTCAACGAAAATCGTTTAAAACTCTTGGTTGATATCTTGCAACACCCTGCAAGTAGCATTCAGGAATATTTAGATTATGCATTGACCATGGCTTTGGAACTTACCCAAAGTAAAATTGGTTATATCTACCATTATAGCGAAGAGAAAAAAGAGTTTATTTTGAATACTTGGTCAGAGGGGGTAATGAAAGAATGTACAATTACTGAACCGCCAGCAATTTACCAACTCGAAAAAACAGGAATATAGGGAGAAGCCGTACGCCAAAGAAAACCGATTGTAGTTAACAATTTTCAAGCTGCTCATCCGCTTAAAAAAGGCTATCCGGAAGGACATGCGATGCTTCATAAATTTTTAACCATTCCTGTAATTAGTAACAAGCAAATAGTGGGTGTAGTTGGTGTTGCCAACAAAGAAAGCGATTATACCGAGATTGATACCATTCAATTGTCTTTGTTGATGGATGTGGTATGGAAAGTTGTTTTGCGTAAGCAAGCAGAAGCAGAAATTATAAAACTCAACGAAACTCTCGAACAAAAGGTAAAAATCCGTACTGCTCAGCTAGAATCTGCTTATGCCGATATGGAAGCCTTTTCTTATTCTGTTTCTCACGATTTGCGTTCGCCTTTGAGAGCCATCAACGGTTTTTCGAAAATTCTTTTAGAAGATTCAGAAAAATTAGATGCAGAAACCTTACGCCTGTTGAATAAAGTGAGCGATAATGCAGAAAATATGAATAATCTCATCGAAGATTTGCTTGCCTATGCCAGAGTTGCAAAAGCAAACATACCTGATATTTTCGTGGATATGAAAGAGGTAATAAAACCAATTATTGCAGAAATAAAAAACGAAATAACCAAGCAAAATGCTTCTATCAATATCTCTAAACTGCCAGAAGTAAAGTGCGATAAGGTTTTGCTTACGCAAGTGTGGGCAAATCTAATTAGAAATGCGGTGAAGTTTACCTCAAAAACTGATAATCCTGAAATAAATATTGGTGGTTATATCAAAGAAAATGAAGCGATTTATTTTATTAAAGACAATGGCGTTGGGTTTGATATGAGGTATGTAGATAAGTTATTCAAGGTATTTGAACGTTTGCACACCAGCGATGAGTTTGAAGGAACTGGTATTGGACTTGCAATAGTTAAAAAGGCTGTTACTATGCACGGAGGAAGGGTTTGGGCAGAAAGTGTGGAAGGGGAAGGAGCCAGTTTCTATTTTGCAATACCTATAGAACGATGATGAAAACAGATAAAAATAAATCCGCATTTATCAGCGTTCATAGATCAGCGGTATCAGCGTTCAATAAAAATTGGAATACGGATGAAAACGAATAAAAATATCAGTGAAAATAAGCGTTCTATGAATATCATATTTAATCATAAACAATCAGCGTCATCTGCGTTCTATTTGTTGTGAAAAAAAATTGTTTAGATATTAAATGAATTGCAAAATATTAATATTAATTTTATACTCAAAAACAAATATAATATGGAAACTAACATTGTTGAAATTCTTTTGGTGGAAGACAACCTAAATGATGTGGAGCTTACCCTGCGGGCATTAAAAAAGTTTAATATTGCCAACAACATTTTCGTGGTGCACGATGGTGCCGAAGCACTGGATTATATTTATATGAAAGGTAAATATGCCAATCGTGAAAATGGAACCAAGCTCAAAGTAATTTTTCTCGACCTCAAATTGCCAAAGGTGAATGGTTTGGAAGTGTTGCAGGAATTGAAAAAACACGAAGCTACTCGCAAAATCCCAATAGTAGTTTTAACTTCCTCCAAATTGGAACCCGATATTGATAAATGCTACGAATTGGGCGTAAATAGTTATGTGGTAAAACCGGTTGATTTCGATAATTTTATGGAATCTATAAGGCAGTTGGGTTTGTATTGGTTGCTGATTAATGAGCCGCCTAAGCTGAGTTAGTGGAAGATTAGATTATTACTTCTTTGCTGGTTATACCCCAATTTATTTTACTTCAAAAATTAATTCGGAACGCAGATAGTCATGATGGTTATGATTTTTTATGATTAAAAAACATTCCACAATTATGAAGACAAACAGAATAAAAAAAATCTTAATTTATCTTAACAATCATAAAAATCTGCGTTCTATTATTCAAAACATTTAAAAGCAGATAACTATGACTGGTAACTATCAACATTCCGATATTACAAATTTAATTATTAAGGCGTTTTATAATGTTTATAACAAGCTTGGATATAGATTTTTAGAAAAAGTTTATGAAAATGCTTTACAAATCGAATTACAAAAATTTGGTTTACGTTGCGAAAATCAATTACAAATCAAAGTATATTATGAGAATAGCGAAGTGGGATTTTACATTGCAGATATTATAGTTAATAAATGTGTGATTATTGAAGTCAAGCCAGCTGAAACTATTTGTGAGCAGCACGAAGCACAGTTAACAAATTATTTAAAGGCAACAGATATTGAAGTTGGAATATTGTTAAATTTTGGCAAGAAACCTGAGTTTAAAAGGAAAGTTTTTTCATCAGAATTTAAAAGTCATGATTTATCATAAAAAATCTTCGTTCAAAAATTTTCAATTAAGAAAAAATAAATGGAAGAAAAAATTTTAAATATACTAATTGTTGAAGACGACCAATTAGATGCTGAATTAATTCAATACAATCTTAAAAGATTTGGTTATACATTTGTTTCAAAAGTAGTAGATACTAGAAAAACATATATTGAGGCACTTGCCACTTTTAATCCCGATATTATCCTTTCCGATTATTCAATGCCTCGTTTTGATGGAATGACTTCGCTTTTAACCCGCAACGATATTTGCCCATTTACTCCTTTTATTGTAGTTACTGGCTCCACCAACGAAGAAACTGCGGTAGTTTGCATAAAAGCTGGTGCCAGCGATTATGTGCTTAAAGATAATTTAAAAAGACTCGGACCGGCTGTTAAAGGAGCATTAAAACAAAGCCAAGTGCAAAAAGACAAACAAAAGCTGATAGAAGAACTCCGCGAAAGCGAAAACTTTAACCGATTATTGGTAGAAAATCAAATTGATTTAATTAGCCGATGGGACCTTGATTTTAAACTAACCTTTATCAACAAAGCATATTGCGAATTTTACGAATTATCTAGAGAAGAAATCATTGGTAGAAGCTGGCTCAACTTTTTACCAGAAAAATCAAGAGATGCAACAAAACAATATTATTTAAAACTTTTTAAACAACCTATTGTTAGTACATTTGAAAGTGAAGTGATTGTTCCTAATGGCAACGTTTTTTGGTTGGAATGGACCGATTGTCCTTTGTTTGACGAGAATGGACTTTTGTCTGGGTTTCAATCATCTGGTAGAGATATTACCCACAAAAAGTATTTGGACCAACAAATTCAAAATCAATTTAATTTTATTCGTTCTTTGTTCGAATCTATTCCTATCCCTGTTTTTTCTAAAGATAGCGAGCTTAAATATATGGGCTGCAATCCCGCTTTCTCCGAAATGACTGGCATTAGCGAAGAAATTCTTACTGGCAAAACGGTGTATGAACTTTACGACAAAGAACAAGCTGATATTTATAATCAGGCTGATACAGAAATGATGCAAAGTGGCTTAAATCAAAAGTATGAATATAAAATTAAAGATAAAAACGGGGTGTTACGTGATGTTGTTTTTCAGAAATCGCCGCTCAGAGACAGCAATAATAATATTATAGGCATTATTGGTGCTTATTTCGATATTTCGGAGCGTACAATGATGGAAAATAAGCTAAAAGAAAGTGAAGAAAAGTACCGATTGATAACAGAAAACATCAACGATTTAGTGTGGTGTATGGATTTGAAACTCAATTACGTTTTTACCAGTCCTTCTATACAAAGATTATTAGGTTACTCTATAGAAGAACGCAGTTCTATACCCACCGAAAAATTACTAACCCCTGCATCTTATAAAAAATTGGTAGATACTATTAAAGACATCGTTCATAAAATTGAAACAGGGGTCATTAAAGATAAAAACTACACCGTAAAAATTGAGTTAGAGCAAATTCGGAAAGATGGGAGCGTTTTTTGGGCAGAATCGAATGTAGGTACTACTTTTGATGAACATGGTAAAATTATCGGAATACAAGGCGTTACCAGAGATATTTCTGAAAGGAAAAAAGCCGAAGATGCCCTAAAAGAAAGCGAAGAGAGATACCGCATTTTTTTGAATGCCTCCGAAGATTTATCATTTTTAAAAGATGAAAACTTAAAATATTTGCTCGTCAATAAAGCCAATGCCAATTTTTTGGGAAAAGAGAAAAAAGACATCATTGGCAAAACCGACTTCGAATTGATGCCCACTGAAGTTGCAAATAGCTGCAAACTATCCGACCTAAAAGCCATCAATTCAAAAGGAGTAGTTGTGGAAGAGGAATTGGTTAATGAGCAATTTTTTGAATCACGTAAGTTCCCAGTAACATTGAAAAATGGAAAGATTGGAGTAGGTGGATTTATAAAAAATATTACCGAGCTAAAAAAAGCCAAACAACACTTAGAAGAAGAAGAAGAGCGATTTAAATTGATGATAAACAATTTGCCAGTTCCTGTAAGTGCATACAACTACAAAGACGACCAAGTTTTGCTTATCAACCCCAAATTTACGGAAATATTTGGTTACTCCTCAAATGAAATTAAAAAAATTGATGATTGGTTTTTGCTTTCAACACCTGACTTTGAGAAAAGAACCAAATTAAAAAAAGCATGGAAAAACAATTTTTCAAACCGTAAAAACAGAGAACATTTAAATAAAAGAACCCTAGAATTAACTATTCTATGCAAAGATAAAAGTACAAAGGCTGTAGAAACTACTTTTACTATTTATAAAAATACAGTGTTCGTTGTTTTTATTGATATAACTGAGCGGAAACAAATGCTTAACAATTTAGAAAACAAAATAAGCATTCGCACCAGAGACCTTGCCTTAGTAAACGACCAATTGCAGCTCGAACTTTACGAACGAAAAAAACAAGAAGAACGATTACGATTTTCTGAGAACCTTAACAACACCACTATTAATGCCATCAACGATTATATTTTTGTGATAGACGCAAATTTAAATGTGTTGATGTATAATGATGCCATTAAGCAATACATTAGAAAAGCTTATGCCGAAAAGAAAAGTACCGAAATCAACATCAAAGGAAAAAAAATTGACGTGGTTTTTCCAGAATTTAAGCAAGAAATAATAAAAAAATATGATGAAATATTAGCAAATCGTAACGGATTTTCAGATACTATCGAAGTTTCAAGAAATGAGAAACCTGCTTTCTACGAAATAAAAGCGATACCTGTAGTAGCTAATGAAAAGGTTTTTCAAATAGTTACTTATATGCACGATATAACTCAATTGGTGCAAGTTGAGGAAGAAATAAAACTAAATCTACAAAGAGAAAAGGAACTTAATTTGCTAAAAACACGTTTTATTTCGGTGGTTTCGCACGAATTTAGAACCCCCTTGGCAAGTATTCAGTCGAGCATTCAACTCATCGAAAGATACCGACACAAAATGAATGAAGAAAAAATTGGGTATTTGTTTTCTGGTATCTATGAAACTATAAGGTATTCAAACATTCTATTAGATGATATTTCTATCATTGGCAAAGACGAAAGTGGAAGGTTAGAAATAAATTATACCAAATGCGATATTAAGATAATTTGTAACCAGTGTATTATTGATACCAAAGCATTATATGGCGAAAACACGCTAATCAACTTTTCAATAAATCAGAACATCGAAGAGGTAATGGTTGACGAAAGTCTGTTGAGGCATGTGCTCAATAATATTTTGTCAAATGCTGTAAAATATTCAGATGCAAGCAAAGCAGTGAAATTTGATGTTGATTTAAAAGCTAAAAACATTATTTTCACAATAGAAGATAGTGGTAGAGGCATTCCTGAAAAAGATTTAGCTCAAATTTATGAACCATTTCACAGGGCTTCTAATGTAGAATCAGTAAAAGGAACTGGTTTGGGATTGGCAATTGTTAAGCGATGTGTCGAATTGCACAAAGGAACCATCGTGTTAAAAAGCATATTAAGCAAAGGAACTACGGTAACCATTAAGATACCTTATAAAAAAAAATAGAATTATAGTATTAATGCTTCTTTGAATAGAGTTGCTTCAATTTTTAAATATTATTAAAGAAAATTATAACACTAATTTTCCCAAACATCGTATCCATACCAAGTTCCAATATCATAATTGCCATCTATAGCGACAAATATTAATCCGTTTGCAAAAGAGAGTGAAAATCCATAATCACCATCCGAAATCTTAATAGTTTTAATACTTTTCCCCTTCAAATCGTAGATATAAATTTTACTACGTTCCGAATTCCAGGTATAAATATGTTTTTTATCTACAGCAATAGTAGATTGTCCCGTAGTAAATTGATTTCCATGATTAAGACCGATTAAAGTCTTTTTCAATTTGCCTTTTGGGAAACTAAATATTTTGCAAACACCTTCATCAAAATAGTATAAACTTTTACCATCTGGGCTAAAGGCTAAATTTGCTTGGTTGTTTTCATAAATATTTTCTAATACTAATTTATACTCGCCATTTTCAAGATTTGTAATTTTATAAATATTGCCATCATAGCAATTTACGTATAAAGCCTTATCTTTTGTATTATACATAATAGACCTCATATCCAACTCCATCGAATATGAATTTAATAAATCACCTTCAAAACTTAACTTATTAATTTGCCCTTTAGATGGCACTCCACCGTTGCAGGTATAGTAATTTGTGCCATCACTGGTAATATGAGCATTGTGTGTTTTAGGGTCTTCACTAAAAGTGATTTTAGGTTGTAAGGTTTGTGCTTTCCCAATATTGAAAAGGAAAAAAATAAAAGTTAAAATAGAAAAAAATTTAATTGTTTTCATAATACATTGGTTTTAAGTTAATAATGTAAAATTAAAAATTATTTTATCGAATAATATACATTTTCCCAAATTCCTTAGTAAAGTATTTACTTGCATTGGTGTTTTTTTTCTCAATACTATTTCCATTAATATTTGTAACAACTCTATAAAGGTAAACGCCGTTAGCCAATATATCGCCAAATTCATCTTTTCCATCCCAAGCATAATCGGTAATATTTCTGCCTATATGAATCGGACCTATTTCATCTTGAAGTATTTCTTTTACAATTTTCCCTGTAATGGTCATTATTTGTATTTTAAAATAAGATGGCATTTCCGAACCAGTCAATACAAATACAAATCTGGTTGAAGTAGAAAATGGATTGGGCCAATTAACTACATCTGTGATGGTTGATTTATTAATAACCTCAAAAGAAATTTTGTAATCAATATCTCCCGATTTATTGTTTGTTACATCTTTCGCCTGAACAATTAACTGATAAATGCCATCCATAGGAAACGTTCCATTATACTCAATTTTACAAGAATTTTTAGGGAGAGAAGCAGGAATAAACTTCATTATTTCGACACCATGGTTAGAAAAATAAATTCTATGAGGAGTTATAGCATTTGGGTCTTGAATAAACACTTTAAAACTAGAAGTGTCGTTGAGTGGTAAGTATTTATTTTCGTCAGAGAGCGAAATTTGAATAAGTGGTTTTGCAGAAACGATGTCGTTATTCATAATATGAACGCCGTCGAAAGTAACATCAAGCATCGGATTGGTTTTATCAGATGCTACAAAAAAAGGTATTTCACCAATATTATTGAAGTGATATTGTTCTAATTGGTCGTTATTGGGGTTTACCTCTATCCACAAATTATTATTTCCCGAAATTCCTTTGGTAGATGCGGTGATGGTATCTATTAATATATCACCAGCGGGGTGTTTACGTTGTCGTGGATAGGGAATTGAGTGTACAAGTCTATTTTTATCAACAATCCAATAATTTACAAGTAAGCTATCCATATTAAATTCGCTAATATTGTGTATTGCAGTAGAAAAACTTAATAATTCTCCTTCCTGTAAAGTATCATTATAAAAAGTATAATGAATAGAAGGGTCTAAAGCAGTTTCTGGCACACCATCAAAAATTACCTGCCATCTTTTCATTTGCGCAGGTGTGTGTAGAGAATCGTCTCGCATCTTTACAATCAATTTCATATATGGATAAGTATTGGCGTTAATTCTGCCTTCCAAATTATAAATATCTGCAGAATCGGGCGGAAGGTTCGAAATCAAAGTATCTATTTCGCCAGACAATTTAATTCCAATAACACTTAACCTGACAGAATCCTTTGAAATGGAATTTCTGAATTGCTTACTCTTCGTTGAATTAATAACATTACTTGATTTATTCCATCGAAAAGCAATTTCGCTACTCGATATTCTCCAATGAATAGATTTCCATTTTACAGAAGGACCAATTATTTCAGATTCAATATACCCTTCATTCCATTTGGTTTTAATACTATCTTTGTGAGAGATAATTGAAGTTGGCGAAGGAGCTATTACTTCATTTGCATCACCGATATTTGCTCCTTTAATACCAAAAATAATATACGGGATATTATTTGGAACTCCTCTAATATAAGCACTACCAATAGATTCAAAGGCTAATTTCAAACGTTCATTGAAATGTTGAGCATTGATGCTTCTATGACTAAAAGCCAAAACATAATAACCATCTGGGACACCCTCAATAAGTGCGGAAATTCTATTAAACCAAACAGTATCTGGTAGCAAAACAGAGGGTGGGTGATACTGATTTGGAGGAGGCGTGGCGGTATAATAATCAAATGCAGGAACATCATAAGAAGCACAATGATGATTTCCATATATTCCAATAGAATTTACTACATCAGCTACTCTACTAATCCAAGGTTCACCGGAAACAGGATTAATAATTGCAAATTTTATTCCATTACCATCGTCACTGGTACATGACCATTGATTTTCTATCACATTATTAATCTTATACCACTCTTCTGCCCAAGCTATATATGGATAATAACCTGTTTGAATATTAATGCTTTTAAAATTATTAACAAATTCAAACTTTCTTAAAGGACGATTGAAAGAAACATACTTGTATTTATCGTTTTTAAACTGAAAAAAATGAGCCTGGCTCCATCCACCTTTACCATTAATATATTGAAATGAGCTTTCTCGCCAATTATATACTCCATTTGTTGGTTGTAAGGTTACACGCCAATAATAGACTGTGCTATCTTGCATAAATAGTGGTGGAGTATATTTAACTACACCACCACCAACCTGAGTAACCACTTCGCTTATTTTAAAAGGACTATTAAAAGTATCAGTAGTATCAATTTCAAAAATGTAATTAGCAGTTTGTGTTGTAAAAATGCCTATAGAGGCTTTTAATGTGATACCTTGCGATGGAACAATAGCATAATTGTAAGGATAAACAGGAACAATATCTGCAGATTGAATAAGTAGGTCAACCGTAGTGGTATTATTGTTTTCATTTAGTTCAAGTATTTCATTATAAGAATCTAAAGTTATTTTTAAATGATTTAACCCAATTCCTTTAGCAATATCAATAGGAAGTTTAAAAGAAATTGTGTCTTTGTATTTGGTAGCAATAATATTCTTCACATACTTATCTTGAATAATCCCTTCGGGGTATGTTCTAACTAATTCAACTTTAAAAGAATCGTCAATGGCTTTACCAATATTGGTTGAAACGAAGTAAACAATAAAAGAATCAACGGCAGAAGTTACAGTTGTAGGAGAATAATAAACATCGGAAGCAGTGATTTCATAATCAGGATTGGTTTGTGAATTAGGAATAATGGCGGGGTCGCCATGCAAAGTCATCCCATAACACACATGTTTAATGTAATCATGCGAAGGATAGCTATTTTGCAGATTGTTTATGGTTTGTTGTATGCATAATCCTATTGGTTTTCCATAGTTTTTATAAGTAATATTTTTATATAGTTCATTAGAGTAAGTATTTAATTCAAAAGGACCAGATAATGAAATTGTACCAAGATAACCAATAGCACCTTTGTTTTCAATTAATATAAAAGCTTCGCTGGAGATAGCACCTACACTAAAAATATCACCTGCAAAACAAGAATTAGCTAATAGAAATGGATATTTGCCATAATTGTTATATTCAGCAGGGTCATCAATGCTTTGGTCAAATCCAATGCCTGCGGCATGTCCAAAGAATGTCATTAACGAAACACCATTATTTATAATGTTTTTTAACGAATCTGATTGATTAATTTGAATAGGAGCAGAAGATGTTTTAAGAAATGTTCTCACATAACCCCCGTATAAAGTATCTTCAACAATTCTTTTAAAGTTATTTAGATATGCAGCTAATATACCCTGCTCGTGTGCATCTGCACCTCCCCCAAAATGAAGTATGTTTTTCATCCATAACTCGGGGTTCTTTTGAGCAAATTCATATTGCATCACTTTATTGAGATAAATAGACACTTGTTGCGGTGTTGAAGCACTTAAACGACCTGTAGGGATATCAGGTTTAAAAAGAACATCGTTGATGCCAGAAGTTAAAAGATTATCAGAAGGAGGGTCGCCATAAGTAGGCACTAAAGTTCCATTATAATAAATGGGGTTTTTCCTATAGCAAGTGAGTGTTGATGAAGAGACACCTGCTTTGAACGATTTACCAATTAAAAATAGATATTTAGGAGGTGCATTAAAGTTCGAGATAGCAAATCTGCAAAAGTTACGAATAGCTAAAGGATTTTTCCTAATTCCATAAGAAAACTGGTCATATAGTTCATCAACATCCGCCAATAATACGTTATAGAAAGGTGGATTTGATTTTCTGTAGTTCTTGTATTCCTCTGCTTCATTCCACAAGCTCTTATGAGAAACTATAAGATAGTCGGTATTTGCATAGGTTGGTAAGTTATAATTAGTGAATTTAGCGTAAGAAGAAGGGTTTGTTGTAACTGGCAAAATTGAATTAACATTCATTAGTTGTTCATCGGAGGTAATAAAACATTCTTTTTCTCCGCTACCATTTGGAATTAGTGTTTTGAAATTAGAGCCACTACGGACTATCTTTATTCTCTTATGATTAGTAATATCATATATTCGAGCAGTATCATTAGTAGCTATAATTAAGTTTGAAAAAGTATAATATGCTTTTGGTTGTAATGCATTTGGAACGATTAGAGAGTAGGTAGTAGAATTTTCGAGGTTTAGCGAATGAGGATATTTAATATCAATAAAAGCAATGGTATTTATGTCCACATCGCTGTTTTGATCATTAATAGGAGTAAATGTAAAAGAAGTACTACTGCCTAAAACAGAGCTTGCAATAGAACGTGTCATTAATTTTTGTGTATATCCTTCATAAATAGTGTCTATGGTAATGCCTGCAAATACAATTCTGGCGTGGTGGTCTGGTACAACTGGAGCATAATTGGAAGCCCCAATAAGTAAAAATTTTATTTCAGCATTTGGACCCGAAGCATACGCATTGGTTGTAGAAATATTTTTAGTAACAGGAAGAATATTTGGTACAGTTAATCCACTTCTCATATAAAAACCACCATCAAACCAGCCTTTTCCTGTAGTGTATTCTGGCAAAGGAACGAGATTGTATAATTTTGGTTCCCCAGAAAAATAAGTACCTACATAATCCTCTCGCGAAACTTTCATAAAATAAGTTGCAGGAGCGTAACTACTAAAATTTTCGTCGGTTTCGAGGTGCAAGCGTC
>Ga0210016_1003473_pt1 | contig 13859 bp, 10 predicted proteins | sample CryGeyCG2014_300_FD_185454 | JGI IMG/M metagenome (GOLD analysis project Ga0210016, IMG submission 185454) | Groundwater microbial communities from aquifer - Crystal Geyser CG02_land_8/20/14_3.00 (SPAdes) (version 2) | ecosystem: Environmental > Aquatic > Deep subsurface > Groundwater | place... | reverse complement strand
GGTTGTAGCGGGGCTGATGGACTCCGAGACGGCGGGGATCATGATCACCAACCCCAACACCTTGGGTCTCTTCGAGGAAAATATCCGCGAAATCGCGCGCATCGTTCACGACCGGGGCGGGCTCGTCTACGGCGACGGGGCCAACATGAACGCCGTCCTGGGTGTCGTGAGGCCGGGCGCGATCGGTGTGGACATCCTGCACCTGAACCTCCACAAGACCTTTTCAACACCCCACGGAGGCGGCGGGCCCGGCGCCGGGCCGGTGGCCGTCCGGAAGGATCTCGCCCGGTTTCTTCCCGTCCCCCGCATTGTCGAAAGGAACGGGATGTATGAGCTTTCCGAAGATTTCCCGGAATCCGTCGGCCGCGTCATGGCCTTTCACGGCCACTTCGGCATTCTTTTGAGGGCGTACGCCTACATCCTCAGCATGGGGCCGGACGGGCTTAAGGCAGCGAGCCGGCTTGCGGTCCTGAACGCCAACTATGTCCGGGAGAGGTTGAAAGACGTCCTGCACCCCGCCTTCGACCGCCCTTGCATGCACGAGTGCGTCTTTTCCGACCGGAATCAGCAAGGGACCGGGATCACGACCCTGGAGATGGCCAAGCGCCTCATAGATTACGGGTATCATCCGCCGACGATCTATTTCCCGCTCGTGGTTCGCGGCGCAATCATGATCGAACCCACGGAAACGGAAACAAAAGAGGATCTCGACGGTTTCATCGATGCCTTCCGGTCCGTCGTCCGGGAGGCATCGGAGAATCCCGGAGTCATCCGGGAGGCGCCGGCGCGCTGCAAAGCGAGAAGACTCGACGAGACGGCGGCGGCGCGGAATCCCTGTCTTACGGGATGATTCCCGCTCCCGGCCCGCTTCCGCGGGGGGAAGGCAAGTTTTTCAGGAGGTCATCATGAAAGCGCTGCGGACCGGGATGTTCGTCCGGAAACCCTCGTGGCTCCGTCGGGGAGTTCCCGCCGCTCCGGCCCATGACCGGTTGCGGTCGTTTCTGGACGACGGGCGCCTCCATACCGTCTGCCGGGAAGCCCGCTGTCCCAACTGTGAAGAGTGTTTTGCGCGAGGGACGGCAACCTTCATGATTCTTGGCAACACCTGCACCCGCCGCTGCCGCTTCTGCGCCGTGCATCAGGGAGAGCCGTCTCCGCCGGATCCCGATGAACCCCGCCGAGTCGCCGAGGCCGCCGTGCAGATGTCCCTGGATTATGTCGTGGTGACCTCCGTGACCCGCGACGATCTGGCCGATGGCGGCGCCGGGGCCTTCGCGGAGACGATCCGCGCCCTGCGCGCCCGACGGCCCGGGATCCGCATCGAGGTCCTCATCCCCGATTTCCGCGGAGATGAGACCGCCCTGCGGACCGTTATCGATGCCCGCCCCGACGTCCTCAACCACAATCTGGAAACGGTGCTGCGCCTCTATCCGGAGGTCAGACCCGAGGCTGTCTACGCCCGCTCCCTCGAACTTCTCAGCCGGGTCGGGCGCCGTGCGCCGGATGTGGCCGTCAAATCCGGGCTGATGCTCGGCCTGGGAGAGCGCCCGGACGAGTTGGAAGCGGCCTTGACGGACCTCCTCGCCGCCGGCTGCGGGATTCTCACACTCGGGCAGTACCTCCAGCCCCGGAAAGATTGTCTGCCGGTGGCCCGCTTTGTCCCCCCTGCGGAGTTCGACGCCTGGCGCAAGGCCGCCCTTGGTATGGGTTTCCGCCGTGTGGCCGCCGGCCCCCTTGTGCGAAGTTCCTACCATGCCGAAGAGCTTGACGCGCAGCGATCTGAATCATGGACAGTCACATGAAAACTTGGTTGCTCATTGCCGACCAAGTCCCGCGCCGGGGATCGCTGAACATGGCGGTGGACGAATATCTATTCGCGCGGGCACGGAAAGGGGACGAAACATTTCTCCGCTTCTACCGATGGGAGAAGCCCACGGTCTCCCTGAGTTACGGGCAGGAGGCCGCCCGGGCGGCGGACCTCGACTTCTGCCGCGCCAACGGCATCGATATCGTTCGGCGCATGACCGGCGGAAAGGTCGTCCTGCACATCAGAGAACTGACCTATTCCCTCGCCTCGTCCGACACGGAAACGTTCAATCCCACCCTCCAGGATTCCTACCGGCTCATCTCGCTGGCCCTGATCAAGGGTCTCGCTCTCATGGGTCTCTCCGCGCGTCTCGCCCCGGCGTCTCCGCCCTCCTATGCCCGGGGGACAATGCCGTGTTTCGCCTTTCCGGCCAAGGGCGAAGTCGAGATCGGCGGCCGGAAGATCATCGGCAGTGCCCAGAAGAGGACCGGCGCCTCTTTCATCCAGCACGGCTCCGTCCCCCTCGATAAGAACGAGACGCTCCTCAAGGCCGTAGCCAGGTTCGATGCGGAGGACACCGGGGTCAACATGACCTCCCTTTCCGAGGCCCTCGGTCGGCCCGTAGCCTTCGACTGGGCGGCCTTGCGGTTCTCCCAGGGCTTCTCCAAGTTCTTCGGAGTCAAGCTGGAACCTCTATCCCTTGACGAGAAGGCTTGGCAAGAAATCTTTGGAATCGAAGCCGAACGCTACGGCAACCACGCCTGGACCCTTAAGCGCTAGGTTAACTTACCCGGATTTCATTCCGTATTCCGGTGCTCAGAAAATTTTGGAACGGCCGGCTCACCTGTGATCGCACATCCCGAACACTTATAAGGCCTCCTCGTGTCAAGGAGGGGAATAATCCCCTTAACGGAGAATGAGAGTGATGTGGTTCCGGCGCTTCTTCGCCGCCGGGGAACATTTTTGTTAGCGACTACCCGACCAGCGGCAGGCTGACCCGCACGAGATCATCGGAGAAGCGGCTGCGGGTCATTCCTAACTTTTCGCAAAGCGCGGTCATGCGGCCGTTCGTCGGTTCAAGAATTCCGTAGAATTCCTTCAGCCCGCGCTCCGCGGCGATCCCGATGAGCACATCCAGGAGCTTGGAAGCCAGCCCCCGTCCCTGAAAGTCGTCGTGAACGATGACCGCAAACTCCCCGGCGGCGCCGTTGGCGTCGATGGTGAGGCTTCCGATGCCGACGATGCGTTTTTTCTGATCCGTCCGCGTCTCGGCCACGATGGCCATATCCCGATCGTAATCGATATGGCAGGAGTGCACGAGCATGGCATGGCTGATCTGCTTGAGGTTCTGGTAGAACCGGGAGCGGATGGTCGCCTCCGACACGGTGGTCAACAGCTCATGTTCCAGCGGCTCATCTTCGGGACGGATGGGGCGGAGGATCACCTCGGTTCCGTCGGTCAGCCGCCAGGGCGTCACGTACCGCGTGGGATAGGGGGTGATGACTAAGTGTGCGTAGGCCGGTGCCTTTTCGGCGGAGACTTCCTGATCCAGCAGGATCCGGGCGTCCAGGGCGATCGCCTTCCCCTGGCAGACGGCGAGGGGATTGATGTCCATCTCCCGGATCTCGGGGAAATCGATGATCATTCGGGAGAAACCCACCAGGATCTTCTCTAATTGGCGGAGATCGGCGGGAAGTTTCCCTCGGAAGCCCTGGAGCATGCGGTAAACGCCCGTCTCCTCCATGAGCCGCCGGGCCAGGGTTTGGTTCAGGGGCGGCAGGCCGATCGAGAAGTCCCTGAGCAGCTCCACACTGAGTCCTCCACTGCCAAACAGGATGACGGCGCCGAAGTGGCGATCCTTCTTCGCCCCCAAAATGAGTTCGTAATCGATGTGCTCGACCATCTTCTGGACGGTTACGCCCCGCACCTTCGCCTGCGGGGCGAACTGGCTGACCCCGTCGAGGATGCGGTGGTAGGCGGTCTTCAGCGCCTCCTCGCAATCGATGGCTGTGATGACGCCGCCCACGTCCTGGCGGAAAATGATGTTGGGAGAGGCCACCTTGAGGACCACGGGGTACCCCATATCCCGGGCGGCATCAACGGCCTCCTCCAAGGTGATTGCCATCCGGGAAGGGATGACGGGGATGCCGTAGTTGCGGAGGAACTTCCGCGAGTCCTCCTCCGTGAGGATGGAACAGGCCTCCCGGTTGGCGCGCCGGATGAGGGCCTTGAGATGGTTCTTCGGCGGGGCCTCGTCTAACGGAAGCTCTGCCGGCGTCTCCTGCAGGAGTTCGAGGTTTCGCTCATATTGGGTCATATAAATGTAGGCGCGGACGGCGGCCTCCGCCGTTTCATAGGCGGGAATGCCCTTCTCCACCATCCGCTCGCGTCCCCGTTGCACCTCCCGCCCCCCCATCCAGGCTGTCAACAGGGGTTTGTCCGTCTTTGACGCCGTTGCGATCAGGGCCGCCGCCAGTTCCTCGGGGGGGGCGAAGTCCTGGGGGGTGTAGATGGCCAGGAGCCCGTCCACGCCGGGATCCTTCAGGCAGATCTCCGCGGCCTCCGCATACCGGGAGGTATCGGCGTCGCGGAGGAGATGGACGGGATTTCCCCGGTTCCAGCAGGGGGGAATGAGGGCGTCCAGATCCTGGATGGTCTGTTCGGACAGCTCCGCCAGCTTGCCGCCGGCGCAAAGCAGTTGCTTGTTGGCGATGATCCCGATCCCTCTGGCGTTTGTCATGATGGCCAGCCGCGGTCCCCGGGGGCGGTTGCGGGAGGACAGGACGCCGGCGGCGTTGAAGAGGTCCTGGGCCTCGCGGACCCGGACGACGCCAAGGCGGCGGAAGAGGGCGTCGTAGACCTTTTCCGGGCCGGCCATTGCGCCCGAGTGGGTCAGGCCGGCGCAATCGCCATCCTCCAGTATCGGGGGTTTCAGTAGGATGATGGGCTTGCTGCGGGCGAAGCAGCGGACGGCGCTGACGAATCGTTTCACGTCGCCGACGACATCCTCCATGTAGAGGATGATGCTCTTCGTGTGGGGATCTTCGAAGAGAAAATCGATGACGTCCCCGAAATCCACGTCGATGGCGGAGCCCAGGGAAACGACCATGCTGAAGCCGATGTGGGAGCTGATGCCCCAGTCGAGCAGGGTCCGGCCAAAGCTTCCCACGTCGGAGACGAAGGCAATGTTTCCCGCTTCCGGGTTCTCCCGGAGGAAGGTGGCGTTGAGGTTCACGGGGGGCCGCATGATTCCGAGGCAGTTGGGGCCGACGATCCTCATGCCGTAGGCCTTGTTGATTCGGATGATCTCCTCCTCCAGGCGCCTTCCCGTTTCGCCCGTTTCCCGGAAACCGGCGGAAATGATGGTGAGCCCCTCCACGCCGGCCTGGCCGCAGGCGTCGACGATTCCCGGGACCGTGGCGGCGGGGGTTGCAATGACGGCCAGATCGATCGGTTCGGGGAGGGCGCCAATCTCGGAGAAGCAGGGGTGTCCCAGGACCGTTTCCCGGTTTGGATTGACAGGATAGACCGTCCGATTGCCGGAAGCGAGCGCGTTTTCCAGAACGGCCCGCCCGAATGGGAACACCCCCTCCTTGTCCGTGGCGCCGATTACGGCGATCGTCCGTGGATTGAAGATCTTCTGCAGATCACCCATGTCCTTCTCTCCTTCGAGCGCGAGCGCAATGTGCCCGGACGTGAGATAGATACATGCGCCCACGCTCCCCCATTCTCTCCTTCGAGCGCGCAACGAGTCTCTTTCGCCCTGACTGCAAGCTTTTTGCGGGTATAAAGTTCCTTCGCGCGTGTGAGCGCAATGCGCCCGGCTGCAGCAAGCGAGAGTTTTGAAAAATACCCCCACTTTGTCATTCCCGCGAAGCTCGTCCCCGCGTAGGCGGGGAGCGGGAATCCAGAAGGTCTTGCAAGGACTGGATTCCTGCTGGAGTTTACCCTCGCGAAAGCGGGGGGCAGGAATGACGATTTACCGAATTTCAGAGGTGGTGCACATACTAACGATTGTAATCCGAAAATGCAAACATTTTTCCAGTTTGCCGGCAAGTTGGGGGAGGGGAGAAGTCCGAACCGATTGCGGACAACCGGTCAGCCGGGGAATGCTGTCCGGATCGGGAGCGGACAACCGGTCAGCCAGTGCCGTCACGCAAGGGTCATATCCGGAGCGATCTGTTGGATATGTTGAATAGAACGTTTTACCCAATCCTCGGGATCGCCGATCCGGTTCCCGGGGACGCCTAATTCGAAGCTGATGACCAGCTCGTCATAGCCGAACCGTTTGACACGCTGGTCGATGCCCATGCGGCGCAGTTCATCGAGGTAATCTTTGGTGCGCGTAAAGCCGGTCCCGATCACCTGGTTAGTATGCATAAACGGCTTGTGGTCGCTGAAGTGGGCGTGGACGATCGCGTCGCCGACCCTGGCCAGCTCCTCCGGGCCTTCGCGCGCCAGCGCCATATGGCCGAGATCCACCAGCGCCGTGAAGTTCCGGCGATCGACATCCGCCATCATCCGCACCGTGGAGGCGATGTCGTTCACCAGAAACCAGACGTAAGGCTCCGGTTCCTGGGCGATGAAAACCCCCCGCGGCGCGGCATAATCGCACACCCGCCGCAAGAAACGCACCGACTTCTCCCATGCCGCCTGGCGCGTCATCCCATAGGCCCATTGGCCCGCATTGAGCATCAACTGGTTAACCCCCCAGGTCAGGGCCATGTCGATCCCCTCCCGCAGGCAGGCGAAGTTTTCTTCGACCTCGACCTCATTGGCTGAGGGCGGGTTGTGCGGGGCATGCAGCACGTAGTTGCGCGGGGCCAGCCCCAGCGCTTTCATCTCCGACTTTACCGTCAGCCGCTCCCCGGGCTTCAGATGCGCCGGACCGCCATGAAATACCCCGTGGATGTCCACATAACGGAAGCCCAAAGCCGCCGCCCTGCGCAGGCTTTTGATCAGCGTCGCCCCGTCGGCGACAAACCACAGACCTGTTAGCATCCCGATTTTCATTGGCTATTTTGCTCGCAAGACCGGGTAGTTTTTGGCCGCCGTTATCATGGATTTTCCCTCGTGATCCAGACCTGGGGAAGATCCATTCGGGCCAGTTCCTCAAAATGGTGCTGCACTTCCGTGTAGAGTTTTTTGTACATGGGATACAACCGGTTGTAGGCGGCGTGGGCCTCGGGGTTCGGTTTGAACGCTTTTCCCGGAACCACGATCTTTTCGATGGCGGACGCGAGATCCGGATAGAGGCCCTGGCTGACGCCGGCCAGGATCGCTGCGCCCAGCACCTCCGTATGGCTTTGGGTCAGGCTGACCACCTTTTTCCCCAGAATGTCGGCGATGATCTGGTTCCAGACCCCGCTTACGGCGGCGGCGCCGCCGATCCGCAACTCCTGAATGCCAAGGCCATTATCGGTTTCAAGAAGTTCGATCACATGCCGGATCGCAAAGGCGGCACCCTCCAGCACCGACCGGAAAAAATCATGGCGGTTGTGGCCCAGCGTGACGCCGAAAAAGACCCCGCGGGCATACGGGTTCCAGATCGGGGTCCGCTCGCCTGAAATGTAAGGCAGAAACAGCAACCCCTTGCTTCCGGGAGGGGCCTGCGCGGCCTGCGCGGTGATCAGGTCATAGACATCTTGACCGGTGAGGTCGGCGACCCCCTGCTCCATTTGGCAAAACGTGTCGCGAATCCACCTGAGCGATGAGCCCACCCCATTGACCGCCCCGATGTAGAGCCAGCGATCGGGGAGCACATGGGTGCAGTTCATGAAACGGCTGTCGAAACAGGGTTTTTCCAGCGGGCCGGAAACCCGGGCCGCGGTGCCCATGATCACAAAACACTCGCCCTGCCTGATGACGCCGGACCCGATGGAGGCGCCGATGGTATCCATGCAGCCGGCAATCACCGGAGTTCCCGGCATCAAACCGGTCAAACGGGCGGCCTCCGCGGTGACCCTTCCGACCACCGCATCGGAAGGCGCCGGTCGGGGGAGCTTTTCCGCAGGGATGTCGAGCGCCTCCAGGAAAGGCCGGTGCCACTCCTTCTTGCGGATATCGAACAGCAGGGTCGTCGAGGCCCGCGAATGGTCGATCGTGAACTCTCCGGTGAAACGGGCCACCAGATACCCGCCGGGAACCATGAGTTTGTATGCCGCCTGAAAGGTCTCCGGTTCATGGTGCTTCAACCAGAGAATCGTCGGCAACGAATAGGCGCCAGGCGCAACGGGATTGCCGGTGATGTTGAAAACCGTATCCGCATCCAGTATCTTTCTGATTCGGTCGACTTCAGGCAGGGCGCGCTGATCCCAGAGCATGATCGCCGGCCTTAAGGGTTTTCCCTGGCGGTCGACCGCAACGAGTCCATTGGTGCAGCCGATGCCGATCGCCAAAATCTCACAGGCAGGCACGTCGCGGATGGCATCCCGAACCGCTTTTACCGTCGATAGCCACCACGCCTCGGCATCATGTTCGGCTTGACCCGGAACGGCGCTGATCATTTTATACTCGCCATAACCGGTCCCGATCCGTTCGCCGCCGGCGGTGAAAACGCCCGCCTTGGCGCCGGTTCCCCCGATATCAATACCCAGTAAATATGGACCCTGTTTCATGAATCATCCTATTAGCTTGTTGATCTCCGGCGCGATAAAATCGAGACTGGAGAAGACCCGGCCCTGGATGGCGCCGGGCAGAGAATCCTTAACCCGGGCGATGGAAATCTGCGCAAGCATCACGACATCGACCTCTGCCAGCAGATCTTCAACGGTTTTGATCACTTCAAGATCATGCCCCGGGATATCGCCCTGGTTCAGTTTGGCAAAGGCATGCGGACAGAGGCGCGGGACAAGGGTTACGTCCCGGCCCAACTTTTGGGAAACCTCCTGAAACAGTATTTTCGACGGGGCCTCGGTTGTCGGGTTTGTCATGACCAGCCCGATCCGTTTTGCATGGATCACGGCGTGTTCCATCATCGGCGCATCGATTCGTAATACCGGAATATCCACCCGTTCTTGAACCGCGGGGACACAGGGGGAGAGAGAGGAACAGCTTACCACGGCCATATCCGCGCCCGCCCGCTTGGCCGAAAGGACCATTTCGGCGAGCCACTGGATGATCTCCGGGGTAATTTGTCCGGAGGCGGTCAGCTTTCGGAGGATGCCCTCGTCCAGCAGATGGAAGAAATCGATGTCAGGGCATTGCCGGGCCATCACCCGCTGTACGGGTTCAATCACCAGTCGTGTCGAGTGGATCAGTCCAACCCGTCGCATCGTTTTCAAACCCCTTTCACTCGAAAATGCACCTCAAATCCCCCTCAATCCCCCTTTGTTAGAGGGGGACTTTATTATTCCCCTCTTTGGCAAAGAGGGGTTAGGGGAGATTTTCATTGTCCCTTGTGACGGTGTGCCGTCATGAGCGTTTCGCCGCTTTGGCTTTTGGACGGAGCGTTGCTATGCCTTCAACCTTGCCGCCAGGCGACCGGCAATCAGAAAAGCGCGGGTGATCCCCTCCGGATTGGCTTTTCCCTGTCCCGCAATATCGAACGCCGAACCCTGAGCGGGTGTGGCGATCGCCACCGGCAGGCCCCCATGCACGGTGACCCCGCGGTCAAACCCCAGCAGCTTGGTCGCGATTTGACCCTGGTCATGGTACATGGAGACGACGGCATGGTAGTTTCCCTTTTTGATGCGCAGAAAGATGGTGTCTGCCGGGAAGGGGCCTTCGGCGCTGACGCCTTCCCTCCTGGCCATCTCAATGGCCGGTGCGATGGCCTCTTTTTCTTCCGGGCCGAACATTCCGCCTTCGCCGGCAAGGGGGATGAGGGCGGAGACGGCCAGTCGCGGGTTTTTTATACCAAAGGTCCGCAGCACGCCGTCCATGAAACAGATCGTGTTGCAGACATTTTCCCGGGTGATCAGGGCGCTGACCTGACTGATCCCGACGTGGGAGGTGACCCGAGTCGTCCAAAGGTCGTCCAGCACGCTGACTTCGCCGGGAATATTCGGCCGGTTGAATTTTTCCTTGAAAAAGTCCAGTTCACTGTGATAGGGCGATCCCCCCAATCTCATCGCCTCTTTGTTGAAAGGCGCAAATACAAACCCATCGATCTTTTTGGCCAGCGCCAGGTCCACCATGAAGGCGAGGGTGTCCATCACTGCCTTCCCCGATTTGGGATTAACCTTTCCCAAGGTTACCTCCCCGTCGGAAATGGTGGGATAGTCGTAAAAAACAGGCCGGCCGATTTCGAACGGAACAGCGTCCAGATGATCCGTTATCGTAACAGGCTGGGAGAGGCCGGCAATCTTCTGCCCCATACGGAAAACGCGATAATCGCCAACGATAACCACATTGGCCTGTTCGTAAATCTCCGGACGGCTGATCAGCTTGGCAATGATTTCCGGGCCGATGCCGGAAGAATCTCCCAACAGGACGCCTATCGTCGGTTTTTTATGGTTCACGATTTTTCACCTTTTCATAGTCATCCAATTGATTCAGGATATGATGCTTCATCAACGCGACGGCCGACTCTTTATCCCGTCTTTTCATTGCGTTAATGATTTCGTCATGGTGTTGGATATACAATTTCAATTTTTCCAGAGGAAGCCGCAGAACAAGCCTCAGCAGTTGGACCTTTGCGTCTAACTTTTCACAAATTTCATACAGATGACGGTTGCCGGCGCGCCGCGCAATTTCAAGATGCAAAAGACTGTCTTTCTCAAAAGCCGCGGCAATATCGCCTTCGGCAATCAACGCATTGCACTCCTGCGCCAGGAGCCCCAGTTCTTTGAAATCCTGCTCCGTGCCGCAATCCGTCAACAGGCTCACCGCAAGGGTTTCTAATTGCGATCGGATCATCGCGAGCGGGGCGGCCTCCTGGGGTTCCAATGCGACGACCACCGCATGGGAGCGGGGCTTGATCTGGATGAGACCGTATTCTTCCAGGCGGTGCAAGGCCCCCCGGATCGGCGTCCGACTTACCCCGAACTGCTGGGCAACCTTTTCTTCAGGGATTTTTTCGCCGCCCCGAATCTCCCCGGAGAGGATGAGGCGCTTGATATAATGGTACACCTGTTCCGACAGGCTCTGACGATGAATTTCATACGTGACGTTGTCGGCCATTTTTCATTCATCCACGACCGGCAGTTCGAGATCCTGTTTCCCCTTTGAGAACCGGGATACCAGAAACGGCCAGACGAGAGAAAAGACAATCAATGCGATCAAAATGAGCGTGATCGGTCGCTGGAAGAAGATCGCGATACTCCCCTGAGACATCTTCAGGGAGAGCTTCAGGTTCTTCTCCATGATGGGTCCCAGCACAAGGGCCAGCAGCAGCGGCGCCGCCGGATAGTCAAACTTGCGCATGAGGTAGCCCAGGATGCCGAATGCGAACATGATCCAGAGGTCCACATAGCTCCCGCCCACCGTATAGGCCCCAAGCGATATGAACAAAAGGATGATCGGAATGAGCACCGGATAGGGGACCTTGAGTATTTTGATCCACAGACCGATCAGCGGAAGGTTGAGGACCAGCAGCATGACGTTGCCGATGTACATGCTGGTGACGACGCCCCAGAAGAAATCGGGTCTCTCCGTCAAAAGGAGCGGGCCGGGTCGCAAACCGTACATCATCAGAGCGCCCATCAGGATGGCCACCGTTGCGGATGAGGGGATGCCCAGCGTTAAGAGCGGAACCAGTGCGCCGCCGGTCGCGGCGTTGTTTGCGGTCTCAGCGGCGCAGACGCCCTCGATCGCCCCCTGTCCGAATCTCTCCGGCGTTTTGGACGCCTTCTTTTCGGCGGCGTACGCCATGAAGGCCGAAACCGTCGCCCCGGCGCCCGGCAAGGACCCGATGAGGAAACCGATGATCGTCGAGCGGACGATCGTCCATTTGCAGGCCAGCCAGTCCGACTTGGTGGGCATCAGCGATCCGATCTGCGTGGAAAAGACCCTTTCCGCAGGCGAACCCTCGATATTGATCAATATTTCGCCGAGCGCAAAAAGGCCCATGGCTACGGAGACAAACCCGATGCCGTCCAGCAGGTCCGCCCGGCCAAAGGTGAACCGCTGGACCCCGGCCACCGGGTCAAGACCGACCGTTCCGATCAGCATTCCCAGAAATCCCATCCCTAACCCCTTGAAAAGGTTCTTGCCCGCCAGCCGGGTCAGCGTGGCCAGTCCAAGCAGCATGAGGACGAAATACTCCGGAGGGCCGAAAGAGAGGGCAAGTTTGGCGACGGGGGGGGCAATCACCATCAGTCCGATGACGGAGGCCGAACCGCCGATAAACGAGCCGAAGGCCGACATGCCGAGGGCCGCGCCGGCCCGGCCCTGCTTGGCCATCTGGTAACCATCGACCGCGGTCATGACCGAGGCGGATTCGCCCGGCACGTTGATCAGAATCGATGTCGTGGAACCGCCGTACATGGCGCCGTAGTAAATGCCGGCCAGCATGATCGTGGCGGTGATGGGATCCATCCCGAAGGTGATCGGGATCAGGATCGCAACCCCGGTCACGGGTCCGATGCCCGGCAGTACGCCGATCAATGTACCGGCCAGGCAGCCGATAAAGCAGTAGAGCAGATTGATCGGCTGCAGCGCAACACCGAAGCCGAGGAGAACGTTCTGAATGATTTCCATTTCGCGGGCATTCCCTCCTTAATCCGTTGCGAACCCGTTTCGCCAATGTCGTTGACTTAAGAATTATTCTCTTTCAAGTCCCCCTTTTCTAAAGGGGATACAAGATTGATTTTATTGGCATTCTGTAAAATCTCCCCCAACCCCCCTTTAAAAAAGAGGGGAGTCATATGCTTAAGTCAATGACATTGCCTCTTTCGCGGCAGGACTTCGGGTTAGAAGTAGAACTCCAGGAGCCCCATCGGAAGCACAACCTTGAGCCAGATGACAAACAGCGCATAAGTGCCGACAGTCGCGACGAGACTGATGGTGAGGTTTAAGAGCCACGACACCTTCAGGTACCAGAGCAGAAAAACGAGGAAAACAAAGGTAACGATCAAATATCCCAGTGGCTCAAGCAGCAGGTTGTACGCGGCGATGGCCAGGGCCACCACGGCGATCCGGATCGCGCCCGCCCTATCGGTCTCTGACCAGCCGGGCATACGCCGCGTCCCGGGTAAAGCGCGGGCCTGAAAAACAATGCCGGCCCCGCAGATGCCCAGCGCCATCGAGACCAAAGTCGGCATGAAGGAGGGGCCTGCGAACTCATTTGCAATGGTGGTCGGCAGGAACTGCGCGGCGACCCCGGCGACGAGCGCAACGGCAATCAAAAACAGGCCGCTTATGGTATCGGCTATTCTCTCTGTCATCTTTCCTTCTCCCCGTCCGGCGTGGGCGCAGAGGATTCAAGCCGGCGCCCACGCCTGCCAAACTTGTTATTATTTTTTCTTGAGAAGGCCGGCCCCTTCCATAATCGTCTTGTAAACCGCGTATTCTTCCTCAGCTTCCTTTTGCATGTCGGCCCCCGTCACGAAGACGCCGACCTGGAGAAACTTGTTGAGATACTGCTCATGCCACTCTTTGCTCTCGGTGATCTTTTTCAAGGCGTCGATCAGCCAGTCCACCTGCTCCTTGGCCATTCCTTTCGGTCCTGCAACGCCACGCCACTGAGAGAGCGAGAGGTTGACTCCGGCTTCTTTCCATGTCGGAACGTCTTTGAATACGGCGGAGTCGAAACCGAGGCGTTTTTCGGAGGAGACGCCGAGCGACCGGACCTTCCCGGCGCGCATCTGCTCGTAAGCCTCGCCGGGATTGGCGATGGCGGCGTCGACGTGGCCGCCCAAGAGGTTGGTGATGACCTGACCGCCGCTGTCGAAGCCGATATAGTTGAACTTGACCCCGCTGGCTTTTTCGAACATGGCCACGTGAAGAACATCGATCTGCGAAACGCCGGTGCCGGCGATCTTGACGGTCTTGGGCTGGGCTTTGGCTGCCGCTACGAGATCCTTCAGCGTCTTGTAGGGAGAGTCCGCGCGGACCACGATCATCTGGTAATCCCGGTTCAGCTTGGCGATGTATGTAAAGTCGTTGTAGG
>Ga0210016_1003469_pt1 | contig 13861 bp, 12 predicted proteins | sample CryGeyCG2014_300_FD_185454 | JGI IMG/M metagenome (GOLD analysis project Ga0210016, IMG submission 185454) | Groundwater microbial communities from aquifer - Crystal Geyser CG02_land_8/20/14_3.00 (SPAdes) (version 2) | ecosystem: Environmental > Aquatic > Deep subsurface > Groundwater | place... | reverse complement strand
TGTCAACTGCATTTTTATGGGATTGGTTACTTGTGCAACTATAACAAAACCGTAGCCATTGTCGTCTAAAAACTTGATTGTCGGCCAGCAATAGAAACCTGCATCTGCTCTGGCACGAGTCCTGGATATCGCAATAGTAGAAGGTATTTTTTGCAGTGCTATCTCCATAAAGGGAATAACATCTTTCTTGTTTGTTTTTTTTCCTGGCCGGAGTTCGCCATTCAAACTGATTTTGAGATGACTCTCGAAACCGAACACAGGATGATAAGATTTTCTGCCATGCTTGAAAGGATTGTAGCCAACTTCTGCAAGTTCCTGGTTCCCATAAACTGTCAGAACACTTGAATCGAAATCCAGAGTTGCTGAAGTCAATATGTTGGGATATTGAAATATTTTTTGTCTGATTATGTCGTGTGCTCTTTCTATTTGTGTCAGATCTTCGCAAGTCATGTTCAAAATAAAGTCCCGCATTGCTCTGGTACCGGGTAATTTGGGAAGTCCGGTTAATTCCGGAATCAGACCGTTGTTTTTCATTGAAGTTAAATGGTCTAATCGTTCTATGCCGGCAATGGTATAGTAAAAATGGGACAAAAGAAGGTCTGACCAATGAAAGTAAGTGTTGCGATGGGATAGGTGAAGATAGGTTTGATAAAATCGTTTTAGGTTCAATGATTTTGCAAATTGATAAATTACCGGGAATCCGGCAAGAAATGTTAGACCTTCTTCTCCGAAGGTAAATTGTATTTTTTGTAATCCTTTTCCCATATTGCAGAAGTTTCACTATTAGTGAAGTTTGTGCAGAGAGTTTTTTATCGCTCATATTATACATTTTTTAAGTCGGAAAATCAACAATTTATTGTATCCCAAGAACCGATATTGATTTTAAAATTAGTATTAACTTAACCTCTTGTGAGGGCAAAATTTAAAATTTTCCTGATTCTGTAAGAAATTATTTCAAATTAGAAATATTTTTTATCAGTATTAAGATATAATCCGTTTTTTAGACGCACCTCTCCTTTTCATAACCTGTTTTTCCTGAGTTATTAACAATCTGCTACAGGGTGTACTGGAGCTCCCAACACAGTTCACGGGCTCTTTCGTATATTTTATATGTTTCTCTCAATGTGCCGCATATCCTCACTATCAAATATCTTGACCGTCTTATTATCTTGCCTGCCATTTGAATAAACTGCCATCTCATTGTAGATATCGTTTTCTTTAACCAGCCCGACGGAAATAAATAAATTTTACTCGCTATAAAAAAATTATACGCTAATATCCCGAGACCAAACCATACCGCATTCGCACCGAATTCTCCGCACGGAACATAATCAAGATTGAACCCATTCTTTAACTCTTTATTGTAATTCTCTGAATTGCTTCTTCCGTTATGCCACCAGATTACTTCTTCTGCCATTTTTTCTTCTTCCAGGTAATTTGTCGCTATTACGTGATAACAATATTTTTCAACTCTCTTAAACAAATCCTGCTCGGGATTAAGCCATCTCTGTACTATCATTCTGAATGCTTCATCCGACTTGTTCATACAATGCACCGTTTCGGTATATTCTCTATCTCGTTTTATTCCGTCTCCGTCTTTGTATTGTTTCCAATCACTCTCGGGTATTATACCTATCATTTCTTTTACCGACATATCCTGGTCTGCTGTTATCGTCCATTTTATTTTTTCTGCGCTTAAATAATTTATCAATTTTGCTTGATATCCTGCTGCATCGCTCCGGAAATTTTTAATTTTCTTCCCTGTCCGTTTTATTTTCTCTACTATCTTTTTTGTAAATTCATAATTCTTATCCTGCGGTGGAACATTCCCTTCACGAAATTCATATCCACAACACAAATCCATCTCAGGAATAAATCCTAATATCGGCATATATCCTTTATTCCCGTTATATGTGTATTGTGCCTCAAACTTATCTGCCTCTATTTCGGTTGCGTCTATATCTAATGTTAATTCTTCTTCTTTTGCTCTCTTTATTATTCTGTCGGTTATATTATCATTTATCTCAGATATTTTTTCTATCTTGTTTTCACTCCCTCGCCTTAACCAGTCTCCAATTGCATCGGAACCAGGCACTCGCTTTATTTTGCATATAGTTTTCAAACCCTTGTCCGCATTTATTTTCCGGATGTCTTCTATATATTTTCCACCACCGATGAACATTAACATTATCGGCTCTATATAATTATTTGCTTCTATCCCGACACCGGAACCTGGCTTCGGAAATATTTTTTCTACTTCCCTGTCTATCCCTATCGCTTTATACATCTCACCGTATATCCCTAACCCAGCATATGGTGTGATCTCTTCCTTCTCACTAAACTCTAACTTGAACTTTAATACTTTTTTTGTCATAATGTTTACACCTCGCTTTTTGGATTTTGTTTGTGACAGATACATTATACCAAATTGCGAGGTTTTTTTATATACCTTTTCACCTGTTTGGTGAAACTGTTCTTTTATCCTTCCGTCTATCTCATCTTCTTAATATCGGATTTAAGGTTACTCAACATTACCCAAAATTTTTAGATAAGATTTTGGAATAAAAAACTTGCTTAAATCGGCATCCTTTTGTAAAATGTTTTTCTGACGGAAAAATCTTAAAAAAGGAGGATTTAAGCAAGTATGGAAAACATCAAAATGTCCGAAACAATTATACAACAACTTACTGGATATGTCAATTGTCTGACTGCTGATTGTTACAAACCGACCAAAAAACTTTTCAAGGATGTGCTTCTGGGTATGGTTACATCTAAAAATGTTATGGTCTCCGAAATTGCCAGACCATTCTACAACAATGCTATCAGTTTCAGGGCGGTTCATAAACGACTGGCAAGGGGTATTTCTAATCTCCGGTGGAATTGGGAATCCATCCACAAAAATTATCTTAAACAAGTTTCTCCGTCTATAAAGGAAAACACTTTGATTGCCGTAGATATCGGCGACATCACAAAAACACGGGCAAAAAAAATGCCGAAAATGACCACTGTTCGTGATGGTTCCACCGGACTTCTTAAAAAGGGCTGGTGGCTTGTGGAGATAGAAGCGATGGCAAAAAAAGGAAAACACATCCCGCTCTGGCTTCAACTCTTCTCGGTAAATCAAAAAAAGTTTAAGAGTTTTCGTTATGTAGTTGAACATTCCATCTCTCAACTTGTGAATATTTTGGGCGAAAAAGGTCTGTGGCTTTTTGACCGCGGATTTGATAACTGGCAATTCTTTCAATTCCTTCATAACTTAAAACTCACTTTCTTAATTCGTATCAACTTAAACCGCAATGTCAAACTTACAGACGATAATCGGCTTTATCATTTATCTACTATCGTGAAAAATATCAACTTTACAGACAAAATGCTCTGGGGTCATAAAAGAAAACCATACCTGATTGAGTGCGGTTCAACTGAAATTATTATCCCTCAATCCAACCAAAAACTTTTTTTGACCGTCGCAAAAGGATTTGGAAGACACCCATTGCTTCTTGTTTCCAATTCACCTCAATCTCCAACTTTTGTAGTTCGCCAATATCTGAAACGATGGGGCGTCGAAGAGTCAGGTCGCCTGATTAAACAAGCATTCCATCTGGAAAATATTCGCCTTTTGTCTTTTCGTGGTCTCGTTAAACTTGTCTGGCTCGCCCTTTGGTGCTTCGGGTTCTTCTGCTGGCTTAAAATTGTCGCCAGAAAAATGTTTCAAACACTATCCAGTTGTTTCCCGAGTTTTGAACCACTTCCAAACTTTCCTTATTATCGTTTTGCTGAAGCCGTTTCCCTCTTACTTTTTAGTTCTCAATTTTCTAAATTTAATGCTTATGAAAAATCTTCAAATTTTGGGTAAGGTCGTGTTAACAACTCAACGTTACCCAAAATTTTTAGATAAGATTTTGGAATAAAAAAACTTGCTTAAATCGGCATCCTTTTGTAAAATGTTTTTCTGACGGAAAAATCTTAAAAAAGGAGGATTTAAGCAAGTATGGAAAACTTCAAAATGTCCGAAACAATTATACAACAACTTACCGGATATGTCAATTGTCTGACTGCTGATTGTTACAAACCGACCAAAAAACTTTTCAAGGATGTGCTTCTGGGTATGGTTACATCTAAAAATGTTATGGTCTCCGAAATTGCCAGACCATTCTACAACAATGCTATCAGTTTCAGGGCGGTTCATAAACGACTGGCAAGGGGTATTTCTAATCTCCGGTGGAATTGGGAATCCATCCACAAAAATTATCTTAAACAAGTTTCTCCGTCTATAAAGGAAAACACTTTGATTGCCGTAGATATCGGCGACATCACAAAAACACGGGCAAAAAAAATGCCGAAAATGACCACTGTTCGTGATGGTTCCACCGGACTTCTTAAAAAGGGCTGGTGGCTTGTGGAGATAGAAGCGATGGCAAAAAAAGGAAAACACATCCCGCTCTGGCTTCAACTCTTCTCGGTAAATCAAAAAAAGTTTAAGAGTTTTCGTTATGTAGTTGAACATTCCATCTCTCAACTTGTGAATATTTTGGGCGAAAAAGGTCTGTGGCTTTTTGACCGCGGATTTGATAACTGGCAATTCTTTCAATTCCTTCATAACTTAAAACTCACTTTCTTAATTCGTATCAACTTAAACCGCAATGTCAAACTTACAGACGATAATCGGCTTTATCATTTATCTACTATCGTGAAAAATATCAACTTTACAGACAAAATGCTCTGGGGTCATAAAAGAAAACCATACCTGATTGAGTGCGGTTCAACTGAAATTATTATCCCTCAATCCAACCAAAAACTTTTTTTGACCGTCGCAAAAGGATTTGGAAGACACCCATTGCTTCTTGTTTCCAATTCACCTCAATCTCCAACTTTTGTAGTTCGCCAATATCTGAAACGATGGGGCGTCGAAGAGTCAGGTCGCCTGATTAAACAAGCATTCCATCTGGAAAATATTCGCCTTTTGTCTTTTCGTGGTCTCGTTAAACTTGTCTGGCTCGCCCTTTGGTGCTTCGGGTTCTTCTGCTGGCTTAAAATTGTCGCCAGAAAAATGTTTCAAACACTATCCAGTTGTTTCCCGAGTTTTGAACCACTTCCAAACTTTCCTTATTATCGTTTTGCTGAAGCCGTTTCCCTCTTACTTTTTAGTTCTCAATTTTCTAAATTTAATGCATATGAAAAATCTTCAAATTTTGGGTAAGGTCGTGAAAAAAACACTTGACAAAATCAATAAAATTGTTTATAATTATATCATTATGAATTTACCGCCGCAAATTGCTCAACTTTTAGAAAAACTGAAAAATATGAAAATGCCGTTTTCCAGACCGAAAGAGGTTGTGGGGATTGACATCGGGAATTACTCGGTAAAAATTGTCCAGTTAAAATTAACCGGCGATAAATGGTCGCTTGAAAAGTTCGGTGCGGCTATTGCTGTAAATCCCGACCAGGCGGAAACCACACCTATTGAAAAAAAACAATTAGCCGTTGAGGCAATTAAAAAAATTATCAACGAGCAAAAAATAACCGCAAAAGATGCAATAACCTCCGTTTCCGGCAGTTCCGTCATCGTCAGATATGTAAAATTTCCGAAACTCACCCAGGAGCAACTATCAAAAACTATCCAGTTTGAAGCGGAACCGTTTATTCCTTTTCCGATACAGGATGTAAATATAAGTTTTCAGATTTTGGGTGATGTGACGGAAGACGGCGCCCAGAAAATGGAAACGATATTAGTCGCCGCAAAAAAAGAAATCATTCAGAATAAAATGGACATTTTAATGGAGGCGGGATTAAAATCGGTGGTCATAGATGTTGACTCTTTCGCACTTGAAAACGCAATATCGGTTAACGCATCTGAGCAAGATTTAAAAAATGTTTATCTGGTGATAAATATCGGGGTTGCGACGACAAACATATCAATTATTGAAAACGGGACATCACGGGTTGTACGGGATGTTTTTATCGCATCATCAAGTTTCACGAAAGCGATTCAGAGAAATCTTCAGATTGATTGGAAACAATCGGAGGAGAAAAAATTAAAATTCGCAATTTTAGTAACACCCGAAGAAAAAGAAAAGGCACTGTCCGACGGCGATGACGAAGTGCTTCAACTTTCAACGATTCTGGTAGCGCCCGCCAGGGAACTGGTCGCCGAATGCCAGCGGTCAATTGATTTTTATCAGACGCAATCAACCGAAGAAAAAAAGATAAGCAAGATTTACCTTTGCGGGGGCGGCGGCGGACAGAAAGGACTTGACAAATACATGGAAAGCCAGATTCACATTCCCGTTGAGATATATAATCCTTTTAGAAAAATAGCCGCAGCTGACTCTTCCCTGCCCGCCGATGTCTCAATGGCAGGAGCACCGGAATCAGATGTTTCACAATTTTCGCAGTATGCCGTTGCGGTGGGCTTAGCGACCAGAAAAAGGGGCGACGTTAAGTAGGAAGGAACGGGTGGTTATGTGGTTAAGTGGATAAGTAGTTGGTCTTTACTAATCACTTAAACACTTTTTCTTAACACTTAATCACTTTCTCAAATATGACCAAAATAAATCTTATTCCGAAAGATGCAATAATAAAAGAGGAACATCCGGAACTCGCGTTTCTTGCTATCGGGGCGGCTGCTATTATTCTTGTTGTTTTGGGTTATGCTTATACGTCAAAATTGGCTAAGCGAACTGCAATTAAAAAAGAACTTGTTGCCGTGGAAAAAGAACTCGCACAACTTCAGACGGTAATTGACCAGATCGCCCGCATTAAATCGCAGCGGGATGCCGTCAACGCCAAAAAAACGGCGCTTGAAGGACTTATAAAAACCCGGCTTCTTTATCCGATTCTTATGGAGGATTTGGTAAAAACATTGCCTTCTGGAATGTGGCTTATGAATCTGAATACAAAAAGCGGAGATGCAATTACGGGCTTAACATTCGGCGCTGTGGCATATAATAATTTCATTATAGCGGACTTGTTGCAGTCCTTGGAGGATTCTAAATTATTTCAGAACCCCGAAATAAGCGGAATCACATCATCAGTAGGCGAAAAAGGCGTTCAAACAAAGCAGTTTTCTATAACGGTTAATTATGTAAATCGGGAGTGGAAATAAATCACGAATAGAGGCACACGAATAAAGGCACACATCACGAACAAGGCACGAATAACTGCAAAGGCGAGATGCTTCGTTTCATCCCACGGGGACTCCCTTCGGTCGCTCAGCATGACACCAAAGAAGCAGTCATTCTGAGCCGAAGGCGAAGAATCTCATTCGTGAACATTCGTGATAACATTCGTGATGTGTTATTCGTGAAAGAGGTTCTAATATGCTAAAAACAGGTTCGGAAATTTTTATTGAGTGTTTGTTGAGGGAAAAAGTGGAGGTTCTGTTCGGAATCCCCGGCGGTTCGGTGATTCCCATTTTTGACAAAATTTATGATGCAGTGAGCGAAGCGAACAGTAAAATCAGATTTGTTCTGACTCGACACGAGCAGGGCGCCGGACACATGGCGGACGGATACGCACGCTCAACAGGAAAAGTCGGTGTTTGTATCGCGACATCGGGTCCCGGTGCGGCAAATCTTACAACCGCGCTTGCAACCGCTCATATGGATTCAATTCCGCTCGTTGCATTTACAGGTCAGGTTGCAACTTCGCTTATCGGAAACGACGCTTTTCAGGAAGCGGATACGACGGGCATAACCCGCTCTGTGACGAAACATAATTTTCTGGTTAAGGATGTGAAGGAACTTGCAAAAACAATTCGCGAGGCATTTTATATCGCAAAAACGGGCCGTCCCGGTCCTGTGCTTGTTGATATTCCCGTTGATATTCAGAGGGCTGAATGTGAATTCATCTGGCCGGAAAAAATAGAAATTCGCTCCTACAATCCGGTTTACGAAGGACATATCGGCCAAATTAAAAAAGCGGCGGATTTGATAAACTTGTCAAAACAGCCGCTCTTGTATGTCGGAGGCGGCGTTATTTCTTCCAATTCCTCGTCGGAGTTATTATCAATTGCTGAAAAAATTCACACACCTGTTACAACAACGCTTATGGCAATAGGGAGTTTCCCGCCTGATCACCCGTTGAACATTTTCATGCCGGGAATGCACGGTAATTACGCCGCAAATTTATCTTTTCAGAATTGCGATTTAATAATTGCAATCGGCGCCCGTTTTGACGACAGGGTGACCGGAAAACTTTCCGCCTTTGCTCCCAAAGCAAAAATCATTCATATTGATATTGACCCTACATCTATCTCCAAAAATGTTTCCGTTGATGTGCCTGTTGTCGGCGACGCAAAAAAAATTCTTACGGAACTTATAAAACATTTGAAGAAAAAAAATAACCGCGACTGGCTTAAAAAAATCTCCGAATGGCAGAGGGTCAATCCGTTCACATATAAAAAAGATAATAAACTCCGTCCGCAATATGTTATTGAAAAAATTTCAGAAATAACAAAAGGCGAGGCGATTGTTGTAACGGAAGTCGGACAAAACCAGATGTGGTCGGCGCAGTTTTATAAACCAAAGTTTCCGAGACATTTTTTATCGTCGGGCGGTCTCGGAACAATGGGCTACGGTTTTCCTGCGGCAATCGGCGCCAAAATTGCAAATCCAAAAAAGACCGTTATTGATATCGCCGGCGACGGTTCAATTCAGATGAACATACAGGAACTTGCAACCGCTGTCTTGAATAACATAAATGTGAAAATCGTAATACTTGACAATGCCTGTCTGGGAATGGTTCGTCAGTGGCAGGAACTTTTTTACAAGAGGAGATATTCAGCCACATGTCTTACAAAGCCGAACGGTTGTCTGCCGTCTGATGCTTCCGCCAAAAGACCTACATGGATGGTGCCGGATTTTGTGAAACTCGCGGAAAGTTACGGTGCTATTGGAATCAGGGTTAGTAAAAAAGAGGATGTAGAAAACACACTTATTAAGGCACTGAAAATTGACAGAGTAGTGGTGATGGATTTCATCGTTGAGGAAGAAGAAAACGTGCTTCCGATGGTGCCGGCCGGCAAAGCGCTTGATGAAATAATAACAAGTTTAGCTTAAGAGAACACGGAACAGACACAGAACAATTCCGAGTCAGTTCCGTGTAGGGGCGGATTTATCCGCCCGCTTCCGTGTCAGTTCAGTGGTTTTATGAAGGGAAAATGAAAAAGAATAGAAAAACGGATATGATTAAAGAACAAACTACAATGTTCGGAACATATGAGTTTCCAACAACAGAAGAAATAATTGATGTATATTCAAAAGAGTTTGAAAGTTATGTGACTCCAAAAGGTGATACAACTTTTGGTTTCTGGATGCAAACCCTTGCTGATCTGGAACTTTTAAATTTAGAACTTAATGGACTGACAAATAACTATTCAATAGATTCGATAAACAGAACTGTTAAGTTAAATGGTAGTATCAAAGAATTGAAATTACGGATTGCACATCTTGAAAAAGTTAAAGGCGAAAAAACATTATACACGGACTTAATGGATAAATTTGGTGATACAAACGCATATGCTTTTCATAACCTGTATCCATATAAAGGTAAATTTTATCCCAGGATAGCAAGAACTCTGATAAATGCCTTTGAACTGAACGAAAATTCAATAATTCTTGACCCTTTCAATGGTTCGGGAACAGCAACCCATGAGGCATCTTTAATGGGAATAGAAAGCGTTGGAATTGATATAACACCAATTGGAACAACAATTGCAGAGGTAAAAAATGAACTCTTATTTGCAAAAGAAAATGCTTTGAAATTTTCTATTTCTGATTTGCAAAAAGTTTTTGATTTAATAGAAAAGAAAAAATGGAAGCATCAAAATTCGTTGATTCACAAACTTATGCTGTTAATATATTTTGATACGATTGATGCATTTGTTAGAACAACCAGATATAATAGAAAAGGAAAGGTGGGTTTATTTATTGAAAAATTCAATTACATAAAAAATTGTTATGATAAATTAATAGAGATAAAAAATAAATTTGGATTAAAATTCAAAAAAGCAGAACTTATTGAAGGTGATGTGTTAAAATTGAAATCAATGAAAAACATGGAACAAAAATTTGATGCTGTAATTACGAGTCCGCCTTATTATTTTTCAATTGACTATGTAGGCAAAGACAAAATCGCATATGATTATCTTGGAGTAAAAATGCCGGAAGTTGAAGGTAAATATTTAGGTATGAAAAATGAAATTACTAATCACCCGATGTATAAAGATTTACCAGTAAAGGTGATAAAATATTATGAGGATTTGAAAGATGCAATAGAAAACATTTTTTGGTGTTTAAAACCAGAAGGTAAATGTGCGATAATTGTTGGAGATAGCACTGTAAGTGGTAAGAAAATTCCGACAACAATAATGACAAAAAAGTTCTGTGAAGAAGTCGGCTTTAAGTTTGAGAAGTTAATATTTAATCCTCTTTTAGGTGCAAGAAACAGAGCAATCAGAGGTGAGAGCATAATAATTTGTCATAAATAAAAAAATAAACTATGTTAGTAAAAAGAAATATGTTGTGTGTAAAAAATAAAGACAATTTAGATTTGGGACTGAAACTTCTATATGAGCCCTACAAGAATATTCTTGAAAATATGGTTGAGCTTTGCCTTAAGGTTGAAAAAAAAGAATTTGACCCGGTTGCACAAATTTATCATGGTTTGGCATCTGTTCCTAATGAAATTAAATATTACTATGAATCGCTTTTGGGTGTAACTTCTTACTATCAACACAGCAGCGGCGGCGAAGCCAAGTATTTGGAAAAGAAACTCTCATCAATTTCACACACATCTACTGTTGGAGTTGAATTAAAAGAAATGCCTCTTTGGTTGACATATTCAGAAATTTTTTGGAAGCGAGGAATCTATACTTCCAAAGCGTTGACTTCTCAGAATAAAAGTATTCTTAGAAAAACAGAATGGAATTGGATAGGTGAAGAATTAGATAATTGCACAATTGATTTAGCAAATTTCCTAAAAAGTAAACAGAGAGTTGTTTTTTGTGAAAGCAAAACTTCAACGCAAACCGGAGGTGCGGCAGGCCGAAGAGAAATATGGTCAAAAAAATTCAGTATTATTATGAGACATTTTAAATCAGAAAAAAACCTTTTTACAGATGCTACTGGAAAACAATATACACTTTCTCAAATGTTTCAGAAATTTGGTTTTTCTTCACTTGAAATGTTCATCGGGATTCTTTTTAATGTTGATGGGACACCAGCAACATTAAATGGAGATGTTTTTGCTTCATCTAACAGAGAAGTTTTTAAGGAGCTGAAGGAAATCGTTGCTAAATCTATCAGTTTTGACTTAGTTGAGTTGGATGAAAAAAATTTTAGTTGTACAATAAAAACGAAAAAAGACAGGTTTATAATAAAATTGTCTGCTTTATATGGTAATGATGTTCCATTAAGTTTATTTGGAACACCTGACTCAGTGAACAACCTGCTCCTCTTGAAGTTTGATGATATGTGGCTTGGACAACTGATTGCAATATCTGAAAGGTGTTCTCTTCTGAAACATAGTAAAAATTGTATGTCAATTTTCAAGTCATTATGTGAAAAAGATTCAATATTAAGAACGAAATTTGATAAAGTTATTCGTTCTGAATTAAATGAAAAAAAAATACAAGATATATTAAATTATCTAAAAAAGGAATATAGAGACATCTTTACTGATGAAATAATTCCTGATAATAGAAACAGGAGAGATTATATTGCTGATATAATTCAGGTATTGGCATCCGCTGAATCATAAAATTGGGGGGTTTATGGAACATATAATTTTTTCAACTGGCGTACACTTACAAGCGGTAAAATGTATTATTAATGGAAAAAAGCAATGGCGTTGGGTTGCAGTAGGTTTTGAAGATGATAGTTTTCTTAACGGCAAAACTATTAATCCAATGGAATATGCTAATGAGTCAAGAAAAATGATTCAGAAATTTGATTGCAATTGAAATTTTGAAAGATTATGAAAAGAAATTTACCGGCTAAAATCAAAACATTGACAGAGTCAGAAAACAGAGAAATAAGAGAATTTGTTGAAGAGGTTGTCAAAAATTTTGCGACACAAATTTACCTTGTAAAACTTTTTGGTTCTGCTGTACGAGGCGAACTTAAAAAGGACTCGGATTTAGATATTTTTATTGTAGCAAAAAAGAGAACATTTGACTTGTTTAATAAAATTGAAGATGTAGCAGGTAATCTATTTTTTAAACATGAAAGGTTAATTTCAATAAAACTTTACGGATTAAAACAATATAATTATTTAAAATATTTAGAAACACCTTTCATAAAAAATGTTGAGACAGAAGGAATTGTATTATGGAAAAAAAGTTAAAAATTAAAGTTGAAAAATTTTTACAAAAAGCAGATAAAAAGATTAAAGCATCAGAAAAACTTTTTGAGAATGAACTTTATGATGATACTTTGTCGCGAGCTTACTATGCGATGTTTTTTTCAGCGGAAGCATTACTTTTAATAAAAGATTTATCGGCAAAGACACATTCTGGCGTACTTTTTCTGTTAAATGAATATTTTGTTAAGACCGGTGAGGTTGACAGGAATTATTTTGAGATGATTAGAAAATCTAAAGAAACAAGAGAGAATGGTGATTATGATGCTTTTTATGAGGCAACAGAGAACGAAGCGAAAATAAGTATTGAAAATGCTAAAAAATTTGTTGATAAAATAAAAGATATTCTGGAGGTTTTATGAAACACACGATTTCTGTTTTGGTTGAAAATAAGCCGGGCGTATTAACAAGAATTTCCACGCTTTTTGCCGCCCGCGGCTACAACATTGATTCGCTTGCCGTCGGCGAGACCGATGACCCGACCGTTTCCAGAATGACCATCGTTGTCGCGGGTGATGACGCAATTTTGGAGCAGGTCAAGAAACAACTCAACAAATTGATTGATGTAATTAAGGTCAGCGATTTCTTAAATGTTGCGCATATTGAGCGGGATTTGATTTTGATAAAAGTGAAAGCCGACAAGTCCGTAAGGGCCGAGGTTTTACAGATTGTAGATATTTTCCGCGCGAAAATCGTTGATGTTTCGGCAAATACCGTCATAATTGAAATGACCGGCGACGAGGATAAAATACAGGCGCTCATTAATATGTTGAAACCGTTCGGGATAAAAGAAATGACAAGAACCGGTATTATTGCAATGGCTCGCGGCGGATGAAATGGGATCAATGAAAAATGTAAAATTAAAAGTTAAAAATTATGGTTTGATTTCGTTTTATATTTTTAATTTGTCATTTTTAATTTTTAATTGCCTCTTTCTCGGGTGCGCTCCGAAAGCAAAATATCTAATTGAAAATTATTCTCCGCCGCAAATTATTGCGGTGCTTCCGTTTAATAACCAGTCGGTTGATCTGGATGCGCCGGTAATAATGAGGTATCTTTTTAACAAAAGGTTGTCAGCCGTCGGCTATAATACAATCCCGCTTGATGAAATTGACGAAAAACTTCGCGAGATGGGCATAACTGACGGCGGGCAGTTAGCGGCGACAACCCCGAAAGAACTCGGCGAAAAACTTAATGCGGACGGACTTATTTACGGAGATGTCCTTGAGTTCAAATATACAACGCTCGGATTTTATTATGCAAGAACTGTTCAGGCGAATTTTAAGTTGTTTGATTCAAAAAACGAAAAACTTTTGTGGGAAGATGAAAGAAAGGTATCGAATAAAAAATTTGAATTTAAGGAAATAGGGAAAGCGTTTGCATTGCAACTCGCTGAAAAAGGACTTGATAAAGCATTGAAGTCGCCGTTGAAAGAAGAATCAAACGGGGTTGTTAATTTATCTATTATGACACTCCCGAGGAGGTAGGGTATGAGGCAGGTTAA
>Ga0210016_1003467_pt1 | contig 13864 bp, 9 predicted proteins | sample CryGeyCG2014_300_FD_185454 | JGI IMG/M metagenome (GOLD analysis project Ga0210016, IMG submission 185454) | Groundwater microbial communities from aquifer - Crystal Geyser CG02_land_8/20/14_3.00 (SPAdes) (version 2) | ecosystem: Environmental > Aquatic > Deep subsurface > Groundwater | place... | reverse complement strand
TGAAACGCGTCTGCGCCGATGGTAGTGTGGCCTAAGCCATGCAAGAGTAGGTCATCGCCAGGATCTTTACCCCTCAAAGCCCGTAGCCCCATGCTGCGGGCTTTGTCTTTGGGGCTTTGTCTTTGGGGCTTTGTCTTTGGGCCCTTTTGCCTCTCGGGCTTCGCCCCGCCCGCAACAGGTCATCGCCAGGATCTTTGCCCCTCAACGCCCGTAGCCTCGTGCTGCGGGCTTTGTCTTTGGGGCGCGAGTGAACGAGTCAGCGAGGCAGGCCGCACTCAACGTAGCGTATTGCGCCGGTCGGCTTACAAACCGTGAGCGGCTTCGGCGACGGCGTGGAACAGAGCGCGGCCTTTGTTCATCGACTCTTTCCATTCCAGTTCGGCGACGGAATCGGCGACCACGCCACCGGCGGCTTGCACGTGTAGCACGCCGTCTTTGATCACGGCGGTGCGGATGGCGATGGCCAGGTCGGCTTGATCGTCGAAGCCCCAATAGCCGACCGCGCCGCCATAGACGCCGCGCTTTACCGGTTCGAGTTCGGCGATCACTTCCATCGCACGCACTTTGGGCGCGCCGGTCAACGTGCCGGCTGGGAACGTGGCGCGCAACACATCCATGAAACTGAGGCCAGGACGAATCTTGCCGACCACTTCGCTAACGATGTGCATGACGTGCGAATAGCGCTCGATCACCATTTGTTCGGTCACCTGCACCGAACCCACTTCGCTGATCCGGCCAACATCATTGCGGCCAAGATCGATCAGCATCAGGTGCTCGGCCAGCTCTTTCGGATCGGCCAGCAGTTCTTGCTCCAGCGCTAGGTCTTCGGCTTCGCTGCGGCCCCGTCGGCGGGTGCCGGCAATGGGCCGCACTACCACTTGGCCACCCTGCACGCGCACCAGGATCTCTGGCGAGGAACCGACAATCTGGGCGTTGCCGAGGTCGACAAAGTACATGTATGGCGAAGGGTTCAAGCCGCGCAGTGCGCGATAGACATCGAGTGGCCGCGCCCGGTACGGAACCGACAAGCGCTGGCTGATTTGTACCTGAAAGACATCGCCAGCGAGCACGTATTGCTTGCTCTGATCGACTGCTGCTAGAAACGCCGCCTTCGGAAAACTCGAGACAAAATGCGATTCGTCGATGGCGCTGGGGTCGACCAATTCCGGATACGCCGCCCCGGATTGACGCAATCGCCGCGCCAGCGCATCAAGTCGCCGCAACGCGCGTGGATAGGCGCGCGGATCAGCCGGATCGGCATTGACGATCAAAAACAATTTGCCGCGCAGGTTGTCGAATACGGCCAGTTCTTCGGCCAGCATCAGGCAGATATCGGGCATGCCAAGGCGGTCGTCATTGTGCAGCGCGGCCAACTTGGGCTCGATGTAGGCGGCGCACTCGTAACCAAAATATCCCACCCAGCCGCCACAAAATTTGGGCAATCCGTCAAGCACCGGCGCGCGGTATTGCTGCTTGATGGCTTCGATCTCGGCCAGCGGATCGGCCACTTCGCGATCACTGATGACAACGCCTTCGTCTTCTTCGATCAGGCGGTGACCAAAGACCTTGATTACCCTGCGGGCCGGCAGACCGATGATCGAATGTCGGCCCCAGCGTTGGCCGCCTTCAATCGACTCGAACAAATAGGCGTAGGGGCCATCGACCAATTTCAGATAGACCGATAACGGCGTATCCAGGTCTGACAGCACTTCGCGCACGACCGGAATCCGGTTCATGCCGATGGCGGCGTAAGCGTCGAATTCAGCGGCGGTCAAGGTCATGGCAGATGGTTTTCCAGAGGGCTGACGACAACCGGTTTGAAGTCGCCGAGGCAGCGCAGACGATCACGGCTTCGGTCGCTGCATGCCGCGCAACTTTAGTTGAAACTCGACGCCGTTGTCGCCAGGCAGATTTTCGGCGCTGGCCGAGCCCTGATGCGCCGCGGCGATCAAACGCACGATGTACAGGCCCAGCCCTAAGTGTGGTACCACGCCGGTGGCCCGCAGGTTGCCGGTGTCGCGCAGACTGACCATCGAATCAAACAGCCGTTCGTGCATTTTTTGCGGCAGCGGTGGCCCTGAGTTGGCCACCGCAATCAGCGCGCCATCGGTTTCGGCGCTGAGCTGGATACGAATCCAGCCGTCTTCGGGGGTGAAGCCACGAGCGTTGTCGAACAACTTGTCCAGCGCTTGTGCAATCAGCTCGGGCGCGCCGTAAAACGCCACGGCTTGCTCTGGCAGCAACACGTGTACGGTACGGTTACCGGCCAATTGCCGATACGACTCGGCGTAACCACGGACCACCTCGGTCAAGTCGAAGTCCTCGCCCTCGGCGGCGTCGATGGCTCTTTCCATGCGGCTGGCTTCCGACATCGTGCGCAGGATGCCCCAGAGTCGATCCGCGCCATCACGGGCCCGCGCGGCATAAACCCGCGCCGCTGGCGGCAACGCCTCGTGGTCCATGTTGTCCAGCGACGAGCGCACGATCGCCAGCGGCGTGTTCAACTCGTGCGACAGCTTGCTCGCCAGTGTTTTCAGGTAGTCGTTGTAGTCGCCGATCTCGCCCAGCAATTTGGCGAAACTGCGTGCCAGATCGCCGATCTCGTCGGTGGCATTGAGGTGCGGCAATTTCGGATCGAGACGGCCGTCGGGTTTGAGCACGCGCTCGGTCGCATGGTGCAAGCGGCGAATGCGCAAACTCAATACGCCAGCGAAGCCGAACAGCACCAGACCCGCCACCAACACCGCCAGCAGACTGGCCGCAATCAATTTCGCCACAGCGCGATTGGCCAGCACCAGCAGCGCTTCACTCGGTCGCTCATAGACCAGGGCGGCACGGGTGTCGCCATGCCAGCGCATCGGCACCGCCGCCGCCACGATCACCGCGCGCTCATCGGTCGACGGCCGCCAAACGCTGGCCGGAATGCCAGACAATGCAGTGAACACTTCCACTGCATCGAGTTGCTGGCGATCCCAGGCGTAGTCTGCCGCACGACTCAAGGGCGGCGCCAGCAGCAGGCGATAGAGCAAGGTGTACCAGCGATTGCGCGTGGCTTTCGGTGCTTCTTTGTCAGACACGTTCAAGCCACCGGCCTTGGCCAGTACGCGGCCGTCGGCGTCGATCAAGCGCATGCGCGTGCCCTTGCTCGCCAGTGCGCTCATCGCCTGGGTCATGGCGCCATTGGGCCACCATAGCCAAGCCGGAAATGCTTGCGGGTCGAGCCCGGCAAATAGCGCGATCCGGCGACTAACACTGCCATCCTGCAAATCGATGGCATCGATGGCGATGCCATCACCGTCACGCCCGCCGCTAAGCGCAAACTCAATGCGGTAGCCGCTGCGGGTCTCCTGCCAGACGCCCGCCAGATCGATCGCGGCGGTGGCCGGCTCGGCCAGCACCTGCAAGTTGCCCGGGGCCGCATTGCCGATCCGAAACCGGCGTTCGCGGAGGTGGCCACCGATGCGCAATTGCACTTCGTCGCCGCTGGATTGGCTACCCACATCCTGGCGGTTGCGACTGGCATCTTGCATTTCGATAAGACCGAACAACGTATTGCCGCGCGCTGCCAAGCGCAGCGAGAGCCGACCATCGGCACTGCGGATCGGGGCCTGATCGAGGTGCGCCCAGTCGTCATCACTGCCATCGAGTAGCAGTCCACGCGGCGCCACGCTCAACCGGATCGACCGTCCCAGCGCCGGAATGACCGGACCGGTGGCGACCAGCGCCTGCGCCAGCGCCTGCGCCGAAGCCAACTGCGCCTGTTCCTGGCCCTGTCGCAGCAATATTTCCATTTGTTTGACGAACTGGAATCCGGCCCACGGCAGAACCAAGGCAACCAGCGCGACCAGCAGCAGTTTGATCCGTAACGACATCGCTTGGCGCCCAACGAGCAACCCAATTTCATAAGGTAGTGCAGATCGGCGCAGCGGATCCGGTCCAGAACACAGCCAACCGAGGATAGCGGTAGGTGGCGGCGCTTGGCCTCTCCTTCTGACGGCTTAACCCGCGCTCAAACCAGAGCCGGGTTCAAGGCTTCCAGCGATAACCGGCGCCATGCACGGTGTCGATCTCGTCGAAGGCCGGGTCAATCGCGATGAATTTCTTGCGAATCCGCTTGATGTGCGAGGTGATGGTCGCATCATCGACCACCACTTGCGCATCGCGCATCAACTGGTCGCGCGATTTCAGATGGCCGGGGTGGCGCACCATCGTATGCACCATCCAGAACTCGGTTACGGTGAGTGGCACTTCGGCGCCGTTCCAGGTGACCTGCATGCGTTCCGGCAGCAACGACAGTAAACCCTGCTGCAACACCGCCTCGGCGCCCTGCGGACGGCGCAGCGCATCGATTCGGCGAAACAGGGTGTTGATGCGCGCAGTCAAATGCGGCAACGACACGTCCTTGGTCAGATAATCGTCGGCGCCCAGCCGCAGGCCGGAAATCACATCAAAATCGGAATCGCGCGCGGTCAGAAAAATGATCGGCAAAGTCGCCGACTTCTGCCGCAATTCGCGGCACAGATCGAAGCCGCCCTCGGGTTCGTCGCCGAGACCGATATCGATCAGCACCAGATCCGGCAGCCGCAAATCAAAAGCACGACTGGCTTCGGGGTGCGAGGCGTAAACCTGCACCTCAAAGCCAAGGCGGCGCAGCGCGTCGGCATAGTTGGCGCGAATGGCGGGTTCGTCTTCAACAATCGCAATGGCACGGGCCATAGGGGACTCCTCTGCAGCGGTGGGCATTATGTGAACCCGGCAGAGCTTAGTTTCGCCACCGCCCGTTCGACAACTGCCAGCACCACTATGCCCGGAAAAAGGCCGCAACCGTGGCCCCTCACGAAGCGTTCCGCGCATCCAGGTGGCGTATCTGTCGGCTTGGGGTGGCGCTGCGCTTGCCGGTATCACGGGGCGGCGGCAAGCTGCTGTCGGTGGCCTCGAAGGCTAGCCGACTGCGGCCACCGCAGCCGCGATAATCGGCGATCAGCGCGGTGGCAACTTCGGCGGCAGGCAGACCGCGCGCGACCGTCAAATAGTCATAAACCAGATGGACCATGCGCTCGTGGGCGAAGGCGTGGGTCTGCGCGGTGTGGCGATAGAGCCAGTCACCAAATTCGGCGAAGTGCTGGAACGGTTGCCCGGCCAACAACAGTTGCAGACTGCGCGCATAGCGACCGGAATTGGCCAGCAGCTCCCAGTAGCGGGCAAATCGCGAGAGCCGCTGCATGCTCGGAAAATCAATGTCGGCGGTGGCCAGAATGTTGTACGGCGGCTCTGGGTTGAAACGCAGATCATAAGCCTCGGTGTGGCGCGCAATCGGCGCCCCGCGCAGTCGTTTGAGAATGCCAAACTGAATTTCATGCGGCGCCAAGCCGACCAATCGATCAAAGCCCTGGCCGAAGGTCGTGACGTTTTCACCCGGCAGTCCGGCGATCAGATCGACGTGCAAATGCGCTTGACTGTGTGCTTTTAGCCAGCGCAAATTGGTTTCGGCCTTGGCGTTGTCCTGGCGTCTGGCGATGCGCGCCTGCACTTCCGGATCGAAGGTCTGGATGCCAATTTCAAATTGCAGCGTGCCCTTGGGAAAACGGGCGATCGCCTGCTTCAGGCGCTCCGGCAGATGGTCCGGGATCAATTCGAAGTGAACGTAGGGCAGGTCGTCCGGGGTCGCCGCGATCCGCTGCAAAAAGAACTCGATGATCGCCAGCGAAGCGTCGATCTTCAGATTGAAGGTGCGATCAACGAACTTGAACTCACGGGCGCCGCGTGCCCACAAAGTAGCCAGTTCGTCGAGAAATGCCGCCAGCGGAAACGCCCAGGCGCTGCGGTCTAGCGCCGACAAGCAGAACTCGCATTTGAACGGGCAACCGCGCGAAGCCTCGACATATATGTAGCGTTTGGCAATGTCTTCTTCGGTGTATTCGGCATAGGGCAGGGCCAGCGCCGCCAGCGGTGGCTGCTCGCCGACGACGATCCGGTTCGCCGGTGGTCTGCCAGCCAGCAAATCACGCAACAGCCGCGCAAAACTGATATCGCCCCAGCCGGTGACCACATAATCGGCCAGCGCGCAGATCCGCTGCTGGTCGACTTCGTGGCTGACCTCCGGCCCTCCCAACACGATCCACAATTGCGGTGCCAGGCGCTTGAGTTGCGCCACCAGTCGGGTGGATTCCTCGACGTTCCAGATGTAAACGCCAAGCCCGAGCACGCGCGGTGAAAGCGCCAGAATGCGCTCGGCCATTTCTTCCGTCTTTTGACCGACCACAAATTCCAGCAGGCAACTGTCCGCGCGCAACTCGCCGAGATTGGCGCGCAAACAACGCAGCCCCAGTGAGGCATGGGGATAGCGCGCATTCAACGTGGACAGAACGATCTTGGTCATGGCGGCAGGGCATCGGCTGGCGGCAACCGCCGAGCGCAGCGGATCATGTCGACAGATTAACAGCAGCCAGTGGCTTCGCTGGTGGTGCGCGCACGGCAACGATTTCGCTGCGTAGCGACGCCAGTTTCGGCCGCGCCGTGCGCGTTGACCCATTCGCAGCGAACTTCAATCCAACGCTGCCTTCGCCAACGCCACCGCTTGATCCTCGCTGACACCGGCATTGACGCTGAGCTCCAGCGCGTGGCCCTGCCGATCCTGGAACCAGAGGCTGTCGGTCGCAAACTTGTCGTGGCGCAGGTGGCTGATCAGCAAACCCTCACGCACAACGACTTTGCCTTTGGCCTCGGCTTCAACGAAATGGCGCCAGGCCGTTTCCTGCAATGCGCTGTTGGCCAGCGAAAAATAGCGCGTCTTGATCGCGCCGGACTCGTTGCTATCGCCGTAGCTACACGCCGAGTACAACTTCTCTTTCTCCGGCTGACGCACGAACTGCTGGCCGACAATGGCGCTGACCTCATCAAGCGTAAGCTGCGCACACAACGCCGCTATCGACAAGCGCGCCGACTTCGGTCCGTGGGCGGTTTCCTTGGCGATACGGCTGGCTGTGGTCTCGGCCTGGGCTGATGCCGCCACTGCCAGCAGGATCGCAAACGTAATCCAGACCTTGTGCATGGGGTGGTTCCTTGTGCGGGGTGATGGGTTTTGCCGACCGCAACTGCGTGGCGTCCATTCGCTGGGTTTCGGCGCCAATGGATGGTGCCAATCAGCATCAACGTCGCCACGGTTTTGTGCCCAGCCTGACCTTACAACCAGCGCCGCACCCGGCGTTGGTAGGCAGCAAAATCGCTGCCGAACTTGGCGGTCAATGCCCGCTCTTCCGGGATGATCTGAAAGCGATTCAGGTACGTCACCAAGACCGCGACCCCGCCCAGACTCAAGCTATTGCCCAGAACCACCGACCACCCAAGCAGCGCGAGCGACAAACCCAAGTACATCGGATTGCGACTGAATCGATAGATGCCGGTGCGGACCAACACCGACGTGGCCTGCGGCCGAGTGGGACTGACGGTGGTGCCAGCACGCCGAAAAGTAGCGGCGCCGAGGACCACGCAGACAGCACCCGCCAGCACCAACAGTAAGGCGACCTTCCGCTGGTAGGGCAGGTGCCAGGAAAAAGCCGGCGTCAGCACCGATAGCAGCCACATCCCGGTACCGATCAACAGCGTCAAGAGCGGCGGTGGTAGTTTCAATTCGAGTGCGTTCATGGTGGCCTGCGGTAAAAAATGGAAGTGCGACATCGACCGGCGATCGTGGATGGCTTCGGCGCAAACCGAAGCGCCGGCGCGCCGTTGCGGATTGACCTGGCCGATACCGACGCGGCCAGCGAAGTTTATCGCCAACCGCCAGCGGAACGCTGCCAGCTTTCATCAATGCTACCTATCAATCAAACATAAAGAATCAATTGGCTAAATAGAGCCCGCTGTTGGTTAATGGCATCCCGCTGCTGAGGACGTGCTTTCAGGCGCTGGAGAGGAATTGCCGCTCCTGCCTAAAAAGCAAAATCGGCGGCATCGTTGTTGACCACCAACGCTACGCACCGTCGATTCGACGGCGTTGCCGCTCAATACACTGACCTAGGAAATACCCATGCCAACCACAACGAAGTGCCCGTTCCAGCCCACCGCCGCCAGTGCCACTGCAAAGTCGAATCGGGACTGGTGGCCGAACCAACTCAACCTGAATATCCTGCACCAACATTCGTCTATGTCCGATCCCATGGACAAGGACTTCAACTACGCCGAGGCGTTCAAGCATCTCGATCTTGCTGCCGTGAAGCAGGATTTAGCGGCGCTGATGACCGACTCGCAAGATTGGTGGCCAGCGGATTATGGCCACTACGGACCCTTGTTCATTCGCATGGCGTGGCACGATGCCGGCACTTACCGCATCAGCGACGGCCGCGGCGGCGCGGGCAGCGGCAACCAGCGCTTCGCCCCGCTCAACAGTTGGCCTGACAACGTCAATCTGGACAAGGCGCGCCGACTGCTGTGGCCGGTCAAACAAAAATATGGCCGCAATATTTCCTGGGCCGACCTGATGATCCTCGCCGGCAACGTCGCGCTGGAATCGATGGGCTTCAAGACCTTTGGTTTCGGCGGCGGGCGGGCGGACATCTGGGGTCCGGAAGAAGACACCTACTGGGGCGCCGAGGCGAGCTGGTTGGGCGATGACCAACGCTACGCCGGCGAGCACGATCTCGAAAACCCGCTCGCCGCCGTGCAAATGGGGCTGATCTACGTCAACCCGGAAGGCCCGGGCGGCAACCCGGATCAGCTCGGCTCCGCGCGCGACGTGCGCGAGACCTTCGCGCGGATGGCGATGAACGATTATGAAACCGTTGCGCTCACCTGCGGCGGCCATACCTTCGGCAAGTGCCACGGCGCCGGATCGGCCACGAACGTGGGGCCGGAGCCGGAAGCCGCACCGATCGAGCAGATGGGTCTGGGCTGGAAGTCGGGCTTCAAGAGCGGCAAGGGCGGCGACCAGATCGGCAGCGGCCTGGAAGGCTCTTGGACGCCGACCCCGACGCAGTGGGACATGAGCTACCTGGACATGCTGTTCGGCAACGATTGGGTATTGACCAAGAGCCCGGCGGGCGCCTGGCAGTGGACGCCGAAGGAAGCCACCGACAGCAACCTGGCCCCGACTGCGCATGATGCGTCGAAGCAAGCGCCGATCATCATGACCACGGCAGACATGGCGATGCGCATGGACCCGGCCTATGAAAAGATCGCGCGCCACTTCCACGGCCACCCGGACGAATTCGCCGATGCCTTCGCCCGCGCCTGGTTCAAGCTCACCCACCGCGACATGGGGCCCAAAGCGCGCTACCTCGGTCCGGAAGTGCCGAAGGAAGATCTAATCTGGCAAGACCCAATCCCGGTCGTCGACCATCCGCTGATCGATGCGCAGGACATTGCCGCACTCAAGGTCAAGCTTCTGGCGTCGGGCCGGTCGGTCTCGCAATTGGTCGCGACCGCCTGGGCGTCGGCCGCCACCTACCGTGGCTCCGACAAGCGCGGCGGCGCGAACGGAGCACGCATCCGTCTGGCACCACAGAAAGATTGGGAGGTCAACCAGCCCGCGCAATTGGCGCAAGTGCTGACGGCGATCACAGCGGTCCAGAGCGAGTTTAACGGTGCGCAATCGGGCGGCAAGAAAGTCTCGCTCGCTGACCTAATTGTGTTGGCCGGGTGTGCGGGTGTCGAGCAAGCGGCGAAGCACGCCGGCCACGCGGTGACGGTTCCGTTCACGCCAGGGCGCATGGATGCCTTGCAAGCGCAAACCGATGCCGATTCGTTTGCCGTGCTCGAACCGATCAACGATGGTTTTCGCAACTACCGCAAAGGCAGCTCCGGCGTAGCGGCCGAGGTGTTGCTAATGGACAGGGCACAATTGCTGACCCTGACCGCGCCCGAAATGACGGTGCTGGTCGGCGGCCTGCGCGTTTTGAATGCCAACGTCGAACAGAGCCAGCACGGCGTTTTTACCCAACGCCCGGAGACGCTTAGCAACGACTACTTCCGGAACCTGCTCGACATGGGTACCGAGTGGCAGGCGGTCGCCGACGCACAAGAGGCGTTTGAAGGGCGTGATCGCAAAACCGGCAAGCGCAAGTGGACCGCCACCCGGGTCGATCTCGTTTTCGGTTCGAACGCCCAGCTTCGCGCCCTGGCGGAGGTCTATGCCAGTGCCGACGCGCAGCAAAAGTTTGTCCAGGACTTCGTCGCGGCCTGGAGCAAAGTGATGAACCTCGACCGCTTCGATCTGGGGTGATGGGGGCAGTGACGGCGACGTTTAGCAGTGGCGCTGGTCAACCCACCGTTCGGCAATTCAGAACGGTGGGTTGCACCCAACCTTGTATATCGTCATGCGGCTCAAACAGCTGATGAATATTGGAGACAAAACTCCAGCTCGATGGTGAGAATCGACGCCGGTTCAGCGCGTGACGGCGCGCGCTGTCGGTGCGTTGTTGCCGGTTTAACTCGAGTGCGATGGGCCCACTTACTCAAAGCCATCGCTGAATAACGCAACGGTGGGCGCGGCACAGTTGGCGCCGCGGACAGTGGCGAGTTCGAAGCGTGGCGCGGCGGCGATCGCCGTCGGCGTGATTGCGGTCGCCAGGGCGAAGCGCTCATCGGCGCTGGCCGCAGTCGTGACCGCGACCGTTAGCGATGTCAGAGCAAAACGCCGATCAGGCGTCGGCGCGTCGGTCACCGTGGTTGCCAAAGCTGTGGCGAGCCAGGCGCAGTCGACGAAGGCGCCGATCAATACCAGTAGCAAGGCGCTCAGAGCGCGCATTTCAAGGCACCTGCGATGGCGCACTTGGCGCGGCCGCAAACAGCGTGTCCAGTTGCTGTTGGATGCGCTTCATGATCTTGCGCAGATCAGCGTTTTCCGCGCGCAGCCGGACTAGTTCAGTTACTTGCAAGTCATGTCGTGCAGCCAGCTCCTGAATCGCTGCCAGTGCAGTGATGAAGGCGGGATGCAGATCCAACTGCAGAATCGAAGCGGACGGATCGGATTCGGCGCCGGGCAGGCGCTCGCCAGAAGATTGCACCGCTTCCGGAAACACCTTGGCAAACTCTTGCGCGATGACGTTGTAGTAGCGGCGGTCAACAATCGCCGGATGGGCTGCGCGATAGGCCTCGGTGTAGCGAAAACTGACCGGGCGCAGCGCCAGGATGCGATCCAGTGCGTGCGTGATCGATGCGATGTCGGTCTTGATGCGACGGTCAGAATTGGCCAACCAACTGCCAGCCGTGATCTTGGACGCGTTGCCTTCGACTTCGAGCGCATTGGCAGTGGGCAGACGGCTGATGCCGACGCGGGCGCTGACACTAGCATCTTCGACCCGGAGCAAAGTCTGGTCGCCACCGCTTTGCACTTCAAACGCGGCGCCAGTGCCGCTGCCGACGCCGCCGATGCGCCAGCGCGTCACGTTGTTGAAAAATCCCAGCGCCAGCAGGTTGCTGCTGCCATCGTTTTTGCCAATGGTGACGTGGGAAGAAACCGGGTTGTTGGTGTTGAGGCCAAGCCCGTTGTCGGCACGAACCAGAAACTGGTTGGGCCCAGTGGAAGTGAACGCACCGCCATTGGCGTCGCCCCAGACAAAACTTCCTTCGTCGCCATTGCTGTCACCCGAAACTGGCACACCGCTGCAGCTATTGAGGAAGTTGCTCGCCACGCTGGGGCGAACCTGCGCATTCGCTCCGCCGGCCCAGGAGCTGGTACCGCCGGCGCAGTTGCGAACGCCGCCACTCACGGTGCTGCCAACACCAGAAGCGGCATTGTCGATACCTCCCGATATGGCACTGCCGATGCCTTCCGCTTGGTTGGCAGAACCCCCCGACACCGAGCTGAGCTGACCCAAGGCGAAGTTGGATTGGCCGCCAGTGACCGTGGCCGACGCCGCATCGCCCAGGGTTCCGGCGGCGTTGCCAGCGATGTTGCCAGCGCCGCCACTTACCGTGCCAAAGTGGTCGGTGACCAGGTTGGGGTCGCTCGCGCCCGAATCATCGAACAGCCCCAATGGCAAGCCGCCGCCGGCCACTGTGGCACCGCGCACACCAGGGAAAATCTCGTTTTGATCGCTGCCGGACAAGAGATTGGCGGTGATGACTTGCGTACCCAACCGTAGATTGGGTTCGACTCGCAAGGCGCGGCTGTTGCCGGTACGAATTTCAAACGCTTGCGTGTCCTGCGTGCCCAGAAAATGCAGCGCTGGATCGGTACCGGTATCGCCAGTCGTGCTCCAACAAGTGCCGACCTGTGGCGTTGCCAGAGTTTTCTGGCGTGGCGAGATTTCGCTGAACGCGCCGACGCTGTCGCCATCGCGCACGCTCACTTGCAGCCACCAGGCGGCCGCGAGATCGCCGTTGCGGGCAAAATCGGCGGTCAATGTGAAGTGGCCGACGCGCACTTCGACATCTTCGAACGTCAGCCGGTCCGCCACGGCTATGCCGACATGCGGATCCCGGTAGGGCTCGATTTGCAGATCGTAGCGACCGTTGGCGGGTAGACCACCATCGAGCAACTGGCCTTCAAACAGGATCGGTGTAGCCGCTGTCGCGCTGGCCAGGACAAAACTTAGCACTGCGCTTGCGCGAAGCGGAAAATGCATAAAAAACTCCTGCGGGTGTTGGCGGTGCATCAGGTTGGAACGGCGCTGTCAGCGGCCCCGTGCCAGCAACGCTGGCGGCGTGGCGGGCTAGTCAAAGCCATCGGCAAACAGCGCTTCATCGAGTTGCAAAGCGTGCCGAGTCTGGATCATCGACACCGAGGCACCGGCGCTGCCTCCGGCCACGGCGGCCTGGATTTTGAACAGCAGTGGTCCGGTCATCGAGATGTCAAAGGTCATGCGCCATAACGAGCTAGTAAACGGCGTCATCGGGCCGAAGTCGACAAAACTGTTGCCACCATCCAGTGACACCGAAAGCACCGGCGCGGCAATCACATTGGCGGCGCTGTCGCGAACGCCCCAGAGGATACGGGACAGTGATTTGACGTAGGCAAAGGCGACGTCGGCATCACGATCCTGGGCGACGATGCGAGCGATACCGTTGCGTGCCTGTCCTTGCAGTAACGAAAACGTGCCGGTCAACAGCGCCTTGCCATCCAGTCCCAGGGCGATGCCGGTCACGGTGCCATTGGCGGTGACCGCAAAAGTGGGGTCGCCGACGCCACTGGCGAGTCGCCGCGTAATCAGCCCATTGCTGCCGCCAAGCAAGACCCGATTGTCGCCCTGTAATGCCAGCGATTGCACGCGCGCCACGTTGCCAGCAACCAGGCTCGCGTTGAAGGTGGTGTCGAGGCTGCCGGTAGCGTTGAGTCGCGCCACGCGTACCCGACTAGCACCGGCAATCGTGGTGAACTCACCGCCGATCAAGATGTCGTTGTTGGGCTGGATCAACAACGTATCGACGCGCCCGTTCGGTGCCGGATTGAAGCTCGCGTCGACGCTACCGGTACCATCAAGTCGGGCCAGATTATTGCGTGGAAACCCAGAAACGCTGCTGAAATTGCCGCCGAAGACAATGGCGCCGGCCCGGCTGAGCGCCAGCGCACGCACGCTGCTGCCAAACACCAGGTTGGGCTGAAATGCGGTATCCAAACCGCCGCCGGGCAATAGCCGGGCGAGGCCATTGCGGGCCACGCCGCTAACCTGAGTAAAGTCGCCGCCGACCAGAATGCCACCGTCCGGTTGCACCGCAAGCACGCGCACGCGGCCATTGATTTGCGCCGAAAATTGCGCAAACGACTCGCGCTCACTGGCGTCCGCATTAAGTCGTATCAAGAATCCGGCGCCGCTGCCAAAGGCGCTGGTGAACTCGCCGCCGACGATGATGCGGCCATCGCCAGCCACCGCAATCGCCAGTGGTACGCCATTGAGTTGTGGATCGGCGCTGCCGCCGAAAATCGGCG
>Ga0210016_1003462_pt1 | contig 13877 bp, 8 predicted proteins | sample CryGeyCG2014_300_FD_185454 | JGI IMG/M metagenome (GOLD analysis project Ga0210016, IMG submission 185454) | Groundwater microbial communities from aquifer - Crystal Geyser CG02_land_8/20/14_3.00 (SPAdes) (version 2) | ecosystem: Environmental > Aquatic > Deep subsurface > Groundwater | place... | reverse complement strand
GCAGACGTGGTGACGATGGGTGGGGTGCTGACTGACAAGGACGAGCCATACACTGCCACAACCCTAAAAGGGGTGTTGCAGAACGTGGAAAACGCCACGAACCCTGTCGATAAATAGCATTGACACCCAAACCAAAGGAGAAAAAGATGGGATTTAATCTAAAGATGATGTTCGACGAATTGTGCCAGATTCTGAATTCAGATAAGAGAGATTCAAAGAAGGTAAAGGAGCTTACGGCGGTAATTGCTGAGGCCAAGAAATACGCCAAGGAATGTGGGCAGTTAATGTAGTGTCTAACGAATGAGGAAGGAGCCGCGATGAAACATCTTGCCATTTTATTGATGCTTTACTCCGCCCATTCGGTCGCCGCCGATCAACGATTGGTGGACGCAATCCTAATGTGCGAGTCGAGCAATCGGCACTATGAGCTGGATGGTCGGGTGAGATTCGGCGATGATGGAATCTCGCGTGGTATCGCACAGTTCCGCAAGGAGACATTCTACGAGTTTGCCGCAATGGCGAAGAAGCAAGGTAGGTGGCCGTTCAAACGCCCCCGATGGTTCGATGAGCGGCAGCAGATACACCTGCTCCATTGGGGTTTGGATCACGGATATGGCCGTCGCTGGACGTGCTGGCGGAAATTGAAAGGTGGAATGAAATGATTGACAAGGATGCAGTGGAACGACTAATCGTACAAAGTGGGGCCGTAGTCGGGGTGACTCACATTACCGATACATGCCACGACATGATTCATTTTACACCGGAAGAACTTCTGGCTTTTGCCAATGCTATTGCAGCGCATCAGCGCGAACAAAGTGCCAGCATTTTCGATGCAGAGCCTAGCGAGATGTGGATGGCTCGTGATGTTGCGGAAGCGATTCGTAAACAAGGAGAAGAGAAATGACCGAACACAAAGCACTATCCGCCTTTGAGCAGGCGAAGCTGCAAGAAGAAGTCGCTGAACTGAAACAGCGGCTAGAATTGGCAACTAAAACGATAGAAGCCCTCAATACGCAAATTGATAGACTTGAGGGTGCTTTGTTTCCCTTTACGTCCGACATCTAATAAACAAGGGGAAGTGAAATGACACTCGCTGAAATGCTCCAACAGAAAGTAACGCCGCTCTATAAACGCAAACCGCCAAAGGCGCAGCGTGTGAGTCGTGGACGGGCAGAGAATGCCACCAAGCTAATGCCGCACCTCAAGACTACCATAACAGCGCAGGATCTAGCCGACAAGCTAGGAATGCCATATAACACTGTCTATAACTATCTCGTGGTACTACTTGAGGCAGGGTTAGTTAAAGAGTCAACCGGATTGCGCCCTGTGTTGTGGTCAATAAAGTAAAGGGGAAAAAAATGGAAAAACTTAAAGTGCTTATTGGTTGCGAATATAGTGGGAGGGTTAGACAAGCATTCAGGAATTTAGGGCATGATGCCTGGTCTTGTGATTTATTGGAAAGCGAGGATGGATCACCATTTCATATCGTCGGAGACATACTCCCTTTGCTTTCACAAAAATGGGACTTGGCTATATTCCACCCCCCCTGCACTGACCTTGCGGTTAGTGGCGCGGCATGGTTCAAGGAAAAGATTGCTGATGGTCGCCAACAGCGCGCACTAGATTTCGTTAGGTTGCTAATGGATGCCGACATTCCGCGTATTGTTGTCGAAAACCCTGTTAGCGTAATAAGCAGCAAAATCCGCAAACCCGACCAAGTTATACAGCCGTGGCAGTTTGGCGAAGACGCAAGCAAAAAGACGTGCCTGTGGTTGAAAGGGTTGCCACCGTTGGAGCGCGGGTTAATCGTGCCGCCCGCAGGATTCAAGCGCGTCGCGTTTGCCTCGGACATGCCGGAATGCGAATGTTGCGGTGAACCATTCTGCCCGGAGTGCAACGACCATTACGCAGACTGCGGATGCCCGGGGCCGATGCAGGATGAATTATTCTACAAGACAGTTGACGGAGTATTGTTTGCGTCAGAGCGAGACATAAAGCCAATCTGGTCAAACCAAACACCTAGCGGGCAGAACAAACTAGGCCCATCACCAGATAGATGGAAGGAGCGATCCAGGACGTATCAAGGTATTGCAAACGCAATGGCGGAGCAGTGGGGTGGGGACGCAAAGTAAGCCATCCCCCGCACCAATTACAACGCCGCGCTGTCTTTTGCCATACGCCGCACTTCGGGCAGCGCACCCACATCACTCAACCCTAACGCCGTCCGCCCGCAGCAGCTTTTGAAGCTGGTCGAGCCTTGATGCTACTTGCTCTGTGGATTCGGGGCTGTATGGGCTAACATATCCGCTGGCGGTGGAATCATCAGGGACGCTGGGATTGTTATCGGTTGAGGGCACGGCGCTGCAATCGGTGTTGGCGTAGCGCACCCTGACAGCAGGATGAGCGCGATACCAGTCAGCAATAGAGTTCGTGGCGATGATTGTGTTTTGCTCTGCATTTTGCATTTCCTCCCGATGTTTAGCGTCTGTTTCCGCCGTGTGTTTGGCAGCGTCTTTCCCTGCCTGCTCAACCTGCGCCTCAAACACAATACGCTTATCATGCTCATGCGCCCAGCCAGCGCCGAGAAACACGATAAGGACAATGGCGGCGATGTATCCGTAAAGGGTTGTCATTGGTCTTGCCTTAATTCATCTACCCCATTGCCACACGTAGTATCAAAAACGCAAGCAACTTCTACGGCTTCTTTGGCGGTCTTTCCGAGGTGCATTGCTGCTACGGCGTAATCCCTGCCACTTCCGCACGCATAGAACGTGTCCTCAAATACAATCGCATAAGGTGTTTTTTCGAATAGATGTAGAACACCTGCAATGATTACTACGCAAACCTGCCAGTCGTCTTTGTCGCGTTGTTCTTTTGGAAAGTCTTCCGGGTTCATTCCGTTCTGCGCCCATTCCCGCATCTGGAGGCAATACGACATATCCCCACATGCCCCAAATAAATCACCATTCTTGAGGCGAAATATCTTTGTTAGCGTACGCGAGAGGTTATTACTAACGGCCCTCTTGTCTGCGGCTAGTGTTATTCCGTCCCATGCAATAATTGTCATTTGTATGTCACCTCGTCAAGAAAACAAAACGCCAGCCATGCGGCGAACAGGATCACCGAAGAGACCAGCACGAAAGGAACCCATATCGGTGAGGTTAAGATGAGTAATAGTTTCAATGGATTTACTCCTTGTTTTTGATGGGATTCTTTTTAATCATTTCCATCGATTTGTGATACCTGTCGTTTAGTTTGCGCGCTAGATTGATTTGCTCTTGCTCGACCAGTTTGATTTTAGTCCGATTCCCGCTTGCGCGCGCAATCTCCTCTTTCTCTCGCAGGTTCTTCATCCGTTTTTGCCACATATTGATGCTTGTCCCAAGTACGCGCGCCTGATGTACATTGTGTTCACTAGCGATTTCTTTGACTGATTCGAGCTGCGAATAGAACCGGCTACGGTATTCCTCAACGTCCTTAGTCGAGATCACCTTGCGCACGAAAGGCGTGTGTTCAACATCTGGAAACTCACCGGAAACTATATCCGCAGCCGTTCCGTATGTGTTTGACAAGAATGTACCAGCCCCTCCGGTAAGGAATCCGCCCAGCATTTTAAGCGTTTCAGGAGAAACATCCGCCCATGCCATCACCGCGCTGTTCGCGGTCTTGTCGTAGAGCGTTCCGCGCGTTCCGCGATACATGGTTTCACGATCCGGCTTCCCGTCATCATCAGAGAAGTGCGGAACCACCTTGCCGCCGAACGAGTTGGTATTCGTCGCCGACATCACCAAAGGCGAAAGCATGGTCGGAGCCGCTGCGACCAGTACGTCCTTGGTGCTTACCTTTCCGTCGTGGATTGGCGAACCTATCGGTGTGAAGTGATCGAGCGCCTGACCTAGTATCTTTACCGAACCTTTGGCGATGGTTTCACGACCCTTAAACACATTGCCGACTGTGTAACCGGCGCCGAAAAAGAAGCCAAGTCCATAAGCCAGCACCATTTTTACTGTTGCCGCGCCGTAATGCAGGACAAGGTTATGCTCTTTGTCGTATTCATTGGTTAGCTCGTCATCGTCGTCGCCCGTCATCATTGCAGCAAATACACCCAGCGCGAACAATCCGCCCATGATTGCGACAACTTGTTTCTTGTGTTCGGTTTGAGTAGCTGCACGGAAGATGTTTTGAGTACCTTGCACGTTGGCATTCCAGAACAGATAAGCCGCATTCCATGCCCGCGACTGCTCACCACGGCGGTTGAAGTTCACGGTCACATTCTTGGAAAGGCGCGATGCTTCGGCGATCACTTCTGGCGTGGCCTTGCTCAATCCGCCATGCGCGTCAATATACGCACGGAATGCCGCCATGCGGTAGCTATTTTCGGCGGCGTGGTTAAGGTTCTCGATGAACATCATCACGCTGCTATCAAGAAAACGGTACAGGATGGTCTTTGCGGCTTGGCTGACCGCCTTGCCGTATTGGTCCATGATCGGGCCTTTGTGCGACAACCCCTGCTTCCACGCTTGCACCACATTGCCGCCGCCGTACTTACCAATCATCGCATCTAGTTTGAGCTGCTGTGTCTCAATGTCGTCCAGCATGGCAAAGGCAGTCAGTGCGCCGCTCTTTTGCGCCAGTCTGTAATAAGGGGCCCATTCGTTACCGGCATCCCCGTGCCGGTCGTGATTGAACATCGCACGCGCTGCACCAGGAACCAGCTTCATCGCTTTGGCCGCAAACCACAGCCCGCCCTCGCCTGTCAACACCAGTGCGGATGTCTGCATATCGCGGAAGAAGTTGGTTAGGACGAATTCAGGATTCTTCTGCGTGTACATCTGGCGCAGGAACATATTAAGGCCCGCTGCCGCATCCAGCATTCCATTCATTTGAGTGGCGTTCAGGTTGTTGTAAGCCGCGACCATGATTGGATCGTGCAACTGGATACGCAACTCTTCACCGTTGCGAATATAGCGCACTTCCTTGGTGTTGTCGTATCCCATGTCGCGGTTTTGAACTTGGCCGTTCGCGCCAATGATCGGCGTTTTCTCCGGCTTGGCTATCGTCCACAGTGTTGGGTCTGGATTGTTCGACACCAGGTTGTACATTGCTTTTCCGACATTGGCTTTTTCGGCAAGGAACAGCGCGGCATGATAGTCGCGGAAGATGTTCTCCACCACTTGACCTGCCTTCGACACCCGGCCCAATGCGCGCCGCGATGTACGCTTGCTGGTCGAATACCCTCCGCCGATGCCGTTGCCGACCTTATTCCCAGCGTCGTCGATGATTTCATAGCCCTTGTACGGGACATAGAATCCCATCGCCTGCTTCATGTTGTCGGCTTGCTCTTGGGTGATGACGTTTCCTTGTACCATCACCTTAAGTTTTCCCTCTGTGACTTCCTGGATGTCGCGCGCCAGCTTGTCGAACTCAGCAAACTTCGGCTGGTTGTTGCGGTAGTCGTCGATGATCTGCTGCGCTTCATCGTTGGATATGCCAGATCCGTTATCCGGCATATCGTCACGGATGGACTGGATATAGGCGTTACGATCTTTTGCCCCCAGCGCCATCAGGTAAGTACCAAGCTCTTCGGTCGTTGTGCCAAGTTCGGCCACGCGTTTCATTAGCGGCTCGACTTGGTTTTCGTTGAACGCCTTCTGCCGTTCGCCGACCCGTCCAGTCATGCGCTCCATTGCTTGATAGACATTGCTGGACACATCGATAATGCCGCCCTGTTCCGCAATCGCATCCTGAATAACTTTGATGCGGTTCAGGCTGTCTTGGTGCTTGCGCTGGATGCTTTGTGCTGAAGTTTCTGTCGGGATGTTGAATCGCGGGTTTCCCGACACATCGCTTTGTAGTGTGGGATTGGATTGAGCGCGGCTAAACATCACCGCAGACTTCCGGCTGGCATCCTTATTTCCGCCGTCAGTAGCAAAGCCGGTTGAGCCTGTCGCGCGGTCCCAATTGATACCAATAAAATCCGCTTCAGTTGCCAACCTCATCCTGGCATGCACCTCTGCCAGCAGTCTGCTAACCTGAGACATTGGCAGCGTACCGCCTTCGCCGGTGCCGACCAAGCGCGTCCATGGCGTGCCGTCCGGGAGTGTGGCAACCTTGCCATCTTGCCCTTTTGCGGTCGTGGCCCATCCTTTTGCTTCCAGGATGCGATAGGTTTCGGACCCGTACTTGGGGCCGTAGATGACCATTTCGCCGTTCGGATTCTCGCGCGAAAGGTTTGTTGATTCGGATGGGTTGACCGTAACGGTCAGGATCGGCGCGTCCAGCACGCCATTTGAACCATCCCATTCTGCCGGCCACATCTCCATTACGAAGTAGTCGCCGTAGTGCGGGATGTCTTTTATTGCTGCGTCGGTGACGTACCCTTCGATGAAGCCGATTCTTCCTCTTGTTTCAAGCGAAGAGAAAGCAGCCGCGCGTTTTCCACCGCCGTCTTGTGCGGAAGTTCCTTCACCAAGTAGTCGTCGTTGTACTGCCTCAGAACCCTCTTTGAGTTTTCTAATAACGTGCAGTTGCCCAAGATTTCCAAAGGAAGTACCGGCAAACCGGCGTAAGTATCTGTTCGCATCAACCGCGAGATTCGCATAGCCATCCTCCCCGCCATAAAGTTCCTCCAGTTTACCGATCAACGCCTTGGTTTGCGCTCGCTTTTTTGGAGTGTCGGCATCATCATACGCCTGATTATTAGGCGATTGCAAGCCACGCGCAAACAGCGGCATACCTTCGCTCATCACCTTGGAGCGCATCGCCGGGGTAATGGTGAACGACAGCTGCTTGCTGCCAGTTACGCCAGCCATAACAACCTTGTCGCCAGATGCCAGGTTGGCGATTTGCTCTGCAATGCGCTTGTCGGCCCATGAGGAATTGTGCGTCGTTCCATCTTCAAACCGCACAGTCCATTTTTGAGAGCCGGCGTTACTGCCGGTTGATACTTGCGAAAACTCAACCTTTCCCCCGCCGACCTTCTTTAATACGTCATTAGCAACCTGTGGCACGATCTGGTCATAAAAGGCTTTCATGCCTTTGCCGCCAACTTTGAGGTCAGCATCTTCAAGTCTGCCACTCTTCCCACCATTTATAATTTTTTCAGCGATTTCTTTACCTAGTGTTTCCTCCAACTTACTATGCGGAATTGTCTCGTTTATAACTGATTTCTCGTTGTCATCTAGCGCAAGAATATAGGCGCTATCTGCTTTGTTTTCGTAGTCGATGTGGTCGATCTTCTTGCTCAAGTCATAGTGATCCGCATTCTGCTCACCGTTCGCCCATGCGATTACTTCGTGGCCGTTCTCTACTGCGTGGGCAATAGCTTTCTTCAGGGCAAGGGACACCCATGCTTTTGTGTCGGTGACGAAGGGGGCGGACGGCACGCCGACACTTCCAACGTCTTGAATAATTCTTTCGGCTGGATTCCCGTTATCTTTGTCCCATGCCTTTACTTCCTGCTCCGAGCCGGACTTTAATACCCGCCCGCCGCCATCCAACGCTTTCCATGTATTGTCTTTTCCTGCAAATCCAGACTTCTTCCCGGACTGCCCCCAATCGCTCTGAATCTCATGAACAAACAACACCTTCTTCCCATCGGCATCAGTGCGAGTGTCGAAGCGTAGGTGGGCGAGGATGTTTGGTTGGTCGAAATGGGGTGAGCGGAATACCGGGCTTTCCTTGTCGTTCTCGTAAAACGAAGTCATGCCGCCAGCTTTTTCAGCCATGGCTTCGAGTGCGGCCTTTTGCACCGCAGACAATTTTGTGAACGATATGGTTGCCTTGACGGCAGAGCCGGGGGCGTTGCGGCCAGATACCATGTCGCGGTACTCAACAAATCCAGGCATCGACTCGAACATATTGCGCTTCTCGACATCCTTGAAGCTGATATTCATGTCGTATGCGACACCCCTGCCTGCCGGCAGCGTAATCAGCAGCTCCCTGTAGTCAGTGCCGCCGGGGACGACGTAGGTGCCGAACTTCGCATCGTTGAATTGACCTATATCATTGCCCTCTTCCTGTCTGCGCACTTCGTCACGCATATCATCGCCAATCTCGTCCATGATGAAATCCACGCGCTCTTGTCTGGTCATGACGCGATCAAGCAATTCTTCTCTCTCGTCTCGGTCAAGCTCGGAAAGATCAATACCTTCGCTTGCGGCTTGCTCGCGCAACGATTCATACCAATAATCTGATCGTACATCGTCGGCAAGCTCTTCGATGTCATTGTTCACGCGCTCTTCTACTCGTTGGTCTATCGTTTCTTTTCCGTTACCAAGTATCACATCTTGCACCTGCACCCCATTGGCATCCAGATAGGCCAGCACATCAGCCTTGGTCGCCTTGCCTTGCAGGACCAGCCAGTCGAGTATTCCAGACCAGTGCATCTCATCTTTCTTGATGCCGAGCTTTGGTGCGTTAGCTTGCAGCCACATGGAGGTTGCCTTACCTGTGCTGAATACGCGATCAGGGGCATCACGCATAGCTTTCCGCAATTGGCTGTAGAAGCGCGATTGAGTGTCTGCCTTGAACGTACCCCTATCCTTCGCGCCTTGAAGCGTCTCCGGTGCGCTACGGGTCGCCTTGCTGGCCATGTAAACGATGTCCTCGACAGTGAGTTTGTTCGCCCACTGCATAAAGCGCGCTTTGTTCATTCCTTTTAGGTTTTCGCCCAGCTTACGAACAGCCTGGCGGAACCATGCGAGGATGCGCTGCGAAATGGTCAGGTTTGGGTGATTTTCCACCAGATAACCGGCAGCCTCTTCGGTGACTAGGTGCGCAGGCGTATCGTTTGGCACACGACCGAACGCGGCTACCACCTTCGGATTCTTGGCCTTCTTCATTATTTCAAGCTGGCGCAGGATATGCTGGAATTCTTTGTCGGTCCGGCCAAGCTGAAGCGCATGCACGCCGATCTCGTGATGGAGCAAGCCCTTCACGTTGTCGTCTGTGCTGCTAATGTTGTCCGCGACTAGATAGGTTTGCCCGCGAACAACGAAGGCTAGGATGCGGCCGTCTTTGGAGTAGCGGATGTCATGGTTGATTGCTTCTGCGGCATTAGTTCCAAGGTAGTCGGATGGCGACACCCCCCGGCTGGCAACACTAAACTTCTCGCCGTCCCCTAAATACTCGTCAATCTCATTACTTGTAATCAACTTGAACTTGCCAGTCGCTTCAAGTAGTTTGGCGAAGCCGCTACCCATGGCATTATCTATCGCTGTGGCAAGCGTGGATAGGTTGAATGGGTTGTTCGCTTTGGTTTGGGATTGGCTGAACTTCGCGCCTGGTTCGGCCTTGTCGATAACCACCATGCGCGCCGAAACGCCGGTATTTACCGGCAGAGAAGGATCAAGGAATGTGCCGCTTTCCAGTTTTTCATCTGTTCCGCCGACAGATTCCAGCCATTCGCGGAACTCCTGCGCCTTCTTGTCGTTTCCGAAGAACACGCCCTCGCCCATAATGGCTACCATCCGGCCGCCTGGCTTCAGCAGTTCGTAGGCGTGCTGCACATGCAGCGCATCGCGGCGATCACCGAATGGAGGATTCATCAGGATGCGGTCGTAGCCACTGCTCGATCCGTTCTTGCGCACTTCGGTCAGGTCATCACGGTCGTAGAATCCGAGCGCTTCGCCGTCCTCTCCTACCAGCCGCACGCGCCCGCTGCCCAGCCCTCCCTGGCCGCGCATGATCCCCTCTTTGCCGTCCGGCGCACGGAAGGTGTCGCCGTAGGTAAAGCCGCGCGGGTCGATCTTCATAAAGTCGGTGCCGACTACGGCATAGCCCTTGGCCTCCAGCAACTCGCGGCGGTCGCCTGATAGTTCCACAACCTCTGGTTCAGCTCCAGCCTCGCGGATGCGGTCGGCGATATGCCCCATACCGGCGGAAGGCTCAAGCACGCTCATGCCTTCCTCGATTCCGGCAGCTTCGATCATTTCGCCAGCCACGCCGGACGGGGTCGGGAAGAAGTCCAGCCCATCGTTGGAGCGGCCCACCATAGCGCGCTCCAATTCCTTCACCTTGTCCGGTGCGGCTGGCGCTTGGCGCAGTCCAATGAACTCGCGCAGGGCGGCGCGCAGTTCGGCAGGGGTTTCGATACCCATGCCGGCCAGTCGCTTGCGCTTGTCGTAGGCATTCTCGAACTGCCACGGCACGGAGATTTCCGCGCCACGGCGTGCGGCCTTGCCGATACTTTCAACAAGCTCTACCCCAAAGTCTCCTGACAACGTGATACGCTTATCGTTGTCTCCTTCCCATACACCGCGCTTGATCGCCTCCGATGGCGACAGCACGATGACATTCTCGCCGCGCTTCACCGGCAGCACGATGGCCGTTCCCTTGTAACCCGAACGGGCTATGGCCGCTTCGGCATCCCCCTTCGAGGCAAAGGCAGCGATGCCTCCACCCTGCTTCGAGAATGCAGAAACCTTGTGCAGATTGTCCTTGGCGAACTTCAGATAGGCGTCGCTCACATCGTCGGCGACCTTCATCAGCCGCTGGCCCAGCTTCTTCGTGCCTTCGGTTTCCAGCAATGTCCGGCCAAGGCCGGCAAGGTCTGAGCGAAAAGCGGTGTAGTTCGGGAACGTCGCGTAATCGGCAACCTCGCGCGTCGGCTTCTCGCCGCGATGGCGCTCCTGCTCTGCATAGGTTGGGTACTTCTGCCGCTGCATATCGTTCTGTGCTGTGCTGACCATGCCTTGCAGCATTTCGACCTGCACCTTCTGGCGCACCTGATCCAGCATCTTCGCCGTGCCGTCCTTGATGCCTTGGGAGATGTTGCGCATAGTCTGCGCCATCGCCTTGTCTGAGTTCGCGGCATTCTCGGCAGACGCGGCAAAACCGGCACGGCGCGCGGTATTCACCTTGCGGTCGGCGTTCAGGATGTCGTCGGCCTTACCGTCCAGCGCGTCGGCCATTTCATTGAGGCGTTCGGTAGCTGACTGGCTGCGGTCGTCCTTGAAGGCATCGCGGCGCGTCTGCGCGACTTCCTTGGCTTGTGTGGCATCACCGGCGACCAGCGCCTTGAACGCCTTGGCCGCTTCTTCGGTGCGGAACTGCCAGCCCGGTATCGCCCCGTTTCCGCGATAGCTTGAATAATCACCGCCCAATCTCTTTGCCTGCCCCACCAGCGTCTTAAATTCTTCTCCGGATACACGCTGCACCAGATTGAACTGCCACAGGTCGTGACCATGCTTGGTATGCTTGGTCTTGATGATCTCGGTCGTTTCCACTGCCTCGCCTGGCGCGCGCATGGATTGCTCCTGCTGCACAGCCTTGCGGCTGGCGCGTTCTGCGCGCGACTTCTCCGCCGCCAGATCATCAAATGCCGCGCGCTGTTCCGGCGTCAGCATCATGCGTACCTGCGCGAACGTCGCGCCTTCGCCGATCTCTGCGGCCTTGGCGTTCATCAGGTGGTTGTAATCGTCCAGTGTCTGCGGATTCTCCATCCCGGCTGCGGCTTCCGCCTTGCGCGCGGCACGCTCTTCGCGGCTCTTCTTTACCGCTTCGGCGTGGTCTGCCAGCGTTTCATCGGTCGTTTTCTCTACCAGCGAGCGGATCGCGCTCGTCTGCGAATCGCGCCCCATGCCGTAGCTGTACGCCTCGCCCAGCGTAAAGTCGGAAATCATGTCGCGGTAGGCGGCTTCTATCACGTCCGCCTTCTTCTCGCTCTTGTAGCGGTATTCCAAGCCGGGGAACTTCTTGAATATAGCGGCCTTGGTCAGCACTTCCAGCTCGGCGACGATACCGGCCTTGTTCTTGGTTAGTGCATCAAATGCGGCCTTGAACTCGTCGGCGGTGATCTCTCCTGTGGTGGTGCGCTCCATCACGTCATCATGCACGGCCAGTGTGTGAATGCTGTCGGCATAGTCCATGTCGCCGCCGTGCTTGGCGTTCATCTTGTCTATCACGCTGGAAAGCGGAACGGTAGGCTGTTGATATTCTGCCGGCTTCTCTGCCTTGTAGGCGAAGCCGAACGGATACCACAGCCCGTTCACGCTGAACTCGCGCTTCGCCTGCGATATACCGTCGATCTCGCCGAATGTGTCGTGCCCAGACAATTGGAAGCGGACATATTCTCCGCGCTCGAACGTGAACGGCTCCATCTGGTTGGTATCGCGGTTCAGGCGCTCGACGGTGAAGTGGTCGCGGTCATCCTGTTGTGTATCACCCACCACCCCCTGCACATCCTCTGGCGCGATGTCGCCCTTGTTGATGTCGGCGATCACCTTCAGCTTGTCTGACTTGGAAAGCTCGGTGTCGGCTTTGACGGAGGCTATGGCGGACGCTTTATTATCTTCGGTTGTAGGTGAAGTAGGCGTGATAATGGCGGGTTGATTGGCGTTTTCGTCCCCAAAGCCAGATTCATTTCCCTCTTTATTACTTTTCAGAGACATTGCATAGTTATACGCTGTCTTTCCGAGGTCAAAGTCTCCGATATAGTAAACAGTTTTGTTGCCTGCCTCCTTCATGCGTTTTTCATGCGCAGCTTGCTCTTGGTTGTTGGCGCGATGGAATTGCATACGCGACATCGGTTTAATCTTCGGCGCCTCTTCAGTGTTTGGTTCTGCTCCGCGCGCGACCAGAATATCAACCACTTCGCGTAATGTGGAGACTTTGCCCTCAAATGACACTTTTTTTGCAAGTGTTGTATTTGCCTTGCGCTCTGTAATAGATAGGCCGCGATTTACTTCAATACGCTCCGCCTCTGCCGCCTTTTGTGCATCCTCTTCTGCCTGTATTCTTGCATTGCTAACGCGCTTTTGTTCTGTAAACTTTGCTTGGCGCTCGGCTTCTTTGATTGCTGCATCCTTTGTCGAATGGAGGGAATCGCCACCGATCTCACGCTCTCCGCGCTCTGCGCGCTGGCGGTTGTCTTCCGTCTGCACCGCCCAAAGTTGTTTTACTCCATCAGCAGTGCGTATATTTTGCAGGCGGATTGCATAGCCCGCATGAATATCATTAGGTTGCTTGCTTTGCTCGGCCGGCTGCGCAGAAAAAACTTCTGCCAATTTATCGAAGTACACGATTGGATATTTAGCGCCCATGTCAGAAGTGACATCGCCAGCGGCCTTGCCAATTCCAGCCTTAATGCCGTTGCGCTTCAATCCAAAATACTCAATCAGGAATGAGGAAATTTCAGGCTGTCGAAGATAGGTGTCACCTTCGCGCAATTGCGGGAAAGCGGATCGCCACTCTGCGAATGTCGGGGCTACCCCTGACTTGATCTTGTCTGCCGCTGCCTTCTGCGCGGCAACAATCTTTTCGCTCTGCGCAGAAAACCCGGCTTGCGCATCCATCATATCGCGCAAACTCTTCGCTGCTGCATCCTTACTGTCCAGCAGGTTCCCGGCAATGTCATCACTTTGCGCCATCCACTTGCCGCGCCCAAGCTGTCCTTTGCCTTCGCTGAAAACGGTATCAGCCGGAAGGTTGTATTGATTGATTATTGCTTGATCGCCTGCCGCGTCCTGCTTTACGTTTCCTGCCTGCGCGGTTGACGTTTCAGCGGCAACAGTCGCCCTGCCGTCAGCCGTAAACATATTACCTTGGCTGGTAGCGCCCTCTTCTTTTGGTTGGGTTTGTGCTTGCAGCCCTGCGTTACGGACTGCATCAGTATCGACTTGGCGCTTGAGTAGCGCCTGATTGTCGGCTTCGGCTTGCTGTTCTGCCGTCAGCTTTGCGCTGTCTTGCCCTTCGCTTGTGAGGCCGAAACCTTCTTCATCGCGTTGATTACCGTCTGCCGCGCGGCCAACTCCATCACGTTGCTGCGCTGCTCCGGCGTCATCTTGTCCAGCTTGGCTTGCAGTTCTTTGTTCATTTTGCGCCTTTCGTTTGGCAACGACGTACTTAACCATGCGACCGTAGATCACTGGGACGCT
>Ga0210016_1003453_pt1 | contig 13902 bp, 13 predicted proteins | sample CryGeyCG2014_300_FD_185454 | JGI IMG/M metagenome (GOLD analysis project Ga0210016, IMG submission 185454) | Groundwater microbial communities from aquifer - Crystal Geyser CG02_land_8/20/14_3.00 (SPAdes) (version 2) | ecosystem: Environmental > Aquatic > Deep subsurface > Groundwater | place... | reverse complement strand
TTTCGAGATTTTCTTTCGCCTTGTTCGGGTCCCATTCAAACAGAAGCATTCATCATCCCCCAGAGCTTCATTATACCCCCTTGCCACCAACGTTTGACAATCAGAGCAGATTTTCGTAATGCATAACAATTAATATACGTAATGTCTTACATACTGCCCGATAGTCGTCATATTTAAAAGAATGCAACAAATTTAGACTGGTTTATCTGAAAAGTCAAAGAAATTTCTTTAAAATTTACCGATAATATGTTTATTATCACTCAATAAGTAATCGGTATATTATCGACCCTTTGACGGGGAGCTGTTTGTGAAAGAAATTTTGCCTGATTTCCAAAAGTATCTTGTTGAACATAAGCTCGTACCAGAGGGGCATGTTTCCTTTTATGCCTTGTGGACGAGCAAATTCCTTTTCTTTTCCAACAAGCATCAGGATAAATCAATAGTGCTTAGAAAGAGGCTTTTTCTTGATTCCCTGATGAAAGAGCAAAAGTTACAGGACTGGCAGGTGCATCAGGCGGAAAACGCCATCGGGCTTTATCTGAATCATTTTCTGTCCGGCGATGTTTCGTTATTGTCACCAAATGCTGAACCCGTTTTTCAGAACAGGTTTCCGGATTATCAGGAAATGCGGGAGACGCTCCGGGAGGCGATAAGAATCAAGCATTATGCCTACAGTACTGAACGTACCTACATAGATTGGTTCCAGAGGTTTTATGCTTATGTTACCGCTATAAAAGGCAAAGATTGGCAAAAGGGTGGTGCTGATGAGACGGATGTCAGAGATTTCTTGAGTCACCTGGCCGTCAGGCAGAGGGTGTCATCATCTACTCAGAATCAGGCATTTAATGCTCTGCTTTTTCTCTTTCGGGAAGTACTCAAGATTAACCTCCAGGACCTCAGTAAAACAGTGCGGGCCAAAAGAGGGTCAAAGATCCCTGTCGTATTGACACAGGATGAAGTCAAACGGCTGCTTAACGAGATAGGGGGCAGAGATTTGCTCATCATCCAGATTCTGTATGGCACGGGCATGAGGCTCATGGAACTTGCCCGGTTACGTGTTCAGGATATCGATTTCGGTCTGAATTCGATTATTGTCAGAGCAGGCAAGGGGGACAAAGACAGGATGACCATCATGCCTGAATTCGTAAAAGAAAGCCTGAAAGAACATCTTTCCAGGGTAAGGAAACTTCATGAAAAAGACTTGGAAATGGAACATGGCGAGGTATATCTGCCGGAAGGTCTCGACCGCAAGTATCCGAATGCAGGCAAGGAATGGGGATGGCAATATGCTTTTCCTTCGGCTACGCTTTCCGTCGATCCACGGACGGGGAAGGTGCGCCGCCACCATATAAGCCCCAGTTCCATACAAAAGATAGTGGCGGCGGCGGTGAAAAAAGCGGGGATTGCCAAACATGCCAGTGTTCATACGCTACGCCACAGTTTTGCCACACATTTGTTGATGAACGGTGTAAACATCCGCGAGGTTCAGGAACTGCTCGGCCATAAGAATGTAGAAACAACCATGATTTATACCCATGTTCTCAGGAATATGTCGAAAGCGCCGGAAAGTCCGCTGGACGTACTCCTGCGGCAAGAGAAGGGGCATCCATCGCCATGACAGGGAATATACCAAAACTTGAAGATATTGATCTCAATTCCCAGTTCCGCCGCGCGCTTGAGCTGATGGAAGAGACGGATAAAAACATTTTTATTACAGGCCGGGCGGGCACCGGCAAATCAACGCTGCTTCAGTATTTTCGCTACCACACGGGTAAAATACCGTGATTCTGGCGCCGACGGGCGTGGCCGCCGTCAATGTCGGCGGGCAGACCATCCATTCTTTTTTCCATTTCAAACCGAATGTGACACCAGTATCCATCAAAAAGAGAAAGAGCGCGGATAAAGACAAACCGACAATCTACAAGAAGCTGACCACGATTGTTATGGATGAGGTCTCGATGGTGCGTGCCGACCTGCTGGACTGCGTAGATAAATTCTTACGGCTCAACGGTCCCGATCCAAAAAGACCCTTCGGCGGCGTGCAGATGATCTTCATCGGCGATCTGTATCAGTTGCCGCCCGTTGTCTGCAGCCGGGAAAAGGAAATATTTCGCGTGCATTACAAAAGCCATTATTTCTTCAGCGCCGAAGTTTTCGGACAACTGGATATGGAGTTTGTCGAACTGGAAAAAGTTTACCGCCAGAAGGATGATGAATTTATCCGTCTGCTCAACGCGATCCGTAACCGCACGGTTTCGGATGACGATCTGGCGCTGTTCAACTTGCTTGACGCGTAAGGAAAGGCGCGTTTTTAACGTGGATCGAATCTTGGAAATCTGCTTTACGGAAAATGGATAAGTTAAAAATCCCCCCTAACCCCCCTTTGCGAAAGGGGGGATTACACAGTGGGGGCATGCTTCGTTGTGGCAACAAGCCATGAAGGTTTGTTTTTTATCGATTCGCCCAGACTGAGGTCGCCTTTATTTAATGGGGCTGACCCCGTCCCAGCACTTCAGGCAGAGGTCTTTTCTGGGGATGCCGAGGGCGGCAACGAAGGCGTCAATACTGTTGTATTTAACGGAATCGGCGCCGATCTGTTCTGCTATCCAGGCTTCCATATCCCTCAACTGTTGCATGGTCATGATATTGCCGGTCTTGAAGTAACGCCTGGCGGCCAGTTCCTCATAGGAGCGGGTTGAAATACCGAAATCACAGGGATACATCAAGGGCGGACAGGCAATCCGGACATGCACTTCCTTGGCACCGGCCTTTTTCAAGTCCCTGACCTTATAAAGAATCTGGGTGCCTCTGACAATGGAATCGTCGCAAAGGACTACGCGCTTGTTTTCCACGGCATACCGGAGAACGGAGAGCTTACGTTTAGCCATCTGCTCGCGGGCATGCTGTGTGGACTGGGTATAGCTCCGGTCGGCGTAGCGGTTGTAAAGAAACACCTCCTGGTACTTGATCCCCGATTGCTGGTGGTATCCGAGGGCATGGCCAATGCCGGACATGGGCACCGGCGCGACGATATCGGCCGCGATATCCGCCTCGTCCATGTCCCGTTGGGCAAGGCTCTGGCCCATATTGTTGCGGGCTTCCTGGACATACAGGCCGTCAATGATCGAATCAATGCTGGCGGTGTAGGCCCATTCAAAGGAACAGTGCGCTTTCCGGGGTGAGTTAAGCTGTTTCACGGTGTGAAAGCCCCGGCCGTTGATCAGGACGATTTCTCCCGGTTTAATATCATGATAGATATCCATGTCCATGTTCTGAAGCGCCCTGGATTCAGAGCTCACAGCATAGCGTCCGGCGTCCTGACCCAGGATTAAAGGACGAAACCCATAGACATCCCTCGTGGCATAGATCCCTTCCTCGGTCAGGATGACAAGGGAATAGGCGCCTATGATCCGTTTTGAGAGGGCGGAGATGCCGGAGACCATGTCCGGCGCTTCCATAACGATCTTGGCAATGACCTCCGAGTCGTAGTCCCGGTAAAAAGCATGGCCATGATCCTTCATTTCCCGGATCAGTTCACCAGAATTGATGATATTGCCGCTGAAGGCAACGGATATCTGTCCGAGCCGTGATTGCCAGGTCATCGGCTGGCGTTCCGACAGGCTGACATGCCCGATGCCCGTATTGCCTGTCAGGTAGTTAATTTCTTTTTCGGTGAAAGAATTAGCAGCCTTGCCGTGGTGGGTCACATGACGGATCTGGCCGTCAAAGGTTGCAATGCCGCAGTATTCCTGCCCCCTGTGCTGTAGAAAGTCGATCCCCTGATAGATATCCTGAATACAGGCTGCAGGGGAGTAAATCCCAAAAATGCCGCATTTTTCTCCGGATGATTTCATGTATTCGCCCCTATCTTTTTCGTAATCTATCGGATGTCTGCGTGGTAGTTCTGGAGCGATCTTGCCCTTCCGTGTCCTTCGCGGAAGGCGGCAATGCCCTTTACGGCCGCAACGGCTGCGGCCACGGTTGTGATATACGGTATTTTATACTTGATGGCGGCCTTGCGTATATATGAATCATCATGAGTGCCGAGCCTGCCTGTCGGCGTATTGATAACGAGCTGTATCTCCCCGTTCTTTATTCCATCCACAATATTTGGCCGGCCTTCGTGCATCTTCAGAATCGGTTCGGATGCGATGCCGTTTGCGGCGAAGAATTGGCATGTCCCGCCTGTTGTCTTGATCTTGAAACCCAATTCCTCGAATCTCCGTGCCACTTCCAGAACGGCGTTTTTATCCTTCTGGTTTACCGTGATCAGCACCGTGCCTTCCCCGGGAAGCGTCTGCTGGGCTGCGACCTGTGCCTTGTAGAAGGCCAATCCAAAGGAATCGGCCAATCCTAATGCCGGATGAACCAGGGCTTGATGTGGGTTTTCTGATGGAGGGTATCGCAATCGGCGCCTTTTCGCAGGGCCTCGTACATGATAAATTGCCTTTCGCTCGAAGGCGCCGCAAGGAGGTCCAACAAATCTTCAAGGGGCTTGTCATGGAAATTCGTAACTACTCAGGTATCTTGCCACAAAGGCACAAAGGCACCAAGATTATAGAATTAATTCTTTATAATAGCCTTTTTAATGCATGGCACATTGAAATTAATGAGAAAACTCCGTTATTCAATTTATATCCATCTTCTCTTTGGGTCTTTGTGCCTTGGTGGCTGAATAGTTACATATTTTATAGATGATTCCCCCTTTCATTTACCTTTTACGGTAGTAGTATCAAGGCATGATTTTGGCCCGGCAAAAATCACGGAAGTTGTTTACCGCAATAAAAAACTCCCGCATCATAATCAACCACGTATAACACCCTTGCTCGGTCAGGTAGAAACAGGGTGGGTGATAACGCAGATTACCTGTCAGGACAAAAACAAGGACATCAGGCCAGAGATATCTGTAAAACCTTCCACTGTACTTTTTGCGCAGGGCAGGGACATCTAATTTCGTGCCGAAGAGTTTCATCAGGAAATCATAACGTATCCTGTCTTTAAGGGGAAAATTACTGGAGGCCAGCAGAGGCATCTCCCCCCGGTTTACCGCGGCGATATATTCCTGGATGTCAAAGGTATTTGCATAACACTTGCCGTCTAAGTATCCGATGGCCCCGCTGCCAAGCCCCGCGTACTCGTCATAATCAACGATATACTCGTCAATAATGGAGACTGTTTTTGTCTTGGAGAAACACCAGGCCGAGGAAAAGCGGTATGCCGGCGTCAGCCGTTTTACAATCCGGCGGTAAAACTGTTTTTCTCTGTCGTAATCCACCTGTCCCAGTGTCTTGTTGATCACCCCTCGTGTGGAGTCGGAAACCATCAGGGGATAGTAGGTGATCTGATCTGCCCCTGTTTCCATCAGGATATCCAGGTCCCTCCCAAGCCCTGCCATGGTCTGGGAGGGGAAGTTAAAGATCATATCTGCATTGAGGGTAGCAAACAACCCCAGGGTCTGCCTCAGCCGTTCCGCAATGACCTCGCCGCTTCCGTATTTATCGTACCGTCCCATCTCCTTCAGGAGACCATCATCGAAGCTCTGTACACCGATCGAAAGGCGACTCACCCCAGCCCGCTTCAAAACCGTCATATTTTTATCTGTCAGGTGATTCGGGTTTGTCTCGACGGAAATTTCCTGGATACTGAAACACTCCCTCGCCAGGGCAATGGTTTTTTCCAGCTCGTCAATCAGGATGGTCGGGGTCCCCCCTCCCACATAGAGGCCGCGGAAGTCGTAGCCCTTTTCTCTATAGAGCAGTATCTCTTTCCGGAGGGCATGAAAATAATCTCGGCAAAGGGTATCTTCAAAGACGACACGGTGAAAGGAACAGTAAGGGCATAGTTTCTCACAGAAGGGGATGTGGATATATAGGAGTCGTGGTTCTTTAAGGCTACAGGGGGGGATATCTAACTTCACCCCATCCCTGAATCTCATCGCCCTGGCAAACTCCTGCCGGGCGGCCCTGGCGATGATGTCATGAATTCTCAGTCTTAATCTCATCAATCAAAGTTGCACCCCCACCGTTTTCTGTAGTTTTAGGAAACTAACAGAGATCCTGAAAATTATCAAGGGTATTTGAAAGGTCACGAATTCACACTTTTTTGCCCCTATTCATTATTGAAATAATACCTCCTAAGTGCTATATGACCCAAAAGAGGTGACTTTACATAAGGAGAAGTGCCGCGATGTCCGGAACGAAAATCTTAACTCTGTGGAGTGATGAGGGAATAAATGAAGAAGAGGCTCGAATCCTGAGGAAGCCCTCCCTGGATATACCGATTCCCATTGATAGCGATGGGCAAAGAGCCATCGAAACCCTGGTCGGCGCCTTTCTCGAAAGGGATGATGCCCTGGGTCTGGCGGCCCCGCAGATTGGAATTAATAAAAAAATTATAGTTTTCAGAAATAAAGGATTTAACGAGAAAGAGCAGATAAATAGTGAAAATAATTATGACGTCCTGATAAATCCCCGGATTACACAGTTTCGGGGGGAAGATGTGTCAGCGTCGGAGGGATGTCTCTCCTGTCCGGAGATCAGGGTCGAGGTCAGCAGATTTCCTGAAATCAAGGTACGGGCCTGCGATCCCATGGGCCGTAAAATAAGCAAACGATATACCGATTTTCTTGCCCGCATCGTGCAGCATGAAATTGACCATCTGGAAGGGAAACTCATCGTTGACTATGGAGGAACGGTGTACTTTCCCAGGAAGAGGCAGGAATTCTTTGCCGGGGTATTTCAGAAAGTGGAGGAAGAAAAATATGTCTGAACCAAATATATCAGACAGGAAACATTCAAAAGAACATACTTGGGCACTGGATAACAGGGATGGTTCGGCTACGGCGGGCATCAGCGATTATGCTCAGGAACAGCTCACGGATATTGTTTACGTGGAACTGCCGGAAATCGGGAAAAAAGTGAAGCAGTGGGAAATTGTCGCCGTGTTAGAGTCGGTCAAATCGGTATCCGATGTCTATGCACCGGTCAGCGGAGAGGTGATCGAGGTCAATCACAGACTGGACGACCAGCCCGATCTCATCAATCAGGACCCCTTCGGGGAAGGCTGGATAGTCAGGCTTAAAATGGATGATGTCAGTGAACTGGATACACTAATGGATGCCGCCACTTATGAGGCATTCATTAAGGAAATGAACCCATAATCAATTTATATAAGTAGGAAGCTTTTTTTCTTGACAAGGGAATGTCTCTAAATATATGGAGAAAAACTTTTCAAACGAGATGACGATTTTCCTTAAAGAGAAATTTTACAAACCAGGAGGCGCCTCAAAATGGACAATTTTACCTTTGGTATAACCATGATTATCGTCGGAATGGGGGGAACTATTTTAACCCTCTGGATCATGAGCCTGATCATGAGTCTTCTTACGAAGGTCTTTCCCTACAAGAAAGAAGAAGAACCCAACTAAACAGGGAGGAATAAATTATGCTGGATGCCGTTATAAACGGACTATCGGGGCTTGGCGCAGGTTTCGTCAGCCTCCACTGGTCCAACCCGATAATGATAGTAATCGGTTGCATTCTTCTCTATCTGGGTATCAAAAAAGACTTTGAACCCTTGCTCCTTGTCCCCATAGGATTTGGCTGCATCCTGGTTAATATCCCCCTGGCCGGTCTGATGGAGGAGGAAGGATTTCTCAGGACGATTTATGATGCGGGTGTAATCACGGAGTTATTTCCGCTTCTTATTTTTATCGGAATCGGCGCCATGACCGATTTTACCCCTCTTCTCCAGAATCCAATGACATTTCTCCTCGGGGCAGCGGGGCAATTTGGTATCTTTTTAACCCTGGCCCTGGCCCTGATTTTGGGATTTTCAAAGCTGGATGCCGTCTCCATCGGCATCATCGGAGCCTGTGATGGCCCGACTGCCATTTATGTTGCCTCTAAATATGCCCCCCATCTCTTAGGGGCGGTTTCTGTTGCCGCCTATTCTTACATGTCTCTGGTTCCCGTTTTTCAACCTCCCATTATGAAGCTCTTAACCACAGAGAAGGAGAGAGTAATCGTCATGAGCAGCAAAGGGCTGAAACCTGTCTCGAAGACGACCAAGATGCTCTTTCCCCTGGTGATGACAGTACTCGGCGGTCTTATCGCCCCCATGGGCTTGCCCCTTATCGGAACAATCATGCTGGGAAATTTGATGAAAGAGTCCGGCGCGGTGAGCCGGCTTACAAAAGCCTCGGAAAATGAAATAGCAAACATCGTCACCCTGTTCCTGGGGATTTCCATAGGCGCTACCATGGACGGCAGGGCCTTCCTCAATCCGCAGACGCTCATCATTCTGGCTTTGGGATTCCTGGCGATCTGTCTCGATACCGTCTGTGGCGTCCTCTTCGGCAAACTCATGTGCGTCATGTCCGGCGGGAAAGTGAATCCCCTCATCGGGGCGGCAGGCATCTCGGCATTTCCCATGTCTGCACGTGTTGTGCAAAAGGAAGGTTTAAAGTATAATAAGAAAAATCATCTCCTCATGCATGCCATGGGCGCCAATGCAGGCGGCCAGGTAGGTTCCGTCATGGCAGCGGCCGTGATGCTTTCCGTTTTAAAGGGTATGGGAATTATTTGATCCTCCCCATAACAACTGTATAAATACGATAGAAGGTTACAGGTCAAATGGAATTCATTCAGGTTATCGCTGTTGTTGTATTTCTTGCGAGTATCATACTGGTCATCACAGGGGGGATCGACAGCGTCCTGGCGGCGCTGCTTGGAGTCATCGGGATGATCTTCTTCGGGATCATGACGGATGTTCAGGCGTTCAAGAGCGTCGACTGGAATGTCATCGCCATCCTGCTGTCCATCTGGATCATCTCGGGTTACTTCGGGCGGTCGGGGGTGCCCGACTTTCTCGCATCAGTTATGCTCAAGGCGTCCAAGGGGAATGTGGCTATATTCATCACGGCCCTGGGCATGCTGGCTGGATTCGTCTCGATACTCATCGATAATGTCGTCGTCGTCCTGATGTTTGCACCGGTTGTCTTTCATGCATGCCGGCGTTTCAAGTTTCCCGCCTTTGCTCCGCTCCTCTTCGTCGGCCTCTGCGCCAACTTCATGGGCACGGCCATGCTCCTCGGGGATCTGCCGCCGCAGATGCTCCACAGCGTGGCGAAGATCGAGTTCAATGGGTTTATCTGGTTCATGGGACGGCCGTCCTCGTTCTTCATTCTCCTCATCTCCTACGTGATTACCTGCGGTTTTTTTCTCTGGAAGTTTTCCCGAAGTTATCGTGGCGTCACTATGGATGTTTCATCTCTTGCCGAGGAAAGGCCCATCGATCATATTAAGGATAAGCCCTTTGCGATCATCGCCTGCGGGATCTTTCTCCTCACCATCATTGCCATGGCGTTCCGGGCCTTCTTCGGTTACTACCTGGGCTTCATCGCCATGTGGGGGGCGATCTCGATCGTGCTCATCTTTGAGATCTTCAAGAAACGCTTTTCCGTGAAGATCCCCGATGTGGAGCATGTCCTGGGGGAGCTTGACTGGCGGGCGATCTTTTTTTACATCTCGCTGTTCGCTCTCGTCGGGGGGCTGGATGCCTCCGGTGTGATCAAGCTCGTCGCCGATGCCCTCACTCCGGTTATTCAGAAGAGCCTTGTCGTAGGGGCCACTGCCCTGTACTGGATCACGGCGCCCATTGTCGGGATTGTGGAGCACGATGCCTATATCCTGGCCATGCTCTACGTGATCAGGGATCTGGGTAACAACGCGGGGGTGAATCCCTGGCCCCTCTACTGGATGCTCCTGTGGGCGGGCACCTTGGGCAGCAACTTGACAATAGCGGGGGCGCCTGCCCTGTTCGTGGCAAAGAGCATGGGGGAGAAGGAGGATGGGCGAACGGTGGGGCTCAAGGAATTCCTCGGCATATCGGCTCCCTATGTCGTCATATCCCTTGTCGCCTGCTACATCCCGGCTATGTTCATATGGGTTCTTCCGTTTGCTAAATAGGGTTGAATGAGGGATATTCCCGTTTTCAAGGGGATGCATCCCTTAATCCACCGTCAAAAAATAAAAAATCTCGTTGATCTTGGTAAATCACTGATTTATTCCTCTTGCGTTACCACAACCCAAGCATGACCCCCACTATACTTACCCCCCTGAAATCACAACTTAAACTCTGGGAAAAACTGTATGGCAAAAAGTGCCTGGCATGCGAGGGAAGTAGCTTCGGTTTTAAAGGAACTGGATACCGATCCGGCGAAGGGTTTAATAGCGGAGGAGGTTAGAGGTCGCCTGGAAAAATACGGTTATAATGAGTTCAAGAGAGAGGAAAGGAAGTCGCCCCTTACTGTTTTCCTTAGTCAGTTCAAGAACATACTCATCATCATCCTCCTTGTGGCCATTGTCCTTTCCGCAATGGTAGGGGAGGTAATTGATGCGCTATCCATCGTCGTGATTGTTGTTTTCTGTGCGGTTTTAGGGTTTGTTCAGGAATATCGGGCGGAGCGTGCCCTTGAGGCATTGAAGAAGATACTTTCTCCCACCAGCACGGTCTTAAGGGGGGGGAAAGAGGAGGAGGTTCCCTCAAGGAAACTTACTCCGGGGGATATCTTGCTTCTCGAGGCAGGTGATCGGATCCCCGCCGATGCCCGGTTGATTGAGAACTATTCCTTGAAATGTGATGAGGCGCCTCTCACAGGAGAGTCTGTCCCCGTGGGTAAGGAGATCAAACCGTTGCCCGAGGATGTTTCCGTAGGTGATAGAAGGAACATGGTGTTTACCGGCACCACAGTGACCTATGGCAGGGGTAAAGCGGTGGTCACCTCAACAGGGATGGCCACAGAATTTGGCACGATCGCCGAAGAGGTAACGACTGTTACGGTGGAAAAGACGCCCCTCGAAAAGAGGACGGAAGAGATCGGCAAATGGCTTGGCATCATCGCTCTCGGTATCTGTCTGCTTATTGGGGGAATCAGTATCATCAGGGAGGCCATGGGCGCCGGGCTTGATCTGAAATTTATAACCACAATGGTGATGTTTTCCATAGCTCTCGCCGTAGCGGCGGTTCCTGAGGCGCTGCCGGCTATTGTCACAGGCGCCCTGGCCATAGGGATGCATCAGATGGCGAGAAATAATGCCCTGGTAAGAAAAATGACTGCCGTGGAGACCCTTGGCTGTACCACGGTAATCTGTTCGGATAAGACCGGTACCCTGACGAGGGGGGAGATGACGGTGAGGAAGATATATACCTCTGAGACCACTGTGGAGGTCACAGGTGGCGGCTATACGCCGGAAGGGGAGTTTATAGGTCTCCCCGATCCAAAGAATCATCAATCATTTCAATTGTTTCTTAAGGCAGGGATCCTCTGCAGCGATGCCCTCCTCGAGGAGATGGAAGGAAAGTGGTCAATCAAGGGTGATCCTACGGAGGGAGCCCTCGTGGTGGTTGCGGCAAAGGGGGGCTTAAGTCAGACCGTGGTGAAACTTGCGAACCCAAGAATAGAGGAGCTGCCCTTCAGTTCCGAGAGAAAGAGGATGACTACCATTCATCGTATGGAGGATGGGAAAAGAGTGGCCTTTATGAAAGGAGCTCCCGAGGTAGTTTTAGAGAGGAGTTCCCATATCGCAAGTGGCGATAGCATGAAACCCCTGACCGAAGGGGAAAGAGGGAAGGTTTTGCAGGCGAGTGAAGAAATGGCTCTCGGCGCCTTAAGGGTCCTGGGCATAGCCTACAGGGAGCTCCCAGATGGAGTGGGAAATGGAGAAGATGCCGTTGAGAATAACATGGTTTTTCTCGGTCTTACGGGGATGATGGACCCACCGAGAGAAGAGGCCATGGAGGCCACGAGGGTATGCAAAGGGATAGGTATCAAACCCGTCATGATTACCGGAGATCATAGGCTCACGGCGGTAGCGGTAGCAAAGGAAATCGGTATCTATCAAGAAGGGGATATGGTATTGACGGGCAAAGAGTTAGAAAAGATTTCTGAGGAGGAGTTGGAAAAGATTGTTGATCGGGTGACTGTTTACGCCAGGGTATCCCCCATGGATAAGTTAAAGATAGTAAAGGCGTGGAAGAAGAGGGGTGAGGTGGTGGCCATGACGGGTGATGGAGTCAACGATGCCCCTGCCTTGAAGCATGCCGACATTGGAGTGGCAATGGGCATAACAGGTACAGACGTAACAAAAGAAGCGGCCGATATGGTCTTGAGTGATGACAACTTTGCCACCATCGTAAAGGCCGTTGAACGGGGGAGGTGGATTTACGATAATATAAAGAAATATCTTACCTATCTGCTCCGCTGTAATATCACGGAGGTGGCGGTTATCGGCGGAGTGGTTCTCATCTCCGGTCCAGAATATCTACCCCTCCTGCCGGCGGCTATACTCTATATAAATCTGGTCACAGACGGACTTCCTGCGCTTGCTCTGGGAATAGCCCCTCCTGACCCTGATATCATGGAAAGACCACCGAGGGACCCGAAGGAAAGTGTATTTTCCCGGGATGTAGTGGCGTTCATTCTGCTGGCCCTCTTTATTGAGATTCCCTTCTTCTTCCTGCTCTTTTACCATGAGTTCGCCGATATAACACATGCAAGAACAGAGATATTCTCTCTCTTTTTAGTGATAGAGCTTATTATTGCCCTGAACTTCCGCTCCATGAGATACAGTATCTTTAAGGCGCCTCCTCACAAATGGCTTCTCCTCGCCATTGCCTCGCAAATTGTACTAACTTTTGTGTTGATTCATATCCCCTCTGTACGTGATGCTTTTGGCATATTTAAACCTTCAACTGTTGATCTCGAAATCATCTTAGGCTCTGGCATCATTGTATTTATCTCCATGGAGGTCCTCAAAGCAATTTTGAGGAGAAAAACGATGCGCCATCCCGGTTAATTCCTTACCGGAGGGAACTCAGGTCAATAGGACAATAGGACATGGGACGAGGCAAAGGTTGACGGTTTGTAAGCCCTCTAATTTGCAGCTTAAACTCTGGAAGAAACTTGAGCTGGCGAAGTATCGCCGGCGGGAAGGCCTCTTTCTGGCGGAAGGCTTTAAGATTGTTCAGGAGCTATTGAAAAGCCCCGGGGAAACAAAAGCGCTCCTCATAATGGAGGAAAAACGGGAACACTGGGAGGCTTTCTTGTCCACAATTCCAGAAAATACAGAAACTTACCTTTTGTCGGCAAGACAATGGTCAAAATTGAGTCAGGATAAAGAGCCTGAAGGGATAATGGCCCTGGCCGCCATACCACGCCCGACCAATATCTTTAGATTGTCTCCGCCGGGGGCAGGATATCTTCTGCTCCTGTATCAGATCCGCAACCCCAATAATCTTGGCGCGATGATGCGGACGGCCCACTGGTTCGGCATTAAAACGGTCATTCTCAGCGCCGGGTCGGTGGATTTTACCAATTCCCGGGTGGTGCGCTCTTCCATGGGCAGTATTTTTCATCTTAACATCATTCCAGAAGTTGATTTTTCCGAGGTTCTGCCCCGGATTAAAAAACACTACACCCTTATCATCAGCCATGTTCGAAGAGGCATCCCCCCCCCATCCCTGTCCGGAGGGGACGGCTCTTCTGCTTGGTTCTGAAACTCATGGCCTGTCGGAACAAATCGCAGATATGGCCGATGAACAGTGGTGCATCCCCGGGATGGGGGATGCAGAATCTCTCAGCCTGCCGCAGGCAGGGGCAATCATGATGTATGAGTGCAGAAAGGGAGAGAATAGCTCCTGAGATGGGGCATTCGAAAGTCCCCGCTTTTCTCTTCCCCCCTTATCTCTTTCTAACGGATGTTCACCCTAAAGAACAGCAATTCTCGGTGAATATTTTTAGCTCCTATTGATAGGGCATTTAGTCGAATCTCGGAAATATTTTTCGCGAAGATTTTCAGCCCTGCATATCTAAGGACTTAATATCATTAAAGAAATAAAAAC
>Ga0210016_1003449_pt1 | contig 13906 bp, 10 predicted proteins | sample CryGeyCG2014_300_FD_185454 | JGI IMG/M metagenome (GOLD analysis project Ga0210016, IMG submission 185454) | Groundwater microbial communities from aquifer - Crystal Geyser CG02_land_8/20/14_3.00 (SPAdes) (version 2) | ecosystem: Environmental > Aquatic > Deep subsurface > Groundwater | place... | reverse complement strand
TAGTGAAGAATATGTCGTTGAGCAAATCCCGGGCATTTTTGAGTGCTCCGGCAGTGCCAAGGAGCTTATCCTCACGGCTATACTTTATGTTCACTCCGAACTTATTTCCATCTCCGAAGTAGCTTTCGATTTGCTCCCCGAGATAACCGATACATAAAACAACATCTGCAACACCGCTTCTCCTGAGCAGGTCAAGCTGGTATTGCAAAAAAGGCTTCCCCGAGATTGGGACCATTGATTTAGGCTGACCATTGGTCAAACACCCCAGCCTGGTTGCCAAACCACCAGCCAATATTGCAACCTGCATCGTCAACCTCGTTTATGTGCTTGCATACACCTCAAACAATTCTGGGTAGCTTTTGTAATTCTCGTTAATGCCAGACATCTTAACTTTCTCTTACCACAGTAAAGCTAATTGCCTCTAGTGTCTGTGGCGAAATTCTTTTCCTAACTCCCATCACCTCAATGGAGACAATTTTCTTATTCTCGCTGTAATCGAGGATAACGCCATCATCTAATTCAACGCTTTCGGCGATAGTTGCGTTACTAATTAGCTCAATATTCATTACATCGTGCTTTGGGTCATATTCAACTTTCATCCCTTCCTCCAGTACCTTTCTATTTGTGAAGTTAAGTAGGCCGTTACCACAACCCTTTTACTCTCTGTAAGTTCGAATACTACTCTGAGCAACATCTTCTTGTTACCTATATCGTACACCTTTTGAGCTACTTGGTGTCCTTCATAGCCCTCAACTATCTGGTCTGGGAAATTTAACGCTTGTTCTACCCATTCTACAGGAATACGACGTTGTGCTATCTTCTTCAGGGCTAGTGGAATTATCTCAAATTTCACATGTTTAACCTACCAACCTTTTTAATAGTTCCTGTCTTTTGCCTTGGTGCAGCTTTGTTTTATGCATTTTCCAACCCCCTGACATTGTCACTCAAGATAACCTTCCCCTTAATGGTTGCACTATCAGCGATGTGAGCCGTAGGGGAAATATAGGGCCTGGCTTTGTCGAGGAAATGCTCCATCACTAAAGTTGCCCTTTCCCGATGCCTAGCTTATTCATTAGGAGACTACCCTCAATGCCTTGTTGGTGTTATTATAATCTCGCAATCTTAAATGTCAATAGGTAAAAAATGGAAGATTGTGGGTAACTACACAGCCGTACTAATGTCATTCCGAAAAACCTTTAGTCCTGAACTTGTTTCAGGATTGTTTCGGAATCTCACCCTGATGCTGAAACAAGTTCAGCATGACAATATCAGGGCAGAGATGCTGAATCCCCTGAATCAAGTTCAGGGTCAGCATGACAATATTGGTGAGTAGTTATGATTGTGGAAGCATTAGCCGTAAGGTATAATTGGTAAAGGGTTAGATAGGAGGCATCGACTCGAGTCAGAGCAGCGCTGAAAGGGGGGATAAGGAATAATGAAGATTCAAGTAAAGCATCCATATATTACAGTCAAGCAAGGGATATGTGGTGGAAGGCCGGTTGTCAAAGGAACTAGAATTCCCGTTTGGGCTATCATTGGATACTATAAGAAGCTGAACTACCCGATCGAGGAAATATTAAAGCAACTGCCAGAACTAAGCCCAGCTCAGATTTATGATGCCTTTTCATTCTATTATGATCATCAAAAGGAGACAGAAGAGGAAATTGAATTATAGTTAGTCGCAAAATTTTTTATAATCTCCCTCCCTTGGCAGGGGATTAAGAGAAGAGGGAAATTCACTTTCAAATCCTTGCTAATATGGTGTTTAAAAAAGTAGTGCGAGCCCTGAACTTGATTCAGGGTAGCCTCGTGCTGCACGACCCTAAAGGGTCGCACTACAAAATTTGGAGGTGAAGAGAGGGCTTTGGTTTTTTCCCTCTAACCTCTTCCCTTGAGGGGAAGAGGTATTATATGAAATTATGTGGAAGACTATAAACAGCAAGGCAATAGATTTAGCAAAAGGAATTTTAGAAGTGGTAAAAAATAAGTAACTACTCACCCTGCTGTCATTCTGAGCCCCTGAGCGAAGCTCAGGGCAGCCCTGAACTAGATTCAGGGGAAGAATCTCCGAGACCATTCGCGAGATTCTCTATGAGATTCTGAAACAAGTTCAGAATGACATTAAAGTTCAGAATGACATTAAAGTTCAGAATGACAGAAAGCGAAGGGCTCAGGGTGACATAAGGGTAGCCCTGAACTTGTTTCAGGGGTAGTTACAAAAATAAATTGGAAAGCGAATGGACCTTATAGCGATTTTAGCCACCAGTCTGGCACTAGTGCCGGCAGTGATGCTTACCACTGGACCCTTGCGCATAGCGCTGGGTTTAGCTTTCGTTCTCTTTTTTCCTGGCTATACCCTTATTGCTGCCCTTTTCCCCAAGAAGGGAAGTCTAGGCGGGATTGAAAGGTTAGCCTTAAGCTTCGGCTTGAGCATTGCTGTGGTGCCACTTATCGGGCTTGTCTTGAACTATACCCCCTGGGGGATAAGGCTTTATCCTATCCTCGTTTCGCTTATGGCATTTATCCTGGCTATGTGTGGTGTTGCCTGGTATCGCCGGAGGGGATTAACGGAGAACGAAAGGTTTACCGTATCGTTCAAAATAGTCCTGAACTTAATTCGGGATCCCTCCTTTAGAGGGCAAAGCAAGGTGGATAGGGTCCTATCGCTGGTTTTGGTGCTAGTTATAGTGGGGGCAATCGGGACACTGGTTTCTGTTATTGCTACGCCCAAGGTGGGGGAGAGGTTCACCGAGTTTTACATCTTAGGGCCGCAAGGCAAGGCAGAGTATTATCCTGGAGTGCTGATGGTGGGGCAAGAAGGGAAAGTTATTTTAGGAATAGTAAATCGTGAGCAGGAGGAGACGAGCTATCGGGTTGAGGTTGAAATAGCCGCGGAGAAAGTGAAGCTGAAGGTAGGGGATGAGGAGAGGGATACGGTAGAGGTAGAGCTGGCTCCTGAGGAGAAGTGGGAAAGAGAGGTTGGCTTTGTGCCCCAGAAAGTTGGCAAGGAACAAAAGGTGGAGTTCCTGCTCTACAAGGGAGTAATCACCGAGCCTTATCTCAAGCTGCACCTTTGGGTAGATGTTGAGTAGGGGCGAGCATGCTCGCCCCTACCTCGGGGAAAAAAGCCACCACCTGCTGAGCTATACCCTGGGCATCAAGGTGGTAGAGAGAGCGAAGAAAGTCCTGTCTTCCCTGCTCCACAAATTCATCGGGAATGCCCAGGCGCTTTACCTTAACATTGGAGACTCCCGACTCTGCCAGTAGCTCCAGTACTGCGGCACCAAAGCCGCCACTAAGAACATTTTCCTCAACTGTTACTATCTTCTTGGTGTGGCTAGCTACCTTCAAAATGAGCTCTCTATCCAGGGGCTTGGCAAAGCGGGCGTTAACTACTGATGTGTCAATCCCGTAACGAGCTAAATGCTCTGCTGCCTCCAGAGAGGGCATGACAGTTGAGCCAATAGCTATTATAGCTATGTCATCACCTTGCTTTAGCATTTCGCCTTTACCTATGGGAAGCTTGTGAAATTCTTGGTCTAAGGGAACGCCTGCTCCCTGACCTCTAGGATAGCGGATTGCTAAGGGATGCTTTAGAAACAGAGCGGTATAGAGTAAATGTTGCAGTTCATTCTCGTCCTTAGGAGCGCAGACAGCCATATTAGGCATTAAGCTAAGGTAAGATAAATCTAAGAGGCCTTGATGTGTCTTACCATCCTCCCCGACGATGCCGCTGCGGTCCAGAGCAAAGACAACTGGCAAGTTAGGCAGGCAGACATCATGCAATATCTGGTCAAAAGCACGCTGCAAGAAGGTAGAATATATTGCGACAACAGGGATAAACCCCTGGGTAGCTAATCCGGCAGCGAAAGTAACAGCGTGCTCCTCACAGATGCCGACATCGTAAATCTGATGGGGGAACTCCTTGGCCAGGAGAGATAAGCTATTGCCTTCGAGCATCGCGGCTGTCACCACTATTATTTTGGCATTATCCGTGATTAAGCGGCGCATCGTTTGGGCAAATATCCGGCTATAGCTAGGTATCTCCTTTGACTTTTGACCATTGTCCTGAACTTGATTCAGGATTAACCTTTTGGGGGCAAGACTATGAAAATGAACCGGGTCATCCTCCGCCGGCTTATAACCCTTACCTTTGGCAGTCAACGCGTGAACAATGACTGGCTTACCGAGATTCTTGGCTTGTTTTAGGATAAGTTCCATTTCAGCGATGTTATGTCCGTCTATGGGGCCAAGGTAGGTAAAGCCGAATTCTTCCCACATCATGGTAGGCATGATTATTGCCTTAGCTCCTCCTTTAAGGCGTTCCAAGCTCCAATATAATTTCCTGCCCCCGGGCAAGAAGGATAGGAGTCGACTTATTCTTTCCTTGGCTTGCTTGTAGTGGTAGCTTGTTCTCAGGATGCTTAGTCGCCTGGCTAGCGCTCCTACGGTAGGCGAAATAGACATGCCGTTGTCGTTAAGTACCACAATAAGATTAGTACCCAGATGTCCGGCATGATTTAATGCTTCATAAGGCATGCCAGAGGCAAGGCAGCCATCGCCGATAACGGCTACTACATAGTAATTATCATGAGCCAGATCCCGAGCCAAAGCCATGCCCAAAGCGGCGGAAATAGAAGTGCCACCATGTCCCGTAGTGAAGGCATCATAAAGGCTCTCATCTCTATCAGGAAATCCCGAGAGCCCGTGAAATTGGCGCAGGGAGGGAAACAACTCTTTTCTCCCTGTTAATAGCTTATGAGTATAGCTCTGGTGACCGACATCCCAGATTATTTTATCTTTGCGGCTGTTAAATACCCGATGCAGGGCGATGGTAAGCTCAACTACTCCCAGGTTAGATGCTAGATGTCCGCCATTTTCATTTACTCTAGTTACCAGTAACTCTCTTATCTCGGAGCAAAGCTGGCTTAATTCGCTATGACTCAATGCTTTGAGGTCAGTAGGACTATTGACCTTATCTAATAATCTAGGCATCTACGATAATATCTCTGCAAGTACTCACCAATATTGTCATGCTGAACTTGATTCAGGGGATTCAGCATCTCGTAAAAACTCCTTGCTTAAATCTCTCCATTTAGGAGATTCCGAAACAATCCTGAAACAAGTTCAGGACTAAAGGTTTTTCGGAATGACATTAGTACGGGTGTCTAGTTGCATATCTCTTTTACTTTCTGGATAAACCGCTTTGCTAAAGGCAAAATGCTGGCAAAAATACTGCCTGAGCTAGGGGAATTTACTGTTATGGAATCGCTGGTCTCCACGTTGGCAGCCGGGTTATATGTCCAGCCATTTTTGGTGGCATTATCCACGGTGAAAGTAAATGTTGTTCCCTTCGGCGTCTGCCATTTACTATCAGATGCCAGTGTTACCTTGCCACTTGGATCGGTTATCCCGGAATCGCTGTCATTGGTAGCTCCGCTCCAGTGTCCCGATACTTGAGTACCTGCTACAGGATTACTCTGGGCATCGACAACAGTTACTGTGGCAGTAGCATAGGTATATTTCAAAAACCAGAACCCCCCGGATTTCAGCGCCATCTGGATATCTGCGATGTGCATGACGTTTTGTGGTTGTTCGAAGGTAGTGAAGATAAAATCGCCAGATGAGGCTTGATTACCTGAGCTGTCCGAGGAGCTCACTTTATAGTGATAGCTTGTCCCTGGCTCCAGCCCTATCAGAGTGATGCTATGGCTGGTGACCAAACTGGTATTCGATTTAGAAGAACCGTAGCTTTCGGTCTTGCCATATTCTACCTTTGAATCTGACATTTCATCCGTTTTCCAGGTAATTGTAGCTGAGCTTGCGCTGATATTGGAAACTGCTACATTGTTGATCACTGGTGGTGTGGTATCTGGAGCGCTTATTACCAGTCTCACTGGTACTGTTTGGGGGCTGTTAGTTATACCTGGGGCGGAGATGGTGATAGTGGCATTATAGCTGCCAGTACTCATTCCTGAGATACTTACCGATACGGTTACATTATCCCTCTCACCGGTAGAGCTGCCACCAGTTGGGCTTAAGCTGAGCCAGGCAGCATCATCGCTAACTGACCAGTTTAATGTGCCACCACCTGAGTTCCATATACGTAATGTTTGGTCTGATGGGTTAGCCCCACCCAGTATAGCGTTAAAGCTGAAGCTGGATGGGCTAAAAGATATGGTTGGTGGTGGCGTACCACCCACTGTTATGGAATCACTGGTCTCAATGTTAGCAGCCTGGTTATATGTCCAGCCACTCTTGGTTACATCATTCACAGTAAAAGTAAATGTAGTTCCGTTTGGTGCGCTTCCCACGCTATTGGAGGCGAATGTCACCTTACCACTTGGATCAGTTGTCCCGGAATCGCTGTCGTTGGTGGCTCCACTCCACTGTCCCGATACTTGGGCACCTTCCACAGTATTATTCTGGGTATCGACAACCGTTACTGTGGCGGTAGCATAGGTATACTTCCAAAACCAGAACCCAGACGATTTCAGCGCCATCTGGATATCACTTATATACATTTTTGGCTTTGGGGGTGGCGCGCTTATTGTCACAGCCTTGGCATCAGACCATCCCGATGAAACACCTTTGCTATCAGTTGCCTTTGCCTTAACATTGTAAGTCCCTGGGCTGCCCCAACTATGAGATTTGCTGGCAGTTGTGCCTGAGTTGACAAATCCGGTTTCTGAAGTTGTGCCATCTCCCCAATCGAAGGTGTATTTCACCTGGTCGCCATCCGGGTCGGTTGCTGAGGTCGAATAAGTATAGGATGTTCCAGTATATCCAGAAGCTGGCCCTGCAGGTAGAGATGGGGTATTTGGTGGGTTGTTTGGCGCTAGCTCGGTGGTGAACTCCCAAACAGTCCCCTGAGTTGATGTCCCGTGGTTATCGGTGGCGACTATCTGCCAGTAATACTTAGTGTTGTAGTTCAATATGCCAGGGTCATAAGTTGTTTCTGGTTGGTCGTTGGAAACTAGAGGAGGAGTTGCACTGGTGCCGAAGTAAACATCGTAAGTCACGGTATCCCCGGCATCGGGGTCGCCACCACTCCAGCTTAAGTCGGCATTAATAGAAACGCCAGTGGCGTGATTTGCGGGAAGAGGATTGCTCGGCATATTTGGGGGACTAAAAGTAGTGGCACACGCCTCATTGGAATAAGCCGAGTTACCACCGGCATTATAAGCCCTCACTCGGTAGCAATAGGTGGTACCTTGATTGCGGCCACTATCAGAATAGGTAGTAACATTAGCGCCTACGCTTGCTATCTGGTTGTAGCTCCCGCCTACCCCAGTCTTACGCTCTATTTTAAACCCAGTCTCGTTATTGGAATTGTCAACCCAACTAAGATCAATCTGGCTTGTAGAGAGTGGTGTGGCAATTAGATTACTTGGGGCAGCAGGAGGCATAGGTGAAACAATCAGTCTCACCGGCACTGTCCGGGGAGTGTTGGTTGCTCCCGGTGCCGAGATAGTAATGGCGGCATTATAGCTACCAGCACTGATTCCTGAGATATGCACAGAAAGTGTGATGAAATTTTGTTCACCGGTGGAACTGCCACTAGTGGGATTTAAGGTGAGCCAGTCCATATCATCGGTTACCGACCAATCCAGTGTGCCACCACCCGAGTTCCGGACGCTCAATGTCTGGTTTGGTGGGTCAGACCCGCCTTCTATAGCAGTGAAAGCAAAACTTGAGGGGCTAAAGGCTATGGTAGGCTCGCCCCCCGGAGCGATATATGTCACTGAGCCCATAGCCTGGGATGAGGGAAGGTAGCTCGTGACATCAATCCACAAAAGTGCCTTAGCTTTGGCTTCGATAAGCTCTCCGAGTACATTGTAATCACCCGATTCGCTTCCCTCAGGGAATTGCAAAGGTATAACCTTTTCTATTGTGTAAGTATCACCCTTTTTGGTAGGGAAGGGCTTTATAGTTATAGTGTAGCTCGGGTTTAGTATTTCTGAGGTGCCGCTTACCTGATGTTGCGCTACGACACGAGAGGTGATACTAGCTTCGCTTACCATGTTATACGGGGATGGTAGGTCTTCGATGCAAGTTGCCCTACCTTTAATCGTAGCATAGAAAACTTCGTTGCCATGGATTTCAGTCTGGCTAAACTCAACGGGGTCGTAGCTGATTTGGAAGTAATCCCCCAAGGTTATAGCTGCTGCTGGCGAAGTGCTAATAGGAACCAAAGATATTGCCAGAACTAAAGCAATTGCCAGATATTGTATTGCCCTCTTAGAAGATATTTTCTGATTCACAGTTCCCCCATTTTCTTTAGTATATAGCATAAAATCACCAATTGTCAATAGGCATAGCTAATCTTCTACCTTTGGATAGTGCCTTTTATGATAAAGTTATTCCATGCTCTTAGGCGCATGAGTTGTCTTAAAAAAATCCCCAGCACTAGAGCGCCAATAATTTCGGGGATATAGACGCTTGGCACAGTTCGTAAAGCGATAAAAATATTCTCCAGCCAGTGGCTCATGTCTGCCTTGGGGAAGGCAGAACCATATAGTGGCCAGAGAAGGGTTTGGGGAGTTAGCCACATCTGGTCAAGAATAAGATGCATGAACGTGCCAAAGGAAAAGGTGAAAAGCCAAATCTTTTTATTCCTCTTATAAAGGTAGAGACCAGCCGAAGTAATCACCAAGAGAAACAAAAGAGAATGACAGAATATTCTTCCGCTGGAAAAGGTATTTCTAAACAAGAACTGCCCCACTGGTTTATCAATGATATCCGGAAGGAGCGAGCCCACTAAAAGAGCCCTTATGTCTATATACCCTGAACTTAATTCAGGGCATGATGCCCTGGAGTCGGTGGGAGACTTAGGCGAGGCTGACAAAGAGTATTTTTTGGGGAGAAGCATCTTGCTCAAAGCGCCATTGAGTAAGATGGCAGCGCCCAAGGTAAATCCAGTATGTCCTAATATCAACATGTGATGGTTAAGTATCAGGTAACTACACAGCTACCCTTATGTCACCCTGAGCCCTTCGCTTTCTGTCATTCTGAATTTTAATGTCATTCTGAACTTGTTTCAGAATCTCATAGAGAATCTCGCTCAGGGTGAACTCCGCGAAGGGTCTCGGAGATTCTTTGCCGGAGCCTGCCCTGAGCTTCGCTCAGGGGCTCAGAATGACAGCAGGGTGAGTAGTTACAGTATCAGCTTATTTTCATTAGTGTGGCACTATATCCTCGCTTCCTCAAGTCTTCCAAAGTTACCGATAAGGCTTCATTATCATGGTTCCGGGCCGATATCACTGTTATCATTGCCGGGGGCAAAGTATGTGCCGTGACCCGGTTCAGTGCCCTTGTCGCCGGATGCTCTTTGGCTCCTTCTTCTATCGCCCTTTTCTCAAGCTCAAGGATTGCCCTCAGCTTTCTTGCTGGTTCGGCATTAGTCCTCTCCAACCGTCTCAAGGAAGTTCTAACCTGCCTTATGTCAGGGCTTTGGAGATAGCGCTCCACAGGAGCAAGCAAAACTACTCTTTGCCCCAGTTGTAGTGCCTTTTTGACTACTTCTCTGGGGTCTAATGGTGGGGTCGCTGTCAGCACCTGTTCCTGGCTATAAGCAGCTACAGCGGTAGGGATAGCTTCCCTGGCTAAGGTTAGTGCTGAGGTGATGAGGTTATATACCAGTTTATCCGCCTCTTCGATATTCGCTGCTGTCAGGTTAACTGCTATTATAGCCATTTGTCTGGTATCTTCTATATACTCTTTAACCACGATTTCTTGTAGCTTTACAGTGTGCTTCCAGTCTATGTCCTTTAGTCTATCGCCCGGCTGGTAAGGTCGGCTAGTGTAGTATTCCACGCCACTTTTAGGTGCTGTGACAGTTGCGGCAGCGGGAAGCATAGCCAGTATGGCCCCAGCCGGTGGTGCCGTCTCTTCGAGATATTTCTTCGCCAGCCACTCAGCATACCTGGCTCGGGGGATGACATACAGGTTCACTGGTTTCACCAGCTGCCTCATCTGAATTAGCCCCCAGGAATCTACAACCAACATCTCGATTTGAGGTTGCGAAGGTCCTGATAAAGTAGGAGTAATAGTAAGGTCTAGTTCCGCCTCTGCAAACAGGTTCCAAAAACGGGTCTGACCTATATGAACCCAGGAATAGCCGGATTTAACGAAGATATGAAGGGGGATTTTAGCCCGGTTCTTTAGCCTTGTCGTTAATCTAGTGGTATTTCCGGCGATAACCTTAAGTCCCTTTTGCTCCACTTCCACAGGAAATAGCGGCAACCTTCTCCAGAGGTATATCAATATACCAGCAATAAGAATAAGTACCATGCCGCTGGTTATGGCGAGAGTCCAGTTTGCCAGAAGAAGAGAGGCAAAAAGTATTATCCCTACCGCAGCTATTAGCGATTTTAGAGTGTTAGTGGCTTGTCTTGCTTTGGGCGAGTCCTTACCCTCTTTCTGCCCTCTCCCTTCAAGGGAGAGGGTTTGGGTGAGGGCATTCTCTTTGAGGCTGGAACTTATCAGAGGAAATGCTGGAATCACCACTAGTGCTGAGAATAAATATAGCACTGGCTCGAGCAATAGCGGTATGACCAGGAAATAGCCTAGCACAACCAGGATTCGCCAGCGGGGCTCGGGCTTTCTCAGGTGGATATATAACCCCAATAAGAGGAATAGTAGCGCTATAGCGGATTGAGGCAAAGATGAGAGCAGCGTTGCTGCTAGCAAAGCAAGAACAAGATAAATTTCACAACTCCGTCTAACCATGAAATATCGTAACTACTTACCAATATTGTCATGCTGACCCTGGCCCTGAATTAAGTTCAGGGGATTCAGCATCTCGTAAAAACTCCTTGCTTAAATCTCTCCATTTAGAAGATTCCGAAACAATCCTGAAACAAGTTCAGGATGACATTGTTCGGAATGACATTAGTACGGCTGTGTAATTACTAAACATCAAAGATAAATCAGGGCTCTTTGGGCACAGGAACCTCAGCTAAAGCTTTCTCAGCGATGGTTCTGTGTGTTACTTCTTCCATCTCGGCTTCAGGTTTTATTCTAATACGGTGTTCTACAGCCGACAGGAAAAGTGCTTTGACATCATCCGGTATGACAAAGTCTCTTTGCCGAAGAAACGCTATTGCTCTTGAGCCTTTATACAGAGCGATGCTAGCCCGAGGACTGGGTCCTGCCAGGACATCCGCATTCTGACGCACGTGCTTCACCAAAGCGACAATGTAATCTCTAACCTTATCTGAGAGGTAAACATCTTTGATGGCACGACGAAGCTCAAGGATATCCTCAGGTTTTATTACCGATTCCGCTCTTGCCTCTTCAATATGGTCTATCTTCTGGATAATCTGCTCTTCTTCCTCTTTTGCGGGGTAGTCACTCCAGACTCTCAGCAAGAAGCGGTCTGCCTGCACCTCGGTCAAGGGATAAGTACCAGCACCTCCGTAGGGCAACTGGCTGGCAATGACCATGAAAGGAGAGGGCAGGGGATGGGTAACTCCTTCAATGGTTACCTGATTCTCCTGCATGGCTTCTAGGAGAGCTGCCTGGGTTCTTGGTGTTGCCCGGTTGAGCTCATCAGCCAGCACCACATTAGCAAAGATAGGACCGGGCATGAACCGGGAAGTGCCATCAGGAGAGTAGAAATAAAAACCGGTAATGTCTGCCGGCAACATATCGGGGGTGAACTGGATTCTTTTGAATTTACCCCCAATAGTCTGAGCAAAGATTTTGGCTAGTGTTGTCTTGGCTGTGCCGGGCAAACCTTCGATTAATAGATGCCCACCGCTCAATAGAGCCACCAGAAGTAGCTCTTTGACATCTTTCTTGCCAACAATAATTTTGGAAATCTCATCTAGAATCTTGTCAGGTATAGAAATCATCTCCTTTAAATCCTTTTTAGTCATTATTGTCCTCCTTTATACCATATAGGTTTCAAGGTTAATACCAATACTAGCACTATCAAGCCTAATGTTGCTCCAACAGTAGTCAAGGCATTGCGGGTTACCTTCAGCTTTGCTTTAGCCTCATCTAAGGCTACTTCAGGGAGATGTGATTGGTCTAGCCAGACCTCGCCCTTAACGATGTTTTTCAGGAATTGTCGGTTATCCTCAGTATTAACCATACTGCTGATTAATATGCTAGGGTCAGCTATGAGGATAAAATCTCCCTTACCCATCTCAAACTTAGCTACCACAGGGAAAGAGCCCTTCTTTTCCCCGTCATCCCAATTACCATTTTGGTTTTCGTCGAGGAAACTGAAGGGAGATGACCAGGCTAGCACCTTGTTTTGGGAGACATTCTCCAGACTGGTAGCATGATTGAAGACAATACTCTTTATACTAGTAGTAACTGAGCTGGGAGCGAAATCAATTATTCTGGGAAAGTTTTTATTTTTATAGTTAAACAGGGGGTCGAGAAATTGAACTCCAGAGAATCTAGCTTCCAGTCCGAAGTATTCTAGAATTTCATTGCCAAAACCATAATCATCTAGCACTACTAACCTCCCCCCGGAAATGACGTAATCTTTTAGCTTCTGTGAGTCAGTGGAAGTCAGTTTGAGATAAGGAATGACTATCAAGGTGGTTTCTTGAGATGTAGGCAGATTGTCAAGTGAGTTTATAGGCAAAGCCTGGAACTCAGTAACGAAGTCACGGGCACCGTTCCACAAAGGGTTCTCGACCCTGAAATCGCTATTGCTAGGGTAGAACCATATCAACAAAGCCAGTCCTACTAATATAGGTAGCACTAACAACCAAAGTTTACGGTTTGCCACTTGTAAGAGCCTCCATTATCCGCGAAGCCAGTTTTTTCGCTTTCAAGACATCGCCCTCCTGCGGCTTGTAAGGAGAGTATAAAATTACTTCTGCTAGATTAGTCATTCCCGAAAAGGCTTCTGCCGCACCGCCAATGTCAGGCTTAACCACCTTCAAAAATTCTCTTAAGGTCATTTGTGACTCCATTGAGAATCTGGTTACTCTCTCTATTAGATTAATAACCCGGAAATATGCTTCTAAGATAATCCCTCTCCTGCCTTCTAACCTAGCCCTGGGTTTCTCCAGAGCATGTTTAACAGGTTGTTCTATTTCGGCGAAAGCTGGAAAGGTCTTACCTACTCTCCTAACCTCTCTTCGCCTTTTTGTGGATAGTATTCCCAGAGAGACGAATGCTGCTAATATGACTCCCAAATTAACTGGATTCAGGACAAAGAGGTGTGCCTTAGTCTCAAAGGGAGAATGCCATGGCTCTAAAGGCTTAACATTTAGTTTGGCTTCCTGGAAACCCATGATATTGAGTTTGAGAGGCAAGCGTAGTTTTGCCTTAAACTTTCCATCCTGTAAAGTAGTAGCAGTGGAAATACCCGCAATTTGCAGAGTTACTGTAGCTCCTTGCAGAGGAAGCTCGGAATACACCTCTCCAGTAACCTCGATTGTCTGGGGCAGAATACTGACCTTTGGAATGCGGACCTTTACTTGGGGCGTTGCCTTTACAACAGTTAAGGTACTATCAAATGAGCAACCGGCTGAGCGAGATTTATCCTCAGGGGCAATGTTGATAGTTAACTTATGCCTCCCGATTTGAGTTTGTGGGGCAAGTAACATCTGATATTGGAACAATCCTTGGCTATCAGTAACGGCGGCAAAGAGGGAGTTCGCGTCTAAAAATCCCTGGATGTTACGCCCGGCAAAATTACCCTCTGAGCTTATCTTACCACTGATTTTTATAGGTAAGCCGGCATAGGCTTTCTGCGGAGCCTCTAAAGCAAGTTGGGTAGGGTGAAATAGTATTTTTATTTTCTTTGCCGAGCTGGATGAAGCTAAGAAACTATTCACATCTTCACCTTCCGGCACATACGAAGCCTGAGCTATCATCTCGGGAATGTAGTGATAGGGTATATCAAAGATAACTCTGTATGAACCGTCTTCTGTTG
>Ga0210016_1003442_pt1 | contig 13922 bp, 9 predicted proteins | sample CryGeyCG2014_300_FD_185454 | JGI IMG/M metagenome (GOLD analysis project Ga0210016, IMG submission 185454) | Groundwater microbial communities from aquifer - Crystal Geyser CG02_land_8/20/14_3.00 (SPAdes) (version 2) | ecosystem: Environmental > Aquatic > Deep subsurface > Groundwater | place... | reverse complement strand
CGGTTTTGGCCAGTTGTTCGCGGCCGATGGCACGCTGATCGCCGACCACCAGAACCTGCCGCCCGCGCAACTCGACCCGCTGCACCAGCCGCTGCACCGCTTTTTTCACCCAACGGCAGAACTGGCACAGTTGTCCAATCTGGATGATGAAAACCCGGACGTGCGCGCGTATTTGACCGGCGCCTATTTGCAGTGGATCGATCAGGGCGCAGCGGCGTTTCGCATCGACACGATCCGCTTTATGCCAGACGCCTTCTGGAAGGCTTTTAGTGATCGCATCCGCGCCCGGCATCCGGGATTTTTCATGTTCGGCGAAGATTTCGACTACGACGCCAATCACATCGCTGTGCACACGCTGCCGGAAAACGGCGCCATCAGCGTGCTGGATTTTCCGCTCAAGGCCAGGTTGACCGAAGTGTTTGAACATGCCGACAGCGATTTTGCGTTGCTCGCCGATGCGCTTTATCTCGACGCTGGCCCCTACCAAAACCCCTATGAGCTGGTGACCTTCTACGACAACCATGACATGGCGCGTCTCAACGCCAGCGACCAGGGCTTTATCGATGCGCACAACTGGTTGTTCACCGCGCGCGGCATTCCAGTGGTGTACTACGGCTCGGAAATTGGCTTCATGCGCGGCCGCGCCGAACACGCTGGCAATCGCAATTACTTCGGCGCCAAAGGCATCGCCGCCGCCACCGGCCATCCGATTCACGACCAGCTCAAACGCATTGCCACGCTGCGCCGACAAACACCGGCGTTGCAACGTGGCCTGCAAATCAATCTGCAATTAGGCGGCAACCGCGCCGCGTTTTATCGCGTCTATCAGCACAATGACGTTCAGCAGATCGCTCTGGTACTGCTGAACAAGGGCGATGACGCCGCCGAGTTCGAGATCAGCGAGCTGCTCGAAAGCGGCAGCTGGCAACCGGCCTTCGGCGGCGCGGCGATCACCATCGGCGATGGCGGCGTACTCAGCAGCAGTGTGCCCGCGCACGGCGTGCAGGTGTATCTGCACAACGCCCCGCTCCGCCGCAACGACCTCCGACAAAAACTGGCCGCCAGCATGCAGTTCATGGCCGCGCGCAGATAGCCGCCAGGCCGCCACCGCGGTACTGCAACCGCAGCTCAGCCCACGCTCGAACGCCGGACCACCAACTGCGCTGGGAACATCGCACTGGCCACGCTCTCGCCGTGCACCAGTCGCAGCAAACTTTCCACCAGCAGGGCGCCCGCACGGTTGCTATCTTGCAGCGCAGTGGTCAACGATGGATTGACGAAAGCGGCCAGCGGAATGTCATCAAATCCGGCAACGGCAACGGCGGTCGGCACGTTGATGCCGCGTTCCGCCAATGCCTGCATGGCGCCAATGGCGATCAGATCGCTGGCGGCGAATACGGCATCGAATGGCAGCTTGCGCGCCAGCAGTTCGGTGAGCGCGGCATGGCCAGCCGGTTGCGCACTCAAGGCGTCGGCTTGCAACTTGGGCAAAGCCTTGCAACCGGCTGCACGCAGCGCATCCTGGTAACCGCGATAACGCTCAAAAAACTCCGGATATTGCGGCGAGGCGTTGCCCAGAAAGGCGATCCGACGGCGCCCTTGTGCCAACAGATGTTCGGTCACCAGACGGCCACCCTGGTAATTGTCGCAACCGATCGAAACCCCCGGTTGATCCGGCTGCACCGCGCCCCAACGCACAAAGTAGGTGCCTTGCTCGACCAGTTTTTCCAGCTTGCTGCGGTAGGTGAGGTAATCGCCATAACCGAGCAGGATGATGCCATCGGCCTTGTTGCTGTCGCGATAATCGGCATGCCAATCGTCGGACAATTGCTGAAAACTGATCAGCAGGTCGTAGCCACGCTCGGCGCAAGCGCGGGTAATCGCGCCCAACATCGACATATAAAACGGATTGATATGCGAATCGTCCGGGCTCGGGTCTTCAAAAAACAGCAGCGCCAGCGTCCCGGAACTTTGCGTGCGCAGACTCGATGCGTTTTTATCGACGGTGTAGTGCAGTTCCTTGGCGATCGCCTGCACCCGCCGTCGGGTGTCGGCATTGACCAACGGACTGTTGCGCAAAGCCCGCGACACCGTCGCCTGCGACACCCCGGCGCGGTAAGCAATATCGAACGAGTTTGGTTTGCCCTTCAGCGCCATGGCGACCCCCTGCCTCGGCTGATTGTATTCCGATAGCGATGCTGGAAAAGGGCGAGCAACGATTGACCGAAGCACCGGCACCGGCAACCGGCCGATCGACACTTTCACTCATCGTGGACAGCATCAGCGTCCGGGCGCTCCGACAGCCGCGCCCAATCACCTCGTCCGCCCACCCAAACTTGCGGTCAGCGCATCCCGCTGCAGCACTGCTACCAGTATCCTTGCGCGCTTGCCTGTCACTAAAACCCGAAGATCCATGTACAGCTCCGGCACCTCCCACCCGATTTCTGCGCGCTGGTCCTGGCCGATGGCGGTGCTGCTGGCCGCCGCCATCGCGGCGTTGAATCTTGGCCTGTGGTGGGCGTGGAACCAGCCGCGAGCGCTGCCCGAGTTCGATGGCAAAGTGCGCGGGGTGGCGTACTCCGCGTTTCAACGCGATCAAAGTCCGCTGCGCAAGGAGTTTCCAAGCGAGCAGCAACTGCGCTCGGATCTGGACATCCTCGCGGGCTACAGCAAGCGCATCCGCACCTATGCCAGCACCGAAAATACGCTCATTCCGCAAATCGCCGGCGAGCACGGCATGCGGGTCACCGCCGGCGCCTGGATCGACCACCGCAGCGACCACAATCGTCTGGAGCTTGATGCTCTCTACCAAGCCGTCACCGAGTCGCCCAATATCGACGCGGTCATGGTCGGCAACGAATCGTTGTTCCGCCAGGATGTCAGCGTCACCGAACTGATCCAATACCTCGATGAAGCGCGCCAGCAGTTGACGGTGCCGGTCTCCACTGCTGAACCCTGGCATCTGTGGCTGAAGTACCCGGAACTTGCCCGCCACGTCGACGTGATCACCGTGCACTTGTTGCCGTATTGGGAGGGCGTGCCGCGCCGCGGTGCGATGAAACTGGTGTTGCGGCGCCTGCATCAGATCCAGAAAGCTTTTCCCGGCAAGCGCGTCGTGGTCGGCGAAGTGGGTTGGCCGAGCAATGGTGATCGGTTTCGGTTTGCCGAGCCCAGCGTCAGTGGCCAGGCCAGTTTCATTCGCGAGTGGTTGCGCGCGGCCAAGTACGAAAACATCGACTACTACCTGATGGAGGCGTTCGATCAACCCTGGAAAGAACGCTACGAGGGCCGCGTTGGTGCTTATTGGGGGGTGTTCGACGCTTGGCGGCAACCGAAATTCGCGCTCACCGGTCCCATGCACGACGACGAAGAGTGGTGGCACAAAGCCTTGCTCACGGTGACGCTGGCGTTCTTGCCGATGCTTTGGTTTGCGGTGCGCTTTGCGCGCTTCAAGCTGCTTGGGAAAATCATCTATCTGGGTTTGATTCAATTGTCGGTCAGCCTGTGGATCTGGCTGCTGGCGGTGCCGTTCAATTATTACCTGGACCCGCTTGATTGGTTCATGCAGGCATTGATCGTGCCGGCCGAGCTCGCCATTCTGGCGATTCTGTTGATCTCCGGATTCGAGTTCGTGGAAGTCATGTGGCGGCGCGGCTGGCGCCGCGAATTTGGCTTGCTGGCGTTGGCGCCTGCGGATCGGCGACCCAAGGTTTCGATCCACCTCGCCTGTTTCAACGAACCGCCGGAGATGGTCATTCTGACGCTGGATTCTCTGGCAAATCTCGACTATCCCGATTTCGAAGTGCTGGTGGTCGACAACAATACGGTCAAAGACGAAGTCTGGCAGCCGGTGGCCGCGCATTGCGCGAAGTTGGGCGCACGCTTTCGCTTTTTCCACTTGAGTCCGTGGCCCGGTTTCAAGGCCGGTGCGCTCAATTTCGCTTTAAAGGAAACCGCTGCCGATGCCGAAGTGGTCGCCGTGGTCGATGCCGACTATGCCGTAGAGCCAAATTGGCTGTGCGATCTGGTCAAGCATTTTGAGGATACCGGCGTCGCCATCGTGCAATGCCCGCAGGCGCACCGTGAGTTTTCCGACAACGTCTTTCGCCGCCTGTGCAGCTTCGAATACGATGGCTTCTTTCGGATCGGCATGCACCACCGCAACGAGCGCGACGCGATCATTCAACACGGCACCATGACGATGATCCGCCGCTCGGCACTGGACCAGGTGGGCGGTTGGGCGGAGTGGTGCATTTGCGAAGACGCCGAGCTCGGCCTGCGCCTGATGGAAGCTGGCTATCGCACCAATTATGTCGATCACATCATGGGCCGTGGCCTGACCCCGGCCGATTTCACCGCCTATAAATCGCAGCGCTTCCGCTGGGCTTTCGGCGCCATGCAAATCTTGCGTGCGCATGGGCTGAAGCTGATCGGTCCGAGCGCCCTCAAGCTGGGTCAGCGTTACCATTTTCTCACCGGTTGGTTTGGCTGGTTCGCCAATGCCCTGCATTTGCTGTTCACCCTGCTCGCGCTCGGTTGGACTTTGGGCATGCTCTGGAACCAGGAGCTTTTCAGCTTGCCGCTGCAACAGTTCATGGTGCCGGTACTGGGTTTCAGTCTCGCCAATGCGATCTTTGGCATTTGGTTGTACCGAGTGCGGGTGCGTTCCAGCTGGCGCGATACGCTCGGCGCTTCGCTGGCTTCGATGGCGCTCAGCCACGCCATTGCACGCGGCATCCTGAAGGGCCTGATGACCAAGGCGCATCCCTTTGAGCGCACTGCCAAAAGCCACCGCATGCGGCGCAAGCCGAGCGCCTGGGTCGCCGTGCGGGAAGAGCTGCTGCTGCTGCTGGCGCTGTGGATTGCGATCGGTGGCATTGCTTGGCAGATGAGCGTCGGACAGCCGGAAGCCAAACTTTGGATGGCCATTCTGGCGGCGCAATCGTTGCCGTATTTCAGCGCGGTGGCGACCGCCTGGATCGCCTCGGTGGCTGGTGATCGATTGGTCGCCAAGCCCGCAGCGGTGGCCACCATGGGCACCACTGCGGTGCCGATGGCTGTCGATGCTCAAGGTAGTGTCAGCCAATAAGGCTGGCATTTTTTTGATTCACCACGCCTAACCGACGCTGACCGGTCGCTCTGGACCTGAGCCCACGGCGGCTCGGGTCGGGTCACAATGAACGCTGAATTTTCTTGGAATCGCTATGTCAAAACTGGTAGCCGCTGTGCTGTTCATCGCCAAGTTCGCCGTCGCCGGATTGGCGATGGCGTTCTTGCTGACGCGCCTGTTTCCGGATCGCTTTGGCCCCTTGCCGCCGCCACCGAGCTCGACCCCGGTGCCGGCGGCGGCATCCAGCTACGCCGAAGCGGTGAACCGCGCCGGGCCTTGGGTGGTAAGCATCTCCGCCGAGCGACTGCTCAATGCCACCGCCGCACCCCTGTTTGGCGATCCCGCCGTGCGCCGTTTTTCCGAGGCCGCCAATTCGCCGGTGCGGCAACTGGAACGCAGTCTCGGCTCCGGGGTGATTTTCTCTGCCGATGGATACGTACTCACCAATTTTCATGTGGTCGCCAATGCCCAACGTATCCGCATCGGACTATGGGATGAGCGGGTGACCGAAGCCACCCTGGTCGGCGGCGATCTGGAAACCGATCTGGCGGTGTTGAAGATCGACGGCGACCATTTCCCGACCGCCACTTTTGCCGATGCCGACAAACTTGCCGTCGGCGACGTCGTGCTGGCGATCGGCAACCCCTATGGTTACGACCGCACCGTCACCATGGGCATCATCAGCGCCACCAAGCGCAACAACCTCGGCCGCACCCGCTTTGAGGACTATTTGCAGACCGACGCCGCCGTCAACAGTGGCAATTCCGGCGGAGCGCTGGTCAATACCCGCGGCGAACTGGTCGGCATCAACACCGGCAACCTGCGCGACGGGCTCAGTATTGGCTTCGCCATTCCAGCGCAGTCAGCAAAAGAGGTGCTCGACAAAATCGTCAAGTACGGCGAAGTCATCCGCGGCTGGATGGGCGCCGAATACGCCGACGCGCCATACTCGCCGGCCGAGGGCAGCAACGCCGCTCAGCGCGGGGCCCAAGTCGCCCTGCTACTGACCGCCGGTCCGGCCGACCTGGCTGGCATCAAGCCCGGCGACATCATCACCGAGTTCGATGGCCAGCCGGTGCTGGATGGCACCGACCTGCGCCTGCACGAGGCCGCCCTCGCCCCCGGCACCGAGGTTAACGTCGCTGGCACCCGGGCTGGCATTCCGTTTTCGGTGCCGCTGAAGCTGATTCGCCGACCGGGCAATCTGCGCAGCAAGTAAGGCGGCGCGCGCCAACAGCAAAACCAATGGCAAAACTTCCGTTAAGGCTTTACGATCTTGCCTCCCATCATAGAGGAGAGCCCCATGCCAACGAACCCCTTGAAACTGGCCATTCAGTGTCGGCCCGGCAAGCAAGTTTTTGCAATCGAAGTTAAGCCCGCCAGCCGTTTGCTCTGCATCATCGTCGCTACGCTCGTAGTGCTAACCGGATGCACGGTAGCGAAAGAGACCAAGGGCCAGTCTGGAGAAAGTGAGTTGGTGATTCAATGCGGTCTAATCACGAGCATGGCTAATTGCCACGAACGCGCAAGCAAGGAATGCCCCAACGGCTACGTCACACTCGAGAAACACGTCGGCGTTAATCGCAAAGAAATCACCGTGCGCTGCAAATAACCGGCAGGTCGGTGGGGACAGCGGTTCCTGCAGTGTTCAACCACCGGATACCTGTCGTCGCACAACGCGCAGCAATGGCACCGACACTCACACGGAACATCCACCCTTGTCGTGGTGGTCATCGGCGCTTGAGCCGACCTGGTTCCAGTTTGACCACCGCGTATCGAACCAAAGCAAAGCGGCGACAAGCCGCCACACTCCAAAAGCATTGGTAAAACTTCCGTTAAGGCTTTACGATCTTGCCTCCCATCATAGAGGAGAGCCCCATGCCAACGAACCCCTTGAAACTGGCCATTCAGTGCGCGCTGGGTAGCACGCTGTGGCTGACGGTCGGTGCCCTCGCCACCACCGCGCAGGCACAGGATGCCGGCGACGCACCGGCGGCGACGACTGAAACCGCAGAAACCGCCAAGGAACTCAGCACCGTCACCGTGCTCGGTTCCCGCCGACTGGATCGGACCGACGCCACCTCACCGGTGCCGGTGGATGTCATTCCGATGCAGGAATCGGCCACCAAGGGCGGCCAGTTCGACGTGGCGCAATCGCTGCAATATCTGGCGCCTTCGTTCAATTCCACCCGACAGACCGGTGCCGACGGCGCCGACTTGATCGATTCCGCCGCGCTGCGCGGCCTGGGCTCCGATCAAACCCTGGTGCTGGTCAATGGCAAGCGCCACCACAGCACCGCCCTGGTCAACCTGTTCGGCGCGCGCAATCGCGGCAACACCGGTACCGATCTCAACACCATCCCGTTGCTCGCCATTGATCGCGTCGAAGTGCTGCGCGATGGTGCTGCCGCCCAATACGGCTCGGATGCCATCGCCGGGGTGATGAACTTTGCGCTGCGCACCGACGTCGGCTGCCAGGCGGTCACCGGCTACGGCGAATACACCCGCGGTGATGGCGAAAACAAGCAGCTTGCCGGTTACTGCGGGTTCTCCTTCGGCGACGGCGGCGTACTCGCGATCACCGCCGAGGGTTCGCGTCGCGGTCGTTCGGATCGTTCCGAGCCGGCCGACAACCCGCGCACCATTGGTGACACCAAGGTCAACAACAATACCCTTTTTGTCAACGGCAGATTGCCGGTCGGCGACGCCTCAGAGCTCTATCTCACCGCCAGCAATCAGGTGCGGATCGCCTCGTCGGCCGCATTTGGGCGCGGTGGCGTCGGTTCCGACGACATCCCCTCGCGCAACTCCGAAGCGATGTTCCCCGGCGGCTTTGTACCGTTCATCAATGGCGATCTGCGGGATCGCTTCTTCATCTTTGGCGGCACCACCGAAATTGGCCAGTGGCACACCGACTTGTCCTCCACTTATGGCTACAACGAGATGTTCTACAACATCAGCAACACGCTCAACGCCTCGATCGCCAATCTCGACCTGCAAAACGGTGGCCCCGGCATCAGCGCCAACAAGTTCAATGCCGGTGGTTTCAGTTTTGATCAGAGCACCACCAATCTGGATTTCACCCGCTTTTTCGACGGCATTGCGCAAGGCATGAACGTCGCCTTCGGCGCCGAGTATCGGCGCGAATCCTACGAGATCAAAGCCGGCGAACTCGGTTCGTATGTGGACGCCGATGGCGCCGGTGGCGGCAACGCCGGTAGCCAGGGCTTCCCGGGTTTTCAGCCCGCAGATGAAGTCAACCAGAACCGCAACAGCTACGCCGGTTACGTCGATGTCGAAACCGACCTGACGGATCGTTTTACCGTCGATACCGCCGCCCGCTTCGAGCACTTCAGCGACTTTGGTTCCACCCTCGATGGCAAGTTGGCCGCCGCCTTCCACGCCACCGACGCACTGTTGTTCCGCGGTTCTGTTGCTTCCGGTTTCCGCGCACCGTCGTTGCAGCAACGGTTGTTTTCATCGACCTTTACCGACTTCATCAGCGGCGAGCCGGTCGATGTGCTGCTGGCACCGAACGGCGGCACCATCGCCAACGCCGCCGGCATTCCCAAGCTGCAAGAAGAAACTTCGCTCAGCTATTCGCTGGGATTCACCTGGCAAGCCATGGATAGCGTGCAGGTCACCCTGGACGCCTACCGCATCGATATCGATGACCGCATCGTGCTGTCTGGCCGCTTCAATACCGACGACCCGGACATCGGCAGCATTCTGTCCGGGCTCGGTGTCGGCGAAGCCCAGTTTTTCGTCAACTCGGTGGATACCGAAACCAAGGGCATCGACCTCACCGTTTCCCACGATGCAGATTTCGACAGCGGCAAGCTGCGCACTTTCTTTGCGTTGAATATCAGCGACACCAACGTCGCCCGCATCCATACCCCGGCCAGTTTGATCGGTCGTGAAGACAGCCTGCTGTCGGATCGCGAGCGCCTGTTCATCGAAGAGGGCGCGCCCGATTCCAAGGCGATTCTGAGCTTTGACTACACCAGCGGCAAATGGAATCCCAACTTGAAGTTCATCTATTTCGGTGCGCAAACGCTGGGTACTTTTTCCGGTCCACCGGTACCCAATCAACACTACAGCGCACGGGCTTCAGCGGATTTGAGTCTGAGCTACGCGTTCACCGACAGCACGCGATTCACCGTCGGCGCGACCAATATCTTCGACAGCTTTCCGAGCCGCCAGAATGCCGACGAAACCGACAACGGACACGTCTTCGAAAGCGTGCAATTTGGCCTGAATGGCGCGGCCTGGTTTGCCCGCTTGTCGCATCAATTCAATTGATTGTGGTTTACGCTTGACGGCAACGCCCGCAGCACCCACTGCGGGCGTTTTTTTGTGGGCCTGTCGCGACCCAGCAGCGCACCGCAGTTTCAGCGCCGCGCTGGACTAAGGTCCACTTCCGGCGCATCATCCCGGGCACTTGGCGGGGCAGGCAAGGTCGGCACCGGCAATCCTTCCGCTTCGCCACCATGACCGCGAACTTGGGCTTTGTGCTGAACTTGCTCGATCTGGCCAACCTTGGTTTTATTCGGAGAAGCTGCCGATGTCGCCTGTCCACAGCCACCTGCCCACCGACGCGGCCGATCTGGCTGCTTTGGAATCCAATTTGGTGGCACTGCGCTGGTGCGCCGTCGTCGGTCAGCTGGTGATGCTGCTGTTGGCGCAATTCCGTTGGGACATGCCGCACACCTTCGCGCCGTTATGGTTTGGCGTCGAGATATTGGCGGTCCTCAATTTCTTGCTGACCTGGCGCAGGCGATTCGTACCGGCCAGCGCCAATCGCTTGAGTTTCGCGCTGACCATGGACTTGCTCGGCTGCGCCTGGATGGTGTTCTGGACCGGTGGCACCGCAAACCCGCTGATTACTTTGTTCCTGTTGCCGATTGCGCTCACTGCCACCGTGCTCAGCGCGCGGCGGGTGATTGCCTTCGCGCTGCTCGCCTTGGTGTTGTATGCGGTGGTGATCGGTCACGCCAAACCGCTGCCACCGCTACCGGGCAGTGATGCCATGGCCACTTACTGGCGCGGCATGTGGATCAATTTTGTGCTGTCGTTGATCTTGCTCACGGTGTTTGCTCTGCGCCTGGCCGGGCGTCTGCGCCAACAACGCGAAGCGCTGGCGGCTTGGTCGGAACGCGACCAGCGCCAGCGCACCTTGCTGTCGCTGGCGGTGCAAGCTGCCGGCGCCGCGCATGAAATCAACACGCCGTTGGCGACCATGGCGACCTTGGTCGATGAGCTGAAACACACGCGCCAAGGCGATGTCGAGCTGGGCGCGGACCTGACCCTGCTGGCGCAGCAGATCGACCACTGCCGCGACGCCATCCAGGCCTTGGGCTTGAGCGCCCGCGGCCACGTCGATCCGCCGCTGCCGCTGGATGTGTGGCTGCGCCAACTGATCTCACGCTGGCGCATCGTGCGGCCGGAAGCCCGGATCGAGTTCGAGTTCGATCCGGCCATGAGCAGCGTAATGTTGGTGCCGGATTTATCGCTGGCGCAGACCATTCTCAACTTGCTCGACAATGCGCTCGATGCCACCCGCGAAGGCGGCAGTGATCGATTGCAATTGTCGGCCCGATCACGCAACGGCGGTCTTGATTTTCAAGTTCGCGATTTTGGTGCGGGCTTCAACGGCAACACCGATGTTGGCGCCAGCCACAAGCCGGCCGGCATGGGCTTGGGGCTGCTGCTATCGCAAACCAGCACCGAAGCCATGGGCGGTAGTCTCAGCATTCGTCGTGCCGCCGAGGGCGGCAGCATTGCGCTGCTGCAAATCCCCGGTTCGGCGCTGCGACCGCAGGCACTGGCATGAAGCCGCGTTCGTTGCTGCTGATCGATGACGATCAAGACTATTGCACGGTGCTGCAACGCGCGCTCGGTCGTCGCGGTTACGAAGTGGTGTCGGCCAACGATGCCGACAGCGCGATGCTGCAAGCAGCAGCGCGGCCATTTGATGGGCTGATTCTGGATCTGCGGCTAGGCGAAGACAGCGGCTTGCAATTGCTCGCCGGCCTGCGCCGACATCAGGCCAAGGCCCGCATTTTGCTGCTGACCGGCTACGCCAGCATCGCTACCGCGGTCGATGCGATCAAGCGCGGCGCCGATCAGTATCTGCCGAAGCCCGCGCAGACCGATGCCATCCTGGTGGCGTTGTTCGGGCCAGCGGTCGCGCCCACCGTGCCGATCACGCCGACGCATCCGCGCCGCCTGGAATGGGAGCACCTGCAACGGGTGATGGCCGAATACCAAGGCAACGTGTCGGCGGCGGCGCGCGCGCTTGGTCTGCACCGGCGCACCTTGCAACGCAAGCTCGGCCGCACCCCGCCCGACGAAACCTGAGCCGCCGTTTAGCGCGTTGGCGTTGGCGTCGGCGGTTGGCGGTGCGGTGCAGACGGTTGTCGGCGGCGGAGGCCGGTCACCGCAGCGTCGAAGTCGAGCAGCATCGAGTCGCCGCGCTGACGGTTACCGCGCGTGATGCTCGGTTGTGCCGATGTTCAAGGCAGTCGCCGCCAAGCAGTGGCGCTATTCAATGGTCGCCGAGCCACCCACCTCCGCCAGCGTCACTTCGGCCGCAAATCGATCACGCAAGACCTGCGCCAAGCCCGCGCGCGCGGTGTCTTCGCCGTGGACCAACACGACCCTTGGTCGCCGTTTGAATTGACCATACCAATCGGCCAGCCCGGCTTGATCGGCGTGTGCCGACAGACCACCGATGGTGTGTCGATGCGCGTTGACTTTGATCTCTTCACCGTAAATGCGCACGGTCTCGGCACCATCCACAAGTAGCCGTCCCAGCGTCCCCTGCGCTTGATATCCCGGAAAGATCACGTGCGCGTCGTTGCGCCACAGATGGTGTTTGAGGTGGTGCTTGATGCGACCGCCATTGCACATGCCCGAGCCGGCAATGATGATCAGGCCTTTGCTGATGCGGTTGAGTGCCTGCGACTCTTCGATCGATTCGACGAACCGCAGGTTGGGCAATCGGAACGGATCGTGGCCACTCTTCCAAACCCGACGCGCCTCGATGTCGAACAATTCCTGGTGCTGGCCATAGACCGCGGTCACCTTGGTCGCCATCGGACTATCCAGCACGATACGAAAATCGGCGAGCCCCCATTCGTCAAAGCGCTGGGCAAACCAGTACAGAATCTCCTGGGTACGCCCGACCGCAAAAGCGGGAATCAGCACATTGCCACCGCTACCGCGAACCTGCTGAAAAATCTCGCCCAATTCGGCCAGGGTATCGCTGCGGTTGCGATGCAGTCGATCCCCATAAGTGCTCTCCATCATCACCAGATCGGCGGCTTCAATCGACGTTGGATCACACAGAATCGGCGCACCTTTGGGGCCAAGATCACCGGAGAACACCAGCTTTCGCTGCTGTCCGGATTCGACCGCCTGAACCTCGACAATGGCCGCGCCGAGAATGTGGCCAGCATCGGCCAGCCGCACTTCGACCGCCGGCAGGATCGACTGCCATTTGCCGTAGTCGAGGCCGCGCAGCTGGGTCAGCACGCCTTGCACATCGGCTTGATCGTAAAGCACATCGAACGCCGGCAGCCCGCGCCGGGCCCGCCGCCGATTCTGGTATTCAACGTCCTGGGCGGCCAGTCTGGCGGAATCTTCGAGCATGATTTTTGCCAACGCCGCGGTGGCGTGGTGGGTATAAATCGGCCCGCGATAGCCGCGTTTGTGCAACAGCGGCAGGCGCCCACAGTGGTCGATATGCGCGTGCGACAGCACCACTGCATCGATTTCCTCCACGGCAAACGGAAACGCCGCGGCATTGCGCTCGTGCTCCTCGCGTCCGCCTTGGATCATGCCGCAGTCCAACAAAATATTTTTGTCGGCGGCGTGCAACCAGTGGCAGGAACCGGTGACTTCACCGGCAGCACCGAAGTATTGCAATTTCATGGCGAAGCTCCTGTGACGACGATGGCTTGGCGACGCGGCAAACGGTGATTTTCCTTCGCTCGAACTGTACCAGTGTTGCCGCTGGCCGCAGCCGCAGCGATGCACCACGCACCCGCTTTCAGTCGGCTAAACTGCCGCCATGCGTATCTTCATGCAAACCCGGCCGATCGCCAAGGAACCACCCCGCTACTACCACTTGATCCTGCAACAGGATCTGCTTGGCGGCTGGACCTTGATCCGCGAGTGGGGTCAACAAGGCGGCCGCGCCAGCGGCCGCAAAGAGTTTTTTCCGGAGCGCGGCAAGGCCGAAGCCGCCTTTGTCGGCGCCCGCGACCAACAGTTGGGCAAAGGTTTCCACGTAATGTTTTCGCAAGGCATGGAGGCTCCTACCGGGTCTTACTATGAAAGCTGATCGCCCCTTTACCACCCCGTTTTTGATGCTGCTGGCACTGCTAGTGGGCGCCGCCTCGGCGGATGATTTCAAGCCCGGTGTTCGCCACCTGTGCGTACCCAATGCGGATCGCAGCGGTTGGGATTGCAGCGTCATCGACGACACCAAGGCGGCAGGCGCAGCGGTCGCCGCTGACGCCAGTCCGCCGGTGGCAGAGGCCTCCACAGCCGCTGCCAGCGACGCGGCAGCGACCCAACCGACGACCACCGAGGCGACCACGACTTCGCCCAGCGCCGACGACCGGCCGAGTCCGCCACCGCCACCCTTTTTGGCGCATCCGGATTTGCAGCGCCGTTTCAACCCCTACAGTCGGCCGTACCAGCCGCGCGCGGCACCGCCGACCAGCACCGCCGCCGCAGTCGAACCCGGCGCCGCCGCCAGCACAACGACAACCGCCACCGCGCCGGAAACGGCCGCCGTGCCACC
>Ga0210016_1003426_pt1 | contig 13985 bp, 9 predicted proteins | sample CryGeyCG2014_300_FD_185454 | JGI IMG/M metagenome (GOLD analysis project Ga0210016, IMG submission 185454) | Groundwater microbial communities from aquifer - Crystal Geyser CG02_land_8/20/14_3.00 (SPAdes) (version 2) | ecosystem: Environmental > Aquatic > Deep subsurface > Groundwater | place... | reverse complement strand
ATGCAGGCAATTTTAAGTGAAAGGCAGCACTGATTTTATGGACGGATTTGAAAATTCCCTCTTGAATCCCTTATAGCTTTCTGATTTTCTCCCCCTCCCGCACATCCCCTTCGAAGCATTACCCTATATATACCGAGTAGCCCGCGGCTTCTTGAACAAAGGATTGAAGGCGACCTTGCAGGTCGCATCAATCCTTATTGGTTAGGCAAAAATTTCACTTCCCAAAATTGGAAGTTTAACCCTCTATCTTTTTTTACAAAATGTCAAGAATAAAGATTTGACCCCGTTTCTCCGTTTCTCTTTCGAATCCTTCATCGAGGAAGAGCCAATTTAATCATCTTCCTTAGTCTTCAGATATTCCATGTGTTTCAACACGCAATTGATTTCCCCGTAAGATACGTCATCTCCAAGAGCGGCTTTGGCTGATCCCATGTAGGTGTTGCCGGTCTTGGCAAAGTAATCGGAAATGCGTGTAATTTTTTCTGCCGGAACCACTTTTCCCACCGGCAATTGACCCGTTCCTACAAAATGTGACAGATGTCCTTCCACAGTAGTTGCCGCTATTTTTCTTTCAGCGGCTATCTCTTCTATGGTTTTTCCCGAAAGGAAAAGCTTAAAACTTAAGTTTTGGGAATCTCCTTTTGCCGGGGACTTGGGTTTGGGTGGAGTTGCTTCTTCTAAGTGAGTCTCCATGTTTTTTTTCTTGCGGAACGTCATTGTCATTTCCAGGATTTCTGCACCAAATCTTTTTGCTTTCTTCTCACCCACGCCTTTAATATTCAGCAAGGCCTGTCGGGTGGCCGGAAGTTTATCTGCTATTTCTCTCATGGTACGCCAGGGCAGCAGCCTGTGCTCGGGCAGGTCAAGAGATTTTGCTGTCTTGTCTCTCCATGATTTAAGCAGGGCATAGAATTCCGGATGTGCTGAAGCAACGGATTTTTCGGCGGTTTTTGCCATTTTTCTCTCTACTGGCTGTGAAATGGCAGCCTTTGCCCTTGTTTCCAGGAAAGTGGCAAGCCTGAAACCTTTTTCGCAGGCTTTCAAACATTCGTTCTTTACAAACACCTCATCCCGAAACCGCTCCAGGGCTTCGTTGAGGGATTTGCGAACGGTTTTATTATCGGTTTCAATTTCGCTTTCCAGGAGTACCTGTAACATACCTGTTTCTATCCTTGGAGCAAAATAGAGACAGGCTTTCATTATTCGTGCCTGCAGCGGCATGTTGTTTTCCATGTCCTGGTTTTCTGAAATAAGCGTGTGCACCTGTTTCATAAATTTGTCGGAAACCCCGGCTATTTCAGTTTTTAAAGTATGGTCCATCCGGTTAAATACCCCAATCAGACGGGCGTCAATACGTAAAACATGTTCCTGCAAAAGTTTCAGCAAATAACCCAGACGCCGCTGCAAGGGCGAAAAATCGAATAGCTCTATAATCAAAGATTTTTGATAAGCATTTTTCATGGCCTCCAATTGTTCTTCGCCGGGAGGGTTTTCTTCAATCTGGCGTGTGAAATGTTTTACGGTGTTGTCGCTTTTCACCGATTGTTGGCTAATTGGCGTGGAGAGCACCATCCCATCCAGAGTTTTACACCTGCTCAGGGCCACATACACCTGTCCGTGGGCAAAGGCAGCGCGTGCATCTATGATGGCTTTTTCGAAGGTAAGTCCCTGGCTTTTGTGAATGGTTATGGCCCAGGCCAGTTTCAGCGGGTACTGGATAAAGGCGCCAATAACCGTTTCCTTGATTTCCTTAGTCTTATCATCTATGGCATAGCGGCAGTTTTGCCATTCCACCTGGCTTACGGATATGGTTTCATTATCATCAGGGCATTTTACATATACAAGGTCTCTATCCATATCCGCTACTGTCCCGATTTTACCGTTATAGTAGAGCTTTAAAGGCGAAATATCGTTTTTTACAAACATCACCTGGGCGCCAACCTTCAGGGCGAGTTCCAGTTCGGTGGGATAGGCCATTTCGGGGAATTCGCCGTTTACGCCGGCTTTAAATATCCTGACTTTGCCTTTTAGGGCATTAAGTCTTGAAACATTTTTTTCCTGTGCCTGGAAGTTGTGGGTGGTCAAGATAATGTAGCCTTCCTGGTCGTGAGGCGAAAATCCCGGCACATACCTGCGGTTCAACTCTCTAAGGGTGTTTTCATCCAGGTGATTATCCCGCACACTGTTTAAAAGGCGGATAAAAGACTCGTCCTGCTGCCGGTAAATATTTTTCAGCTCGATGCTTACATGCTCGGTTTTTTGGAGCGCCCGACTGCTGAAGAAAAATACTGAATCGTAATAATTTTTCAGGATATCCCATTCATCCTCTTTTACAACCGGGGCCAATTGCTGCAAATCGCCAATCATAAGCAACTGAACCCCGCCAAAAGGCTTGTAACGGTCGCGGTAGCGTCGCAGTACTGTATCAATGGCGTCCAGCAGGTCCGCTCTTACCATACTGATTTCGTCAATTACCAACAGATCTAAACTTTTGATGATGTTGATTTTTTCCCGGCTAAAGTGGGCAAACCTTACGGCCGGGATTCTTGCTTCCTCTCCCACTGACATGGAATGTTCCTGCGCATCAGAAGGGAGCTGCGGTCCAAAAGGCAATTGAAAAAAGGAATGTATGGTTACCCCGCCTGCATTGATGGCTGCCACACCGGTTGGGGCCAGCACCACCATACGCTTGGCCGACTCCCTTTTGAGATTGCGCAAAAAGGTGGTCTTGCCCGTGCCGGCCCTCCCTGTAAGAAAAACATTACAGCCTGAATACTGCACAAAATCATACGCCAACTTCATCTGTGGATTACCGGAAAAATCCATTGAACCTCAAAAAGCTTCTTCTCACTTGGTCGTTACAACCCAAACACCCTGCCAATCCTCAGGTGGGTTATCGTTAAAAAAACGGCATTTTGTGTAGTAGGCAGCAGCAGCCGGGTCCCTGTCTTTAATTTCGGCGAAGATACTCTCGGCCCGGCCAAACTGCCCTTCGTAGAAGGCCTCAAGGCCGGCGGAAAATACTGTTAAGTCCTCCTTGCGAACGGAAAATTCCTCGGGAAACATCGGTTCATAGATTCTGACGGGCTCCTTGCGGCCCACAACGGCTGCCCGCGACAGCTCACGCACGGGAAAGGCCCCTTCCAGAAGCTCGAAGGTGGACTGGGAGATGATGGTGTAGGTTCCGAACTGTTTATTTATCCCCTCAAGACGCGAGGCCAGATTTACGGCATCTCCGAGCATAGTATAGTCAAAACGTGTGCGTGAGCCCATATTCCCCACCACGGCAGCGCCGGTATTTACACCGATGCGCATGTTAATATCTTTTCCTATACGCTCACGAAACGATTGCCTCCTCTCGGCCAATTTTGCCTGACAGCGCAATGCGGCGCGTACACAACGCCTGGCGTGGTCGGGTTGTTTTAACGGGGCGTTCCAAAAGGCGATAATGGCATCACCCTCGTATTTATCCACGGTGCCGCCTTCTTCATGGATGATGTCGGTCATGGCGGAGAGATAATCATTAAGGAGCGTCGTTAATTCTTCCGGTTCCAGGCCCTCGGAGATGCCGGTGAAACCTTCCAGGTCTGAGAAAAAGATGGATAGAACCTGCCTCTCACCACCCAACTTCAAACGCTCCGGATGTTCGATGAGCTCTTCGATGATCGCGGGACTCAGATATTGCTTGAAGGCATTTTTGATAAAGAGCTTTTGCCGGCCTTCCGTTGAATAATATATTATTCCCCCACTGATCATGGTAATGGCTATACCCACCTCCTGGACAACAAGGGGCAGCCAGAAGCCCTGGAAGTATGACGCCAGACAGAGAAAGACCGGCAATGTGATAAAAAAGGCGTAAACAATAGGACTCTTCAGGACGCCCGAGAAATAAGAAGTCAATGCACCAGCCAGAAGGGTCACTATTATCGTCAACAAAACGGAAATCAAAAGGGGCGTCGGTCTGATGAAGTCGTAAGAGACCAGATTGTCTAAAATGGTAGCGTAAATTTCCACCCCCGGATATACGCCGGAGACGGGGGCAGGACGAAGATCAAATAAGCCGGGAGCGGAAAATCCAAAAAAAACATAACAATCTCTGAAGGCATCCCTGTCCCTGATTGTTGGTTGTTCACCTCCGAGGATGCGGAGTTCACTCTGAATAACTGAGGAGGCGCTGTAGGACCTGTGGGTGCCGGAAGCCCCCCTGAAGTTTAAAATCACCATGCCTTCCTCATCTATGGGCAATTCCCGGGCGCCGACAGAAAAGGCGCCGCGGGCTATGCGCATGGGGGTTTCCGGGTGAGCGGATAGATAAGCCCCCAGGGCCAGGGAGGGGACGAATCTTCCGTCGAAGATGCTGAAAAGCCTTGCCCGGCGATAGACGCCATCCGGGTCGGGATTGAGATGCACATTAGCCAGCACGGCAGCGCTGGTTGCCACCTCCGGTATGGGGAAGGCCGCCCTGGTAAAAGAGATGTCTGCGGCTCCGGTGGCGGCCAACCACTCATTTAGACCCTGAACCTTGAATCCTGGTTCTGGAACGTGGCCGGGCCATTTTCGTTCACTGCCGGTGGTTTGTCCCAAAAATACCGAACCTACGAAGCGGTTGAAACCGGCGATGGCCGACCCGAATGATCTATCGTCATCTACCCCGTATTTGGAAGGTTCTGTATAAAGGACATCAAAGGCCAGGGCTTTTGCCCCGCTTCGCCGGCAAAAGCTGATGATGGTATTATAGACTTCTCTGGGCCAGGGCCAGGTAAGGCCGTTTTCCTTTTTGGCCCAATCCAGACTGTTCTGATCAAGGAGGATGATGCGTATCTTCCCTGTCGCCTGGCCGGGTCGAGCCATAAGGTTTACGCGCCAGTCCCAGGTTTTGGCCTCCCAGGTGTCAAGCCAGCCCGGAAACCAGAGGGTAAAAGCCAGTGCAGAGCCGATAATGCCTGCTAACATCCCAAGCCACAGTTTTTTTACCGCAGTATAGGTCATCTTTCCCGCTCATATATTTTCCAAAGCTCTCAGGACTCTGGCCTGCCGTGCTTCCGGAATCAGGACCGGAGAAGATTTGTCAATATACATCTTAATTTCTGTTATGCGGGATGCCGGAGAAGGATGGGTCCTGGCGAAATCGAGACCTCCTGATTTCAATCTTTTTTCCATCACCGCGAGCATTTCTGTAAGAGCATGGGGATCATACCCCACGCGTTTGAGAATCATGACGGCGGTCTTATCGGCCTGATATTCTAAGGAACGGGAGTAGCCATTATTGATCAGAGTGGTGGTGATATCTGAAATAGCGCCCTCAAAGGTCTCTGTCAGTTGAGCAAGTTCCTGTCGGCCAAAGGTCTTGGCGCCTTCCAGTGCCAGAGAGGTAAATGCCTGAGCAATCCTTGCTTTTCTTATAGCCTGAAGGCCGTCTTTGTGCTGGATATGTCCGATCTCGTGGGCCAGCACAGCAGCTACGGCATCTTCTGTTCGGCAGCAACGAAGGAGTCCTCTGGTAATAAAAATAAATCCGCCCGGCGCCGCAAAGGCGTTGATCTCGTCAGAATTCAAGATGAGAAAGTGATAACCACCGAAAGTTTCCGGTACATCTGAAGCCAGGGCAAGGGTTTGTCCGAGAATATTCAGGTAATCGTCAGCCTTTTTATCCATGTATGGTGAATACCTGGAAAGTACAACCGCCGCCACAGATCGCCCGATATAATACTCCTGTTCTGGGGTGAAGTCCTCAAAACTTCTCGAAACATCGCTGGTATGTTTTCTGATGGCGCCTGCCTGGGAGGGGTCTATCATCTTTTGGGACTCAGCGACGGTCGCAGCTGTAGTTATCACGGATTCCATGGTCTGGCAGGACGTAAAGACCATGACCGCAAGTAGAAGCAAATAAAAGGAGAGTCGTATATATTTGGCGGTATTCATCATGCACCTCCCTCAGGGGAAATCACCTGGCCCTCTTTCAGGAAGGCCTGGATATTTTCAGTTGTAAATTTGAAGTTTTCCATCCGATCCACCCAGGTAAAATCTAAATTCCTGTTCTTTTTTTTGAATTCCGCTTCTACCGTGGCGTTAAACCCTTTACCGGCAAGGGCCAGTTCACCGCCGGTCACAGAGGTTTTAACATCTGCCTTGCCGGCTTGCAGGGCAATCTTCTTTGTCGTGAGGGCGGAGGCGTGGATCCAGCCCTGAATCTTGCCGTCGGGAACAACTACCTTTTTCCATGCCCCCCGATCTTCGAGGACCTCCACCCTGTTGCCGTAGGCAAGCCTGGCAATAATTTTACCCAAAAAAAAGGGCGAAGAGCGCATCTGCGCTTCCCTGATCTGGACATTCAAGACCTTTTGGTACCCGGCAGATCCAGGCAGCACAAAGATGCATATAAGAAGAAAACTAAATAAGGTTACACGAACAATCCCGATCATTTTTGCTATCCTGTTTAAAGTAATCCTGCGTTCTTCTTTAAGTTCTTTTTCTGCTATCAACTTTTTCTCCCCTATTAACCTAAAATAGTATTGAAAGGCTTAAATTATTTAAAATTTAACACCAACTTCCGCAAATGGTCCACTAAATCTGATATCGGCATCTACATCATCTTCGTCAATTTTCATATCTTCATATCTATAACCGGCAGCGATAAATGCAGGTCCAAAAAGCTTATATTTAGCCCTGCCAATAAGGTCATAGTAGTGATTGGAGCTGTACGCTATTCCCCTGATTTCTGCCTCAATGGATAATTTTTCTACAGGGTTTATTTGTGCACCTAAATAAACCATTGGGATAGGTAAAGTGGAATCTTTGGACTCTTGCATGGATGTGGATGTCTGTTGTATTTCTACATTCAGGTCTATAACCCTGATATTTAGTCCCACCTCTACATCTAATTTACCTGCCGTTAGTGTCTTTACAAAAGGAAGACCATAATAGAACGCAACATCATAGTGATCAAGTTTTACCTCTGAGGTAAAAGGAACATTACCGGTAAAAGTCTTGTCGCCGAATTTAAAATTGATGTCTTTACTTCCTGCCCCGTCAAATTTCATCGGTGTTGCCATGAGGTAAATGTTCGGAATCATAAGAGGCATATCAATCTTTGCCCTGCCAAAAACCCTTGTTTCGTCTCCGTATTTCATATCATCCTCAAGGCTGAGAAATGTTCCTTTGTATGCTATGTCTCCTTGAGGGTCTTGATTCCAGATGCCAACAGCTACCTCAAGCCCTATTGCAGAGACAATTTGTGGGTATAGAGTAAACGACAATAACGATACTATAATGAATACCTTAAATATCTTCATTTTTTGCTCCTCCTCTTCTTTTAATGTTTTAATTTTACAAAGTTAACCTCTATTACGCAAGGTTAATCTTCTATCGCTACCAAGGGGAAAATCTCCATCTGGCCGCCATCTATAAGAAGATCCGCAAGCATCCCGGCCGTGCAAAGATTCTGGCCTCGGTCATTGTTGAGATCGGCGATGACGACAAGGGGGTTCCAGTACCGGCGAAAATAGTGTTCGTCAGAGACAAACGTAGCAAGAAGTGGTTAGCGCTACTCTCAACCGACACATACATGGCTGATGAGGAAATCGTCCAGACCTACAAACGGCGCTGGGACATAGAGGTGTTCTTCAAAATGGCCAAGTCGTTCCTGAATCTTGCCAAAGAGTGTCAGGGGCGGTCCTATGATGCTCTGGTCGCTCACGCCACAGTGGTGTGCTGCCGTTACATCATGCTGGCCCTCTACTGGCTGGTTCAGGCTTGTAGCCTGAACCATTTATTAATGTTTTGGCTCAATCTGCAAGATTGAACCAGCAAAGAGTTAGGGAAGCGTAACGCAGCAATTTTGCGGTGCGTTACGGCAAGAGGCCGCCTAACGCACCCTACATTATCTGAGCAGCCACGACTAACAGCCTACAGCCTAAACAACCTGAGCAGTTACGAATTACTTTGTCATCACCAGCGGAAAATCCATTCCCCGTGAATCAACAACGGGATACTGGACCTCCCTCTTGTATTTCTTCGTTATTTCCGGAAGCTGTTCCTCCACGTAACTCATAAGTTTCCTGACCGTAACCGTGTCCGTTCCCACGGCTGCCGCCCCCTTCAATCCTTCCAGCAGCGTATAGGTAAATACCCCGTGCCCGAGCTCCTTCGTCTCGGCAGCAAACTGGTCTTTCGTGGAAGCGGCGATGATATGTATCCCCGTTGATCGGGAAAGCTGGGAAAGCGCCTTTCTGTCTTCAAAACCACGGAAAGCAACCAGCACTGCCCCGGCCTTGCAGGCGTCTATGAGTGCGAGAACCTTTTGCGCCTTTATTTCCCTGATGAACCCCGCTAGTTCCTCCGAGGAGATGCCCTTTGTCTTCACGTCCTCCTCCCTCTCCGGATAGGTCAGCTCATAGGGGATGAAGTACCACCTGTCATCTATATTCTCGCCATGACCGGCAAGGTAGATCAGAACGACGTCTTGGGCGCTGGTCTGTTGCATATCTTTAAGTCTGGCGATGATCGTGGCTCTGGTTGCTTCCTCATTGAAGATTTCCGTAATCTTTACATCCTTGAACAGACCTTTTCCCCTCTCCTGGAAGAAAGAAATGATGCCTCTGGCATCGGGCTCCGCATAGGAGAGATTAAGCGCCGGGTTCTGGTATCTGTTCAAACCCACGGCAAAGAGGTGCAGGGTAACTTCCTTCTGGGGCGCCGTGAGCTTCACCATAAGTTCATAGGGGTTTGACTCCGCCCTGTCCTTGCTGAAGCCCACCGCCCGGAAGTTGTTCAGACCGTCAACGAGCGTGACCATGTAAGTCTTTTCAACGATATTGCCTCCCTGCTTACTACTTGCAGGGACAGGCTTGGGAACTATCTTCAGGCCCCGCGTCTCTTCCCCTATTGCCTTGCCGTTCTGGTAGAGCCGTACCTCGTCAATGCCGCCGCCCTTATCCTGCGCCGCAACGGTTATCTTTATCGTATCTGTGCTGAACGATGTATCGGGCTGAGGTGAGGTAATCCGTACCTCCGGGGGAACGAGAATGCCCTGCCTGATGTCGGCGAGCGCCTTGACTTCCTTGCCCTGGAGCACAGAAGCGACGTAAACAGGGTTGAAGAATTTTTCGTAGAAGTTATCTATGGAATAGACCTGGTTGCCGACCCGGACATTGAGGTGTTTTGCGCCATTTGCCGAGGCGTTGAAATACCCTTCCGGTGTGATGGCAATCCATTCGCCGTCGGGGAAGTTTATGAACTGGGCAATCTCCCTGCCGGTATTGATGTCCCAGAGGCGTGTTGTTGCATCCAAACTCCCCGATAAGGCAAACCTCCCGTCCGGAGAAAAGGTAACGGAGGAAACCATATTTGTATGCCCGGCAAATGACCGTACCTCTTTCCCAGTGGTGAGATCCCATAGACGCAGGGTATTATCTGAACTCCCCGATAAGGCAAACCTCCCGTCCGAAGAAAAGGCGACGGACTTAACGTAGGCTGTATGCCCGGGAAATGCCCGTATCTCTTCCCCCGTAGCCAAATCCCATAGACGCGGGGTTTTATCTGCGCTCCCCGATAAGGCATATCTCCCGTCCGGAGAAAAGGCAACGGACTCAGCATAGGATGTATGCAATGACCGTATTTCTTTCCCTGTGGCAATATCCCAGAGACGCATGGTTTTATCAAAACTCCCCGATAAGAAGAATCCCCCGTCCGGAGAAAAGGTAACGGAGGAAACAGAATTTGTATGCCCGGTAAATGCCCGTATCTCTTTCCCCTGTGCCATATCCCAGAGACGTGGGGTATGATCCCGACTCCCAGACAAGGCAAACCTCCCGTCCGGAGAAAAGGCGACGGAGTAAACCCAGCTTGTATGCCCGGTAAATGCCCGTATCTCTTTCCCTGTGGCAATATCCCAGAGACGTGGGGTGTTATCCCAACTTCCCGATAAGGCGAATCTTCCATCCGGAGAAAAGGCAACGGAGGAAACCAAGTGTGTGTGCCTGGGGAATGACCGTATCTCTTTCCCCGTTTTTACATTCCAGAAACGCAGGGTTTTATCATCACTCCCCGATAAGGCATATCTCCCATTCGGTGAAAAGGTGACGGAGAAAACATGGCCTGTATGCCCGGAAAATGATCGCATCTCTTTACCCGTGGCAATATCCCAGAGACGCAGGGTATGATCCCGACTCCCAGACAAGGCAAACCTCCCGTCCGGAGAAAAGGCGACGGAGGAAACCCAGCTTGTATGCCCGGCAAATGATCGTATCTCTTTCCCTGTGGCCACATCCCAGAGACGTAGGGTGTTATCCCAACTCCCCGATAAGGCATATCTCCCATCCGGTGAAAAGGCAACAGAGGAAACACAGCTTGTATGCCCGGTAAATTGCCTAATTTCTTTTCCTGTGTCCACATCCCAGAGTCGCATGGTGTTATCATGACTCCCTGACAAGGCAAGTTTCCCGTCTGGAGAAAAGGCGACGGAGGTAACCTCGCCTGTATGCCCCAACTGAGGGAAAATCTCCGGCCCCTGATTAAAACCTTCAGGGGCAGGCTTTTCCCCGGAAAGAGACGGGGACAGGATTATTTTTATGAACTCGGAAAAGGCCGCAAATTTCCGGATCGCGGATTCGGGATATTTTGCCGTATTTTCGTAGCCGAAATACACCCATTTGTTGGGGCCGGGCGAGGCGGTCAGCCTGATCCCTATATGCAGGTGAGGCGTCCCCCAGCCGTTGTGCTCGTCGTCATCAACGTATCCTATGACATCGCCTTTATTTACCTTCATGCCCGCTTTCCACGGAAGAGGCTTGCCTGTTCCGTTTCCCGACTTATCTCTGTCCGGATACTTTCTTATATGTCCATAGATCGAGGTGATATACCTTGTGCTTACTTTCTTTTTGTCCTGCTGCTGGTGCAATCTTGCAGATTGCACCGTATCGTTAATTTTCACCGTATCGTTAATTTTTGGTTCAATCTGCAAGATTGAACCAGCGAAGTTGAAGGCATATTCTTTCCCGAGGTCATGTTCGATGACAGCAACAAGTTCCCCATAGCCGTCCCTTGGGCCATAATAGATAATCTTGCCGTCGGCGATAACCTTGATAGCCGTCCCAACGCTGAGCCGCATATCTTCCCCGAGGTGCTTATTATTGTTTACAAACTTGTTTTTATTGCCGAAGGCCTGATAATCCGGCGAGTAGTTGCTGACCGGATAGGAGAACGACAGGCCGCGGGTTTCGGCGGCAAGCACGTCGGCCACTATTAGCAATAGCGCGATTAAACAAGCCAATAAGCCCAAAATACCTTTTTTACCTTGCTCTTTAATCATTTTAAGATTCCTCATATGCGTTCGGAATGACATTTTCCCTACAGTTTGGCTGGTTCAATCTTGCAGATTGAACCACACGGTAACAAATGACAAATGGTAAACCTCAAAAGTCAAAAAATAGTGTCTCCTGGTTCAACTCTTTCAGCACTCCGGCGGATGGCAATTGCCATAGCTGTCTAATGTTGTGGTTCAATCTGCAAGATTGAACCAGCGGCAGGCAAAGCCGGCGATGTTATACCAATAAGTAACTATATTAGCAATCATTTTTGCCTTTCCGTCAGCGTCTTTAATGGAAATTTTCCCGAGCGCTGCCGGGTTCTTGGTTATAAGACGGACATTCCCGGAAAAACCCGCAAAAAGACCCGACTGCGGTAACATTTAAGTTGAATTAAAATACAAAATAGCTATTATGGACGGCAACTAAGATGCCCTGTGCTGGTTCAATTTTGCAGATTGAACCTTAATGTTTAAGTGCCATTTAATGGTTGGTACAATCTACAAGATTGCTCCAGCAACAAGCACCCCGCCAAACAAGAATGGAACTCTCTTGGATAACATGCTATTAGCATAAATACGGAAAGATTAAAATGGGCTGCGATAAAAAAGAAAAAAAGGAGGCGCAATTGATGGAAACACTGAAAGCTGAGGCAATAAGTGCGATTTCGAAACTTCCGGAATCGGCAAGCATCGATGAGATAATGTATGAGCTTTACGTAATTGACAAAGTCAAAAAAGGACGAGATGCCGCAGAACGTGGCGAAACCGTAACCATTGAAGAGTTAAAGAGAGAAATACAATCGTGGTAAAGTGGACGGCCCCCGCCAAGCTGGATTTGAAAGATATTCACGACTATATAGCAAGGAATTCCAAATTTTACGCACGGAAGGTATCCCAAGAAATTGTTAATAAATCTGAGATACTGAGCCAATATCCTGAAATTGGCAGGATTGTCCCGGAAATTGACGATCCCAATGTAAGAGAACTATTTGTGCATTCTTACCGTCTTATCTACGAAGCGCTTCCCACCGGTGTGCAGATCCTGGCCCTGATTCATGGCAAGAGAAATTTCACCGGCAACTTAAATAATTCTATGATCAAGGGAGTCAGTGAATAATAAGACTTTGGGTATGCTTGTACCGATATAAAAGAGCTACTTAACGCTACTCCGACAAATTATTTTTTACATACCATGAAACCTCATTTAAGCAGGTCCAAGTCCCCCTCTCGTCATGCCGGACTTGATACGGGGGCATCCAGGTTTTCTCTGGATTCCAGCTTTCGCCGGAATGACAAAATTGGAAATGTCGGAGTAGGATTAACTATGTGCAGATTGAACCAGCAGAAAGTTCCCATCTTTAGAAAGCGATAGTGATTTAATGGGGGGGAAAATGGCCAGGTTGAGAGCTTTGAAAAACTGTCAATAATGTCATTTCGACCGAAGGGAGAAATCTTAAAACAACTGAAATCGTAAAGATTTCTCGTCGCTAAGGCTCCTCGAAATGACAAAATTCAAAGCTCTAACTGGCTGGTTCAATCTTGCAGATTGAACCACACGGTAAACAAATGACAAATGGTAAACCTTAAAAGTCAAAAAATAGTGTCTCCTGCTTCAACTCTTTCAGCACTCCGGCGGATGGCAATTGCCATAGCTATCTAATGTTGTGGTTCAATCTGCAAGATTGAACCAGCGGCAGCAATCACCAGCGGCAGCAATCATTTTTGCCTTTCCGTCAGCGTCTTTAATGGAAATTTTCCCGAGCGCTGCCGGGTTCTTGGTTATAAGACGGACATTCCCGGAAAAACCCGCAAAAAGACCCGACTGCGGTAACATTTAAGTTGAGTTAAAATACAAAATAGCTATTATGAACAGCGTTTTATTACCCTGGCATTCCTTTTTATAATGGCTGTAAACTGCGTGAGAAAGTTGTCATGGCTAAAGAACCTCCGATCGAAGACAAGTATTCCCGCCTGATTGTTGATAATTTAGACTTCATAGAAAGACAGTGCCGTAGGGCAGTTTCCCGCGGAATACCTTCCAATGATGATCATGCCGAAGCTGTGAACCTGGACAACGATGCCGACGAGGTGCTGGTCGAAGTACTTGACCGTCTTAAAGCCAATGACTACCGGGCTCTCCGCGAGTTCCAGGGGATGGCGAAGCTGACGACGTATATTACCACTATCATTTCAAATCTTGTCATTGATATTGTGCGATCCCGGAAAGGCCGCAGCCGCGCCAGGGAGCGCGCTCAGGATATGGGTGATACTGCTATCCGACTCCATGATATGGTCTATACCCGCGGCCTGTCGGTTGCAAATGCCTAAGTGGCCTTAGAGGTTAATTTCGGTATCCGTGAACCCCTTGAATTGCTGCATGATTTGTTGGGGCGGATGCGCGGCCGTGAGCAGGGGCATGTTCCTGTGTCGGATGGCTCGGCTTGGCTGGCGCCGGGGCAAAAAATTGTTGACGAAAATGGAGGGATTGAAGTTGAGGTTGCTGACCCGCATGCTACCGTCGAGAAGCAGATCATGAACCGGCAACGACAGACCCTTGCTCGGCAGACCGTGGACGAATTGCGGACAAGTCTGACGGGAAAAGAGCGGTTCATGATGCAGTTGCGTTTTCCCACTGATGAAGATGAGAAACCCAGGTCGATGCGGGAGATAGGCGAACTGG
>Ga0210016_1003414_pt1 | contig 14011 bp, 15 predicted proteins | sample CryGeyCG2014_300_FD_185454 | JGI IMG/M metagenome (GOLD analysis project Ga0210016, IMG submission 185454) | Groundwater microbial communities from aquifer - Crystal Geyser CG02_land_8/20/14_3.00 (SPAdes) (version 2) | ecosystem: Environmental > Aquatic > Deep subsurface > Groundwater | place... | reverse complement strand
TTTGTTGAGTACATCAGATGTGATCGGATAAGAAGAAGGATTCTGGACAAGCCAGAATGACAAGGAGAAGAAGGATCCTGTCGATTCTTGACAGGCAGGGACAGGCTAAGCCAGAATAGACAAGAAGTCCATGCCCTTTGTGATCTGTCATTCCCGCTTGTCGGGAATCCTTGTCCTCTGTGATCTGTCATTCCCGCTTGTCGGGAATCCTTCTTTGTTGAGTACATCAGATGTGATCGGATAAGAAGAAGGATTCTGGACAAGCCAGAATGACAAGGAGAAGAAGGATCCTGTCGATTCGTAGTTATCTCTTGATAGCTGAGTAGTTACGGGCTAACAAGAAATAGAAAATCCTTCTTGTGAATCAATTACTTTATCTTTAATAATCCAGAACTCTCCAGCAGGAACAGTAGCGGTAATTTTACCAGTCCCTATCATTTTGATCCTTCCCTCAAATTTTATTCTGCCTTGAGGCTTACCTTCCTTCTCTATCAAATTTATTTCTATAATACCATGGAATTCATCAACATCCAGATATGCATCCTTAAATACTTCAAAAAACTCCTTTGTGTTTAAGATATCTGGGTCTACAAAATTACCTTTTAATATCGGATAAGTTTGTGTGGCATCTCTTTTCGTTACAATTAACGAAAATACGCCAAAATCCGTAATTATTTTTCTGGTCTTAAAAAGAGATGAATAATAGGCGAACAAATCATCTCTTTTGCGAATTGCAATATGATTCCAATGTTGATATTTTGCCTCTGTAGGTCCCAGGACATTTATTGCCGTGTTTTTATCAAATACTGAAGAGCCATCCATATTTTGATGGGTTGTTATTGCCGTTGCCAGAGATGATTCAAATAAAAAATTCGTATATCCTTCAATGTGTTTTTTCTTAAGTGCCATTGGTAAATTATCAAAATGACTACAAATGTTCTTTATAATTCCAGTTGCGACATTGGTATTATATCCTCCTCTTTCTTTTTCTAACCCTTTGATATTTGCACCACTTTGCTTTGCCATCTCAGCTTCAAATATTTGTGTGATTTGCTCTCCTGTCTTTTTATGGGTCAATAGAAAAGCAAAACCACCTTTTCTAAGATACTCCCAGACTAAGAAAAACGCTATCCTTAAGTCCTTAAACATGGAGTGGTCTTTTAACAACTGCATTTTCCTGATTGCCCAAACAAAATGATCTGCTCCCCAATTTAATATAACCGCATTATCACCATTGCAAAAAATAAAAAACTCTAATTCGTTTTCTTGTATTATCCTTTGGATTTCTTTATTTCTTAAACAATATTTGAAACCATGACCATGACCACCTGGATAACCGCTGTTTTCGATAGATAAAACCATTTTCTTGGTGTCATCATACACTCTTATTATTGGAAGGAGTGGTTGAGGAGATACAATAATATTTAGATCTTTTAATTGCTTTAGCTTTTTCTTGAGATAACTATCCATTGGCTTATATGTTTTCGCATTACCAATCACAGCAATATTTCTAATTCCCAAATTGTAAGCATGTAGAATTAAACTTTCTATATTGGTAATAAAATTGTGTGCTTCATCTTTTTTAGCTGCAAATCCACGGGGAATAATATCTTCTACATTATATTCCTTAAAACTATCAAATAACTCACAACCATAAATTTCTTTTGCAAAACTATTCATTTCATCTTTAGAAAGTCCATTATAAAAGGTGGTGTCTGTACCGCCTATTGCAATTACATACAATGTCCTGCTCATAATAGGAAGATCGTTAGAATCTATCACTTTCATAGCTTTATCTGGTAGCTCACTCAGAATTTTAATCGAATCAATATTAGCTCTATTCCTTGAACTATCTAAAAAAGTTTCTATTTGATAATTCAAAAGATCTGAATAAGGATTTATAAGATTTTTCCCATGGACCTCCATAAGTAATGTTAAATATTTTACCCACTCTTCTGCTGGTTCTTGGCCAAAATCAAAACCATCATTCAGTTGAATAATCATATCTTGAATAATTTTTACAAGCTCGTTTTTCCCTGCGGATCCTTTTGCTAAAAGGTCTTTCACAAAAACCGTAATTGTCTCTGTTTTTATCTGAATGTTCTTTGCATTAAAATCATCCTTTTCTGTAATGCTAACAAAACTATTGTTTTTATTTTCTTTTCTTTTATGCATATTTAATTCTTCTTCCAGTGCTTGGCGTGATTGGTGCAACGATTTGGCATAACTCTCAGCAATTCTCATTATGGTAAAATGGATAAGGGGGAGATATGGAGATTAATCGGTAGGACCTGTCATCTGCAACAGGACAGGCAGAAATGCCTGTCCTACCGACAATTCTGTTGATAATCGACACCATCTCCTCTATTCCCTTATTCCCCTTTGAACATAAGTTTTGCCATAATGAGAATTGCTGCATAACTCTGGATTCCCGCCTTCACAGGAATGACAGATAGCCCACCGCTGCATCCCCGAGTTGCGTCACATGGATTCCCGCTGGAGTTTACCCTCGTGGAAACGAGGGCGGGAATGACAGCCTTCGTGCTCTCATGAGTGGTCAGGGGAATCGTCATTCCTGCCCCCGTTCCCCACTTTCGTGAGGACAAGCTCCACGAGGGTAAACTCCGGCAGGAATCTATCACATTGTTGAGTTGCAATTCCCTTAAAAACTCTTTTCCACCTCTTCTATTATCTTCTCAATTGGGATGCCGCCATGGTCACCAAAGTAGGTGTAGCCGTCCGAACCTGTTTGTTTCTTTTCTTCCTTTGCTTTTTTTGCTGATTCTGCCTCAGCCCTTGACTCTTTCAATGTTTCTATGTCAATTACCTCAGCAATACCAACCCTTTTCCCTTCTGCCAAAGGGGCAACGGTGGGGATATTCACAGGTATAGAGATAACATCATCGTGGGAAATTAATTCCCATGGAATTTCCATATCTCTTCTCCCTACAGGTTGTTCCACAGGAGGTAGCATCTCTGGCGGTTGTTCAACAGGTACTGCCATAGATGATACAAATGGTACAGATGAGGGTTCAGCATATACATCCATACCAAATGATGACGGAGCCTCCACCGTTCCTACCATGCCACTATTCTTAGAATAAGTAAACGAGCCTCGAATGCCGCCCATATCTATATATCCATGTATACCCCTTTCCTTTGTATAAGTAAATTCACCCTTAGCGTCCCCCATTTCCGCAATACCAACGATACCCTTTTCCTTTGTATAGGTAAAATCACTCTTTATTTCATCCATTTCAATGACACCCATGATACCCTTTTCCCTTGAATAGGTAAATTCCCCTTTTACCCCATCAAGGTCTATCATTCCAACAATCCCCTTATCCTTCGAATAAATAAACTCTCCTGTAGCCTCTCCAAGGGCAACCGTACCTTCAATACCTTTTTGAGAGTTAAATTTGAAATTTCCTTTAGCATCCCCAAGATCAATGGTCCCAAAGATACCCCTATCCTTCCAATAGGTAAAACTTCCCTCTATACCATCAAGGTTTAATATCCCGACAATACCCTTGGCTAAGGTATAGGAAAATGGAGCAGTTATATTCCGCAAGGCTATATTTCCGGTAATTCCTTTATGCTTGGAATAGGTAAATTCACCAATTGCATCCCCCATCATAGTTGTACCAAATATGCCTCTGGCTTTGGTATAAGTAAATTCACCAGCAGCATCTCCCATCTTCAATACACCAATAATGCCCTTGTCCTTTGTATAAATAAACTCTGCCGGCACTTTGCCCAGCATTATTGTTCCAAAAATACCCTTATCCTTTGAGTAGGTAAACTCTCCATCTGTATCCCCCATTTTTACTGTACCGACAATGCCCTTATCTCGCATATAGACAAACTCACCCTGAGCCTCTCCAAGCTCCACTATCCCCACAATACCTTTACCCTTAGAAAAGGTAAAGCTACTCTTGATATCACCCATATCAACATTTCCAGAAATACCATGCTTACTCATCTTATCCCTACACCTCCATAATTATAAATTATAAGCTGTCAGCGGTTAGCAATCAGTCAGCTAAAACCAGAAAACGAGCCTGCCTGTTGTGTCTTGTTTTTCCTTAGTCGCCGGAGAAAAAATAACTTGCAGGAGTCGTGTCACCGATCCATCTTGGCTGGCTTCGTTGTTCGTCGCTTACGAACAGTAGTATGCTCGCTTCTCACGCCTTGCCAGCCAAGCGTCTTGAGTGACTCTTGGTATACAACTTATTTTTTCTTGACTCCTTACCTTAGCCGACAGCTAAACACTTAATTGCTGAATGTCACCCTGCTATCCAAATATCCTTGCAAAATCAATGCCGCAGCAATTTTATCCACCATCTTCTTCCTTTTGTCCCGGGATAATCCTGCCTCAAGCATGGCATTTTCCGCAGCCCTCGAGGAAAGCCGTTCATCCCATGACACAAATTCAACAACATTCCTCTCATAGGAGAGGCTTGGAGTAGATATTACGGCTTGTTTAAGCCTCTCAATAAAGTTAAGCACCTTTTCTGCCTGTGGTCCAATACTGCCATTCATATTTTTTGGCAAGCCAAATACTATCTTGGAAACCTGAGAGGTTGAGATAATCTCTTTCAATATCTCCATTGTTTCCTTCTCCCCTTCCCTTGTTATAACCGATAGCGGCTGAGCAAACATGCCCAAGGGATCACTCAAGGCTACACCTATATATTTATCGCCAACATCTAAGCCCATAATTCTCATCTAAAATTGCCCTACCTCTTCATCTCCCGATAAATCCCTTTTAGTGTTCCCATATCAGGTCTCTTTGTTTCTTCCACATCCTTTTCAAAAAAAGTTTCAATATTTTTTCTTAACCAGCAAACCTCTCTGGTTAACCTTTCTATCTCAACTACAACATCATTCAACCCCTTTTCCTCAGCAAACAAAAGGGCTGTCCTGACTGTCAAGTCAATATGGTATGACTTTTCATGGCTATCCCCAAAGATGTCTGAATAAGAGGTTTTTGCCTCAAATTCCTTTGGGTTATTTTTGCAAGTCATGTATTCAACTGCGGCTGCAAAGAAAAATCTCGTTTGTTCCCCTGGTGCAAGGTGTGCTAATCCCTTAAATATAGGGAGATCTGAGAGCATTATCCCCGACTCCTTTCGGTAAACAATATCGGGTTGAAAACCACACTTAATATTAAACGCAGGACCGCCGCCAATATTTGCTACCTTTACCTCAAGTATCTGCGGGGCTTGTTCTTTAGGTTTAATATCAATAACTACATACGGTTTAGACTCTTCCTTTCTTATCTCCTTTATTTCATTTACCAGTGCTCTGGTAGATTCAGTAGACCTTTTTATCCGATAAGACACATATGCCATCATTATCAGATAAATTGTCCCTGTAAATGTCAAAAATATTGTACCCCATCCCTCCATTGGACATCCTCCTTAAGTTATTGAAGATATCCTCCCAGTTTGAATTGTTGGTGGCTTTATTTTGTTTCCACCATCTGATGAATATTATACCTTATAAAAGCCACTCAAGTCAAGTAAAAAAAATTAAAATCAGCAATTCTCATTATGGTAAAATGGATAAGGGGGAGATATGGAGATTAATCGGTAGGACAGGCATTCTTACCTGTCATCTGCAACAGGACAGGCAGAAATGCCTGTCCTACCGACAATTCTGTTGATAATCGATACCATCTCCTCTATTCCCTTATTCCCCTTTGAACATAAGTTTTGCCATAATGAGAATTGCTGAATTAAAATACTTAGAGACTTCCTTTCCCCATCCCTTTCACCTTTGCTGCTTTAACAAGAGCGGCAATCATTTCATCCAATCCACCACTACTCATAATTAATTCAAGTTTGTAAAGGCTCAGCCCAATGCGATGGTCTGTTATTCTGTTTTGTGGGTAGTTATATGTTCTTATCTTTTCACTCCTGTCCCCTGTTCCAACCTGTAGTTTACGAGTTTGAGAGAGTTCAGAGTTCTGTTGTTCCTGAGCATAAGCAAATAATCTTGCCCGAAGAACCTGCATTGCCTTTGCCTTGTTCTTATGTTGTGATCTTTCATCTTGGCAGGTTACCACCAGTCCACTGGGCAGATGGGTGATCCTTATGGCAGAATCGGTGGTATTAATATGTTGGCCGCCTGCTCCGGTTGATCGATAGGTATCAATCTTTAAGTCCTCCAGTCGAACTGCTATCTCTACATCCTCTGGTTCAACCATTACTGCAACAGTAGCAGCTGAGGTATGAATTCGTCCACTTGTTTCTGTAACTGGCACTCGTTGGACACGATGGGTTCCGCTCTCAAATTTGAGACAATTATACGCATTTTCACCCTCTACAGAAAAGACTATCTCCTTAAATCCTCCCATTTCCGTAGGGTTTGAACTCATAACATCTAACTTCCAGCCCATATTTTGAATATAACGAGAGTACATTCGAAAGAGGTCTCCAGCAAAAAGCCCTGATTCCTCTCCACCTGTACCAGCCCGAATTTCCATAATACAGTTTTTGTTTATATATTGAGCATCTTCATCAGGGGTCAGAATATCTTCAATCTGCTTGATTAACTCTTCTTTTTTTTCTTTCAACCCTTCAATCTCTTCCGTAACCATTTGCCTTAATTCCTCATCTTGTTCCTGATCCAATAATGAGTTACACGCAGAGACTTCTTTCTCTATCTTTTCACATTCCATCCATTTTTCTACCAGTGGCTCTATTTGCGACCTTTTTTTGGCATACTTTTTATATGTCTCCATATCAGTCATAATGGATGGGTCTGCTAATTTATGGGCTAAATCTTCGTATTCGTTTTTTAATTGTTTTAGTTCTTCAAACATGTCCCAATACCCTTATAGGAAATTTACGATAATATGTATCATTATTCCATTCTTCAACATTATATATCTTCCACCGTGTCAAGGTTACCTTTCGTTTGAAATCAGGATTGGTTCTTAGACAAAGAGGCAGATAGGAATGAAACTCTTTCCATAGTTTATACCGCTGACTTACATTAAACTTATCAAATTTGAGTATTACTATGTAGTGGATTTCTTTATCATAGTCCTCATTCATTGCCCATTTTTTCAAAATCGTATCCTTAAATTTAACGCCCATCTTAAACAGAAAAGGATTTTGCTTTGGCTTTGACAGTTCATTAATCCATTCTTTTTGTTGTTCTTCCTCTCCACTGGATATATTTTTGACTTCAATAAAAATACTCTTGTTTTCCGTTTCAACAATAAAATCAACAGATGATAATCCACCGAACCCCTTTTTATCTACTTTTTTTGCAAGTCGAGATTTTGTAAAGTCCAAACACAGGTTGCTTTCATAATATATTTTATCATTCATCTGCTGTTATCTCTCCGAAAGTTGAGTTAAGTATGTCAGCATATAATTTTTCACCAGCTTCTTCTATTGGGTTATTTGCTATATCTTCATAGGTTACCGCTTTAGTATATTGCACACCGCTCTTAGTCTTAAACAGACTATGATAAACAATATTATCTTCTTTTTTTTGCTTTACCTCAAAATATTTTGCCAGATTATAATCATGTGTAGCGAGAAATATTTGCACACCGTTTCGTTGAAGTTCAAGGAGTATCTCTACAAGAACAGGGATTAGTTGAGGATTTATATTTGCTTCAGGTTCGTCCCAAAATAGAATAGTATCTTTTTCAAGCAATCCGTTGCGAATAAGTTTCCACAAAAGTCCAAATTTGCAAAAACCCTCTGCTTCCATCGAAAACTCAATCTTTAAGCCATTATTTTTCAAAATATAGAAGGTATCATTTTCATAAATAACCTCACCATCAATAATTTTTGAAATAGTCGAAAGCAATTTTTCATGAAACTTAGTTACTGCCTTGAACTCTCCAAGCTCTGCCTTTGAAACAATATCTATCAAGGTTTTATCAAATGGTATAGTTCTTTCCCTATCTAATGCCAACAATCCTTTAGAGTGAGAAAGCATTTCTTTTGCAGGGATAAAAATTGATTTCCTTGACATATTTTCTTCATAATAATCTACCCCTTCATTTCCAATAGACACCCCTTCGCAATTAAAATATGGTCGTAATCTTTGTCCAGGAAATCGATCGCAGTCAATATACAACAGTTTCAACAAATGCGTTTTCCCTGTACCGTTTTCCCCGATAAGGATATTAATGCCTTTGCAAAAATCAATGTCAATATCCTTAAAGACAGTAAACATTCCTATCCTTATTTTCTTTATTGCCATAATATGTCATGCTCCTTTACTCACTGATTTGTATGATGACCCTTACGAGTCTTGAAGGAAACAACTATGGTAAAAATAACTGCAATCAAAGCAACTCCAGATAACATAAGTATTGCTTCTAACATTAACTATCACCGCCCCTTTTCCACGGCTTGCCACAAGACATCTCCCCTTCCGGGCAATTACCGATAGTACAAGCAGGACCAGACTTAGCAAAGATATTGGGTGCAACAGCTTTCACACAGTCCAACATCTCTACAGCCATATCCCGTATCTCCCATTGGGCACGATTACAACACCTCAAGCGGAAAAAATGCATTAACTCTCTGGCATTCATGGTTACGATTATTTTGGTGGCACATGCATTTGGCAGGACGAATCTGGCATCTTCTGAAGGGATACCAGAAACGATAAGTTCATGATAAATCCCTTGAAGATACTCCATTGCCTTAAGATACTTTGAAGACAGCCCTGAAGAAGAAATACTTTCCGGCATTACAAACTCAAGATTTTGATAAGTTACATACCTCTGGCTTTGCTGAGAATAAGAGGCGATTCTATGCCTGACCAATTGATGGGATGCTGCCCTGGATATGCCCTCAATTCCAAAGGTAAAGCTGACATGCTCAAAGGGAGAAAGATGCCCTATTTTCAACAGCTTGCGGATGAAGGTAGTTATTTGTTCTGTCATCACCTTTTGGAGTAATTCATCTATATCAGCGTTGGAATAACACAACTTAGCTGCAAGAAATACTAGTTGTTCCGGACTTTGGGTATGCTCTAATAATTCAACTCGCATGAGTGCTCTCCTATCATAACCGTTCACGGTTGTCGATTGTCGGTTCACAGTTTTTTGTAGCCGTAAACCGATAACTGTAAGCTATGAACGGTTACCTCCTATCCAAGCTGAACGATTACGCTACTTCTTCTGCAGCCTTTGCCTCTCCATATTTCTTTCTGAATTTTTCCACCCTTCCGGCAGAATCAACAAACTTTTGTTTTCCGGTAAAGAATGGGTGGCAATTAGAGCATATTTCTACCCTTAGTTTTGGTACGGTATTCATGGTAGGAAATTCTGCCCCACAAGCACAGGCAATGGTCATCTCAACGCATTTGGGATGGATATCTTTTTTCATTTTTTTTACACCTCTCCTGACATAAGTTATTTGTAACTACTTGAGTAGTTAGTAAATATTATAGCATATATCTTGTATCTTTACAAGTAAAATTTTTGGCATTCTTAAAAGGATTTGAAAAATTCACGAATTGGCGATTGTGTGCTATGCTTACAAAGGGAGTAGGGCATAGATTTAATAATCTTACATCCACTCGACCTTTTTAAGTTTTATATATTCTGCAATCAATTCTACATCAACACCTTCGATACATTTTCTTTTTTTACATTCAAACTTGACAAAGCATGGCCTGCAAGGAAGGCTCTTAAACGCTATAGCTTTTATTAAATCAGTAGATGTTTTTGTCTCTTCAATATTGAAATTATTCCTTAATAATATTGTTTTGTAACTATTATTGGAATGCGGACGAAAGGGATTTCTCATCTCTGAGGTAAATATCATCATGGCATTGGTTGGCAAAGAAAGAATATGGCTACCGCCGCCGTCCATTCCAATAAAAAATCGTGCCTTTTTGGTCAGGCTTAAAAGCTCAAAGAGGTTGTATCTGTTTTTTATAAAATAAACATTCTTATTTCTGACCACATCCCTAATTTTTGGTAATATTATATTTTTAGGGTCATCAATAACCACAATATTAATGTCTTCAGCCAATCTTTCTATAAGTATCTTCCATTGATTAATTGTTAAATTTCTTTTTGGTTCACCGCCAATAAAGACAACACCAAAAGGAAACTTGAAATTGAATCCCTTTTGCTGATATTCCTTAAAGGATTCTATGTCAATATAGTCTGGTGTTTTAATCTTAATCCCCAGACCATCATTTATCAGTTTCTCATAGTATTGAATAATATCAAGTTCCGAAAGCTCTATTAATGTCTTTTTCAGGCTGTAATCCTGGAAGATATTAAGTGGTCCTTTATTACATCCAATATAATATTTTGCCAGTCTGTTTTTACGGGCATAGTATATGCCTTCAGGAGATTTTTCTCCAAGCATCAGGTCTAAAAAGATATCAAACTCAGGCTCTTTATCCTTTGATAAATGGTTGCCAATCAATTGCGGAGTATTACGGATCCTTTGAATGCATTCTTTCCATAATAAATTGGGTTTGCTTTCTTGCGAAAGAATTGGATGATCCATGGGGATTGTAGGGAAAAACCTATTGAGGATAAAATCGTTATAGGTTGATGTCATAATGGTTAAATCATAGCCTTGTTTCTTTAATTCCAACAAAAAGGGAAGGGTTATTATGGCATCCCCGATTCTATCAGACCTATTTACCAAAATCTTTTTAATCTTAATCTGTTTTAGATTCCTGTTTCGAACAGATGCAATTAATTTACCAATACACTTGGTTGTCTTTACAACTAATCTCATTAATTTATTCTTAAATTGAATTTTCCACATTTAAGACACCTGCCCCTTTTCACCATTCAAAACTCTGAATTACTTCTACCCCTTTCTCTTTTGCATATTCAACTACTGTCTCTCTTGCATAATGTGTAACCAAAAGAAGAAATCTTTTTCCTTCACCAAATTTCTTCAATTTCGCCACAAGATCCAGAAAATCATCTATATCATCTTTTCCCAGCTGAGACTTTGCCTCACCAATAATTACTACCTCTGTTCCTTTATCCTCATACACACCATGACTAAAGATATTGATCTCACCTTCAGCCTTTATGCCAAGACTTCTTATGCTTCTACGCAAGAATTTTTCCTTTACCTCTATCCCATATTTACTTTTAAGCATATTGGGTAATACCCTGTAGGCTTCATTCTCTAACATATAACCTAATGTTGAGGTAATACCACCCAGATCCCTTCGGGTATAATTCATGGCCTGTGCCAGTATTTTAATCTCTTTCTGAGTCTCTTTCATCTCTTTCTGAGTCCCCTTCTGTGCCTCAGCCAACTCTTTAATCTCACTTGAGATCTCTTTAACCTCAATAGCCAACTCTTTAACAATATCTTTAAGTTCGGTAAAATCTTCTCTGGTTACATGCTTTTCTCGGATACGCTCATCTATCAAATCTCGAATCTCATATCTAAGCATAGGGGTTAAAACTGCCTGCATAATTTCCTCCTTATTTCTATTCCAATAATTTTCCACCAAATATACTCAAGTGGGGCATAAATTGCGATTTTTTCATGTAGAGGATTAATCAACGAGAGTAATGGCGCGTAAGGTGTATCGTAGGGGTAGACCTATGTGTCTACCCGAATAAATAGGGGCGAACACATAGGTTCGCCCCTACCAACGCAACTATCGTTGATTAGTACCAGCGAAAAACGCAATTTATGCCCCACTTGAGTATGTATTAACCGTGAACCGATAACTGTCCATCGTGAATTGACCTTTAATGTCCTTGGTGGTTTCTTACTCTGTTTTTTAAGTAGAAATCCCACGAAATCTCTCCACCTATGCAAAGTAATATATCCACAGATTACACAGATTTTCACAGATTAAAATACAAAGCGTTTATACTCTAAACTTTCTGTACCCCACCTTCTCCCTATAGTTATTGCATCCAATACGGCAAAGAAGACTTTGTAGCTTCAGAATAGAGTGTCTCCGGTACAACATCTATCTCATTATTCCATGTGATGACACCCAACTCTTCGTTTACCGTGAAGTTCTTAAAGAATTCAATATCCTTGAATTTTTTAAATACTCCACCTCTCTCTAAGTATTTTGCAAAATCAACAACTCCATTTTTCCCATCATCAAAGGTTAAATCTATTTTATATCCACCATTATAAACCACTGAAACAACATCGTAACTCATTGTCCAACCTCCATTTAACTTAAAGGAATAATCTTCTTGGGGGGCTGATTGTTTTTGGCCAAGTCCCAATCCTGTAACAATTCTTCTTGGTGTTGTGCTGCCCAACTGCCGAGATACACGATAGACACATACAATTGGAGAGAGGCAGTTTCGTAACCACTACTATCGTGTCAACTTTGCGATGTCGCAAATAAGGGACGATGTCCTCTCAAAGGAGTATTTATTGGCACATAAAATGCACCCTACTGTTGCGTCAATTTAGACTTGACATGACACTACAGCCTACAGCCTAAACAAACCATCAAGTTGCAAAGTTTATTTATTGACGGCTACTTACTGCTAACAATAGAGTCTAAAATGAACTTATTCTTTTTTTAAGCTGCAAGGCTTTGAAAACTTACCGAGAGTGGTTTTTGCTTCTCTAAAGTACTTACTTTTAGGATAGAAAAGCCAATTGTATTCCCTTCTTTATCAACTTTTTCCATTACTGCATCTTTTTCCGTTTCTCGAAAATAGCCTTCTTTCTTCTCAAAGATGACTTCGAGATAATCCCCTTCTTGATCATACCAAACTTTTATTTCTTTTCCCATAGTACCTCACCTTTCTTTATTGTATCTGTGAAATATACTGTTATAATAAATAAGTCGGCAAATAATACTTTAACAACAGCACATAAATACTTCTGAGTAACAGGTGTAATGTCGTAATATCGATAAAACAATTCCACATCAGAGTCAGTTCGTGACTTAACAATTTTATCAGGGCATAGCAATGTTTCTTGTATTTTTTTAATCTGTTCAGATATTTCCGGATGTTCAGTTTTGATATGTTCCCAACGCTCATCTGTAAATCGAATTTGTCTATTGTGAATGTCTCTAAAAATTTTCATTTATGTATCCCAATATTCTTTTTCGATATTTACAGTCTAACTGCTAAAATAATGAGAAGTGCTGGTAACTACTTGTAAATATTGAATCGACTTTGGCAACGATCTTAAATAAATCCTAACCGTTCACATCAAAATCTCTCAAGCTGAGCAATTAGAATTTATATCATAAGATTTACGCAAAATGAGAAAACACTCACCGCATATGGTGTTTTTGAAAAGTAATGCCCACCAAATGTGGTAGGCAAAGTAATGTTTTGCGTAAGTCCTTTATCACAACGATTCATCATTAATAATGTCATACCTTCGGCATTTTATTGTTTTGTTTGCTACAATGCTACAATAATAACACCCCTTTGGGGTTATTTGCACAATTAAAGCCTGAAGGGCTAGTATTATTATAGCCTATAATGTAATATCGTTTCAACCCCGAAGGGGTGGAATTGTTTATTATGAGTAACTATCCACCGCAGAGATACAGAGAACACAGAGAAAAACGAAGAATTGATGAGAAATACCCGTATTTTCCATTTTTAAAAGTACCATAAAAACATCGGAAATCTTTTGTGTCTCTCCATGCTCTCCGTATCTCTGTGGTGAATTTCCGATTACACAGGTTAAAATATATTCAATTAACTTTCTTACGGAAGTATAGCATATTTACCCCCCCATCTGTCAAACACATTTGTTATTTTTTCACTGGTTTCCTGATAACCGCTAAGTAGTGGGTATTCAAAAACCTGAGCTTTTCCAGAAGGTAACAAAGCAACCATGAGTATGGTGCCAAGAGGCGGGTAATGGGTGGAGCAAGGGTTATTCGTTGAAAGATAAAGGTGCAATTAACCCAAGTTCATGAGTTCAAAAAATAAGTTTAACTGTATCAATTGGTTACAGATTGCAAAATTTCATTTTGGCACTACAAATTTGATCAGCAAATGCGTAACTATATATCATTCACTGGGTTGCTA
>Ga0210016_1003413_pt1 | contig 14015 bp, 20 predicted proteins | sample CryGeyCG2014_300_FD_185454 | JGI IMG/M metagenome (GOLD analysis project Ga0210016, IMG submission 185454) | Groundwater microbial communities from aquifer - Crystal Geyser CG02_land_8/20/14_3.00 (SPAdes) (version 2) | ecosystem: Environmental > Aquatic > Deep subsurface > Groundwater | place... | reverse complement strand
TAATATAAATCTACCTGGTGTAAATGTTTCTGGTAATCAAAATACAACTGGTAATGCTGCTACTGCTACGACATTACAGACAGCAAGAACCATTGGTGGTGTTTCATTTAACGGTTCTGCTAATATAAATCTACCTGGTGTAAATGTTTCTGGTAATCAAAATACAACAGGTACTTCTGCTGGTATAACAGGATTTAATAATCCTACTACATTAGCAACAGCTAATACTATTGCTTATCGTAGTGGAACAGGTGATATTACGGCTCGTTTATATAGGGCAGAATATGCAAATAGTGCTACTATTTCCGGAGCAATTGCATATCGTGTCAATAATACAACAAATAATTTTATTAGATATTGTAGTAATACTGGTGCAATACGAACATATCTCGGTTTAGGCAATGTTGAGAATACTGCATTAAGTACATGGGCTGGGAGCAGTATTGGCTATGGACAGACTTGGCAGAATGTAGCCGCGAGTAGAGCGGCAGGAACGACATACTATAATACTACTGGTAGGCCAATTACCGTCAGTGCAAGTTCAGGAACTAGTGGTTCAACAGGCTCAACTTCGTATGGGTATGTTAATGGCCTATTAGTTAATCGCGAACAGATTTATGCAGTTAGGGGCACGGGGTCGCTTACGTTTATTGTTCCTCACAATGCTTCTTATAGGGTAGATATGCAATATAATGCCGGAAAAACCTGGACCGAGCTTCGTTAATTAAAGGACAAAATCATGGCACTACACAAAGACTACAATGGAAACATCCACGATGACATGGACGGTGCTGCTCTGCATCTGCTACCAGTTGGATGTGTGAAAATTACACAGGCAGAGGCTGATGTACTTCGTGCCCCTACGCTTGAGGAAGTACGAGCCAAGCAGATTGGCCTCATCGATTCCACCTACACCACCGAAAAAGAATCTCCAATAACCTACGCGGGCCATGTCTTCCAAGCCGATGCAGGCTCTGTCGAGCTAATGACGCAGGTTGCTAGTGCACTTCCTGTCGGTGCTGGAATCGGCTGGTACGATATTGACAACATCGAAGTGCCGCTGACTGATGTCCAATTTGCTGTACTGCGCAGCAACATTATTATGCGTAATCAACCACTGTTCGACAAGAAGCTAGCGCTGAAAAAAGCAATTCGTGAGGCAACAACCGTTGCAGATGTTGAAGCAATCTCATGGTAAAAATGTGTTTAAGGAAACAATAAATGACAACTAAGATAAAATCATCTAACATATTTTCACTCTCATCTGCTGAATTGAGTGCACTTATTACAGATGAAAGCGGTACAGGTTCTATCGTATTTAATGGTTCACCTACATTTACAGGCACACCTACTGCTCCGACATTTTCTGGTGCTTTAACTGGCAATGCTACTACTGCTACGACATTACAGACAGCAAGACTGATTAACGGTACATCATTTAATGGTTCAGCTGCAATCACAACAGCAAATTGGGAACAGCTAGAACACTGACAGTTGGTTTAACAGGTAAATCTGTTGACGGTTCTGCTGCTATCTCATGGAGTTTGGCTGAAATCGGTGCATTAGCTCTAACCGGTGGTACATTGACTGGTGCTACAACAATTTCTAATACGACAGCATCAACAACTATAACAACAGGCGCGTTGATTGTATCTGGTGGTACTGGTATAGGTGGTGCATTAAATGTGGGTGGCGATGTTACCGCATACGCTACATCTGATGCTCGTCTAAAGACTAATATTGTTCAAATATCAGATGCATTGAATAAAGTATGTACATTAACTGGCAACACATTTAATTGGAATTCATTAGCTAAAGATAAAGACATGACGATATCTGAGGCTGGTGTTATAGCTCAAGAAGTCGAATCTGTGTTACCAGAGGTTGTTACGACAAGAGAAGATGGATACATGGCAGTGAGATATGAGAAATTAGTTCCATTATTGATTGAAGCTATCAAAGAGTTGAAAGTTGAGATTGATATGTTGAAAGGTGTTAAATGAGCAACATTGTAATCAAAGATAGCGAATCTGCATTTGATGTGCTTGCAGAGTTGAATGGAGCATTCCTTGATATTCCTTTTGAAAATTCAAACTTCCAAAATGAAACATTCGTCATAGCAGAACAACTTACTCCAGCTAGGGCATATCGAGCAATTGGTTTACGTATGTTTGCTAAAATAAGAGCAATCAAAGAATATAAACTTGGATGTGAAGAGCGAGAAATTGACATCGATGAAATAAATTACAAGCTATCCAAAGAAACGGACGAGTTTGAAATAAGGAGATTGAATCTCAAGAAGAAGCGACTTTCAGATAATATAGAATGGTCTGAAAAATTGCTCAATGATGCTATAAAAGAATTGAATTGTTTATATTCCCAGTTCAAAAAATATCCGACATATACAAGAGATCAATTTGAAGCTGAAGAAGAGGAACATTTCTTGTTATTATTAGACAAACAAGCATCTGTTACTAATGACAGTATCAGATCGTTATTGACTATACAAAAAGATAAGCCGTCTTTATTGGTAAAATTGGATAAACTAGCGATAGAGAATAAATAATATGACGCTACCTACATCAGGACCGATAAGTTTGTCAGCAATACAAACTGAGTTTGGTGGAAGCAATCCTATTGGACTAGGTGAATATTATGAAGGTGGTGCTTATGTGCAATCCGATATTATTGGATTGATACCAACAAGTGGGCTGAATAGTTTATCAAATTATTATGGTGCGGTTAATATCATACCAAAAGGATATTTTGGTGGCGGATATGGGCCTATTACTGCTGAAATTGACGGTATATTATTCAGCGATGATACAGCATTCAATCCGACCGCGACATTAGCTGTGGCTACACAAGCTCTGGCTGGTGTCAATTCATCTACAAAAGGATATTTTGGTGGCGGATATCTTTCAGCACCTTCTGCTGAAATTGACGGTATATTATTCAGCGATGATACAGCATTCAATCCGACCGCGACATTAGCTGTGGCTAGACAAGCTTCGGCTGGTGTCAATTCAGGTTCATTGTAATTAAGACATTCAATAAATAGCTACATGTAACACTTTTAACAACGAACAAAGGAGTATCGAATAATGAGCACAGCTAAAGTCAAAAAATTAAAGACACAAATTTATTTCACAGCTACATGGTTAGCTGATGTATTAACTGTCACAACATCAACACCGCATTATCTAGTAACAGGTGATGTCGTTTCTGTAATCCCTTCATCTGCAATGATTGCAACTCTCGATGGTGCAATAACAGTCACATCAGCAACTGAATTCACGATTGCAACAATTCATCCTTATTCATACCTCAGAGGACTCGTAGAAGTAGATTTCTTACGAACTGGTCAAACTGGTAGGCAAGTATTCACTCTTCCTAGAAGTACTGGTGCTCCTGCTATCCTTCAAAGTTTTGTTACTGGAACTGGCGGTGCCGTATATAACTTTGACCTATCATTAGATGGGACACACTGGGTACCAGCAGCTACCGTCACACATCCGTTAGTAGATGGAGATTCTGATTTTCAATCAATCGCACCAGCTTGGTTGTATGCTTCCGTTGATATTACATCAATCGGCGATAATACTAAACTTGAAGTGCTTTATAGTGCTTAAGGTCTAACTTATGACTACTCAAAATGCGCTGGGCGCAACATCATCTGTAGAGATGATATCATCAGGTGATGCACTAGATGCATTCGGTAGACATAGAGTATCTCAGCCATTTGGGCTCTTTGATAATAAGTTTCTTTCATCAAAGAATCATCATTTATGGGACGAGCGCCTAACAGGGTGTGTAATGATACATAGTGCTGTCACTGGTACATTCAGTCCAGGTCAAAAATTTACTGGTTCAACATCTGAATATTATGGCACCATAACATCAATTGATAGTCCTACTTCATTTACATATTCAACAATTGATAATTCATTTACACTTGGCGAAACAATAACAACAGCAACAGGTTCAGCAACTATATCATCAATTGATACTGGTGCTCATGTTGAATATCAATATAATCGCGCATCTGTTGCACTCAAGCTTGGAATGTTACAAGGACAAAAAGTTATACGTCAGACATATCGCTATTTTCCATATATTTCCGGCTATTCTCAGTTGGTGAATACAACACAAGTCTTCAATGTACCTAAACTTGGTCTGAAACAAACTGTGATGTATGGTGATAATTTGAATGGTATTGGTATCGTACAAGATGAATTGATAACAAAATTGTTGGTGCGTTCTAATGTTTCAGGAAGTGTTGTTGATTTATTGGTATCACAAGCTGATTGGAATTTAGATAATCTATCAGGTAATGGTATTGAACATGGAAATCCTTCAGGTGTAAAACTCGATATAACAAAAAGTCAAATTAGTGTATTAGATTTTCAATGGTTAGGAGTTGGTAGAATTAGATTTGGTTTGAATATTGATGGCAAACTGATATATATTCATGAATTTAACCATGCAAATATGACAACTGGTGTTTATATGAGGACGCCTACATTGCCAATCCGATATGAGATTGAGAATGTTACTGGAACATCTTCCTCTTCGACATTAGAACAAATATGCGCGGCTGTTGCATCTGAAGGTGGGTATGCAATACCTGGTCTAGAATTCTCTACTTCTCACGGTATAACGGATAGAGTATTGGTTGCTGGTGTTAAAACACCCGTATTGGCTATCAGATTAAAAAATGCATCTGAAAATGATGGATTGCCAGTTAGAAAAACAGTAAAATTATTGAACGTTGGATTATTTGCAAGGGCGGCTGATATATATTTTGAATTGGTGCACGTACATGAAATGAGAACTTTTTCTGGTACATGGATAGCCAGGGGCGATAATAGCTCAGTTATGATATCAAAAGATGTAACAGATTTTACAGCACATCATATCCATGATATTGAAGGTGGAATGGTTGCAACTGCAACTGGTATAAATGCAGGTTCTACGACATCCATTGATACATCTGTAATCAACAATCACATTTATTTGAGTCAAGATATTGACTGCGAATTATCTGAAATGTTTGTAATCTATGCAACATCAAGAGCTGGTACAGGATATGCATCAGCGCACATATCATGGATTGAATAGGAATAGAAATGTCAATTATTAATTGTTTTAAAAGAGATTATTTGAAATACAGACTGATGAAGATACTTCTTACGTGTGATTTGTTGACAACTAGAGTCGCAGTAGGCATATCATCTTTATTGTTTTCTCTTGCGATGTCAGTTCATTATTTCTTTACACCTCAATTATATGAGTTATTTTGGATAATTTTTTCATTTGCTCATGCAATGATTACATTTTCTGCTTTGATTAAAGATAAAACAGATAAATTATCATTTATTGGCGAAGCTATAAATGGATTTATATTGTGGAATTATATATCACTATCTCTATTTTTAGAAAGTGGATTGATTGAGGCTGGATATACAGCAACCGGCGCATCTTTGGCTCCTACATTTGTTATTGGTCTTTCTACTTGGTGGATTCTTTGCAGATACCCTAAAATAAATACAAAAACAAATCAGGACATCAAATGCCAGTCAAAGAAACTATAGATGTAATACAACAGAGTTCTCAATTTGGCTATAACATATTCACTATAATATTTTCCATATTAATCGCCGCGGCAGGTGCGGCGCTATGGATTAGAAGGAAACTGTCAAAGGATTCATTAGAAATAAGGAAAGATTCTGCTGAAGTAGACTTGATACAATATTTAGAAAATGAGCGGGATATACTTAAAAAAGATAAAGAACATCTTTTTGAGAGATTGATTCAAACTGACAATGAAAAAAACGAGGCTGTTAATAAGGTAGGACAATTATCAGTAGAAGTTAAACACTTGTCTGCTCATGTTAGTCAACTTGAAACAATAGTTAATACATTATCACACGATTTGAAAATTGCAACAGACACGATACACGAACTGGCGATAGAAAATGCAAATTTGAATGCAAAACTAGGGACAGTGAATGAAATCTTTTCTATGAAATGCGATAATTGCATGTACAAAAAAGAATGTGACATTTGACGAATGTCACATAACAACATCGCATTAGGAGAATAAAATGTTAGACCAGCTTCAACTTTACATACCACATTTAGTTATTTTCAGCATTATTTTTATATTAATGTACAAAGCACACAAGAGTGCAGATTCCGTTTTTAATGTTTTTGATTATATCATTGACCCAGCAACGAAAAAAGCATCTATCACTAGAACAGGACAAGTGATAGCAATTTTAACATCTACTTGGGCTATTGCTAAAATGTCTGCATTAGGTACATTGACAGCCGAGATATTAGCGATTTATTTAGCTGCATTAGGAGCATCTAGTGCGTGGTCTAAATACGTAGGTGCTAAATTTACAAAAGAAACAAAATCAGAATGAGTCAATTTACTACTCCAGCACATCTCGAATTACTAGATAATTTCAAGTGGAAATTATTAGAAAAGTTTGAATATCATGTGGGCAAATATCCGAGTGATGATGTCATTTCAGTGCCGTCTGGATTTGTAACTGATTTAGCTAGTATACCTCGTGTATTTTGGTGGTTAATGCCACCACACGGTGAATATGCAAAAGCCGCAATAGTACATGATTATCTTTATGATAATGCAATAGGCTCAAAGAAATATGCAGATGATATCTTATTTGAAGCGATGGGAGTACTCGGAGTAGCAAATGGAGAAAGCAAGTCATTTATTGGTCAGTAAGATGGTTTGGGCACGGTAATTATTAAGGAAAACAAAATGATAACAGTTAAACAACTGCTTGAATACCTTACTGATGACGAAAAGACAAAAGTATCTAAATGGCCAAGGTCACCAAAATCAATTAAGGCAACTGACCATTATTTCGGTAAAGGCATAGATGATAAAATTGAACCATTAGAAGGTTCAATAGATAAATCTGAAATACATAAACAAATCGAGCGACATTTAGGTAAAGAAATTCATTCTGATGAGTACAAAGAAGGAAAGACTACAGATGAATATGGTAGACAAGTCCGTATCGGTAAACTACTAGACAAACATAAAGCACCAGATGATATAAAACGAGGTTTTGAAAATGATTCGACCAGACAAGCCAAATCAGCTAAAGGACTTACTGTTAGAACGACTATATCAGCAGAAGGAGTAGCTGGTCAAACATCGCATGGTCAATCGTGGGAAAACGGTTCATGCAAAAATTTCAATACTGGTTCAAATAAATCTTATCTAAAACCAGAAGTAAAACACGGGACTGTTGTATCGTATTTGCATGATGATACTGGCAAAGAAATTGCTAGATGTACACATCAACCATATTTAAATGATAAGGGGCATACTGCTTATGCTGTAGATTCTCATTATGGTATAGATCACGCAGGATTTAAGAAACACTGTGAAGGTGTATCAAAAGCATTATCTGGCGAACATAAAGGTGGTTCAATTATTTATAATAAACACAAAGATGTTTATGATGATTCTGGTGAAAATTTTATATTGCACCCAAATGCAACTAAAGAACACCTAGATAAAGCAATAAATGATGATGATGTTGATGTACGTGCAGGTGTCGCCAATCACCCAAATGCAACTAAAGAACACCTAGATAAAGCATTGAATGATAAAGAATGGCCAGTCCGCGAATCGGCAGCAAAAAATAAAAATGCAACTAAAGAACACTTAGATAAAGCATTGAATGATAAGAATTCATTCGTGCAACAAGCGGTAGCAAGTCATCCTAATGCAACTAAAGAACATCTAGATAAAGCATTAAATAGTAGAAATGTTGATATACGTAGAACTGCTGTAAGTCATCCAAATGCAACTAAAGAACATCTAGATAAAGCATTAAATGATAAAGACACTGATGTTCGTATGATAGCTGCAAGTCATCCAAATGCAACTAAAGAACACTTGGATAAAGCACTGAATGATAAAGATGCTGATGTACGAACAGAAGCAATAAGTCATCCAAATGCTACTAAAGAACACATAGCTAAAGCACTGGATGATAAAGATTCTGATGTCAGACGCATGGCTAAAAGTAGATTAGATACAATCAAAGAGAGCAAAATGATAACAGTTAAACAATTGCTCGATGTTATTTAAAATGATTTCTTATAAAGAGTTATTAAAACTTAAGGAATCTGATTCAGATGAACATTGGTTCCGTGGAATCGACGACAAAGATTATAAACACATTATCAAACACAAAAAGATAAAGCCAAGTTTAGTGCCAATTCCTTATGATAATCAAGTAATGCAACATCTTGGATATGATTCTGATACAGCCGAAACTCTCCAACACGACATCCATGACGAAAATCATGCAAATGTGACTAAAGATAGAGAAAATGCAGCTGGATACAATAAACACATTTTGTGGTTTCATAAAAAACACATAGCAAATGATTATGGTGGAGGATATGGTACTGTTAATGTCGATAAGATAGATGCAAAAGAGTTCGGCAAGACATGGGGAATTCATAAAGCGAATGATAAATAAATGATTAAATGCTCTTTCTGTAACACTTGGCAATTCATCAAGAATAATAGACGTTGCTTTCATTGTGGAAAACCGTTAAATGAACAAAGAACAGATTCTAAAATTGCTTAAAGATTATTGGTTCCTTGGTGCATTCCTCGTTGCATCTGGCATGGCATGGGCAGAAACAACAACCAAAGTACAAACACTTGAAGAAGCTGTTAAATCACAAGCACAAGTGCAACAAGAAATCGTCCAATTAAAAGAAGGTCAAGCAACATTGGATGAGCGAACAAAACTGATGTTAGATGAACAAAAAGAGACCAAACAACTTTTGCGGCAAATGTTGTTCGAACAAAGAAAGATAAACAAATAATGACTTATTGGTTAATTACAAAAGACAACTGGTTTGGTGTTTCTACTGTCGACTCTAATTTTAAATCATCTGAAGGATATACTGTCTTTAAATTTAATGAAGATATTCCTGACATGAAATTTAATACATGGGACTTCGTGAATCAGAATTGGATACAAACAACACAACAAAAGTTGTCTCGTGTCGATTTTATTCTTAGATTTACTGCTGCGGAATGGTCAACTGCTAACGCATCTACTGATATCAAAAAGACACCACTTCAAGAACATATCGATAAAGTAAAAGATTCCTTTGAAGTACGAGAAATAAATGGGTTCAATGTGCTTTGTAAAGATGACTTGTATTACGGATTTGTATCAGAGACAAGCATAGTAGAAGCAGAACAAGGTTATGATTCTCTTTCTGAATTAGTAGATTCATTGTCGAGGCAAGCATGAAATTCAAAGACTTTTTAAACTCATTGATAGTAGAATCACTCCATCCTGAACTTCAAGATGTGGTTAAGAACAAAGCATCATCTACATCAAAACAGACACTAATAGCAAAAAAGATAAAAGACTTGACTGCAAGAGGAGAGAAAACTGGTATAGAAGGTAATATGCCAAAGGGTTCCTCTAGGGCTTATCTGAAACACGATGAACCTGCAAAAGTAATTATCGATGGCAAATCAGCTAGCATGAAGATTGGCACTAAAGTAGCAATTAGAAGTTCACTTGACAAGTTTCACAATAAGGCTGAACACAATGGTATGTCTCTAGGCGAGATGCAGAACCACGTAGAAAATGGTGATTATCATGTGAATAATCATCATAGGACGTTGTCTCAAGATGAACATGGGCATTATCACAGCAACGAAGATGGTATATTTCCACCGCTGATAGACCACGATTACGATAAAGCAGTGCATTCTACTGTTGGTCATTGTGATAAAATAACTAAATCTAAATTTAAAGAATTGACAAAGTGCGAGAGTCATCCTAATGGAATTTCGCATGATGATTTCTGCAATTCATTAGAAAGATTCCACAATAGAAATAATGGTAGACATTGGTCCACATCTAATGATTTTCATTTAGACCATGTGGATGAACATCCACTAGTACAAAAATTCACTGATTATCACGGTAATTTTGCAGCACCGCCTGATGATTATAGACAACTTGGCAATCTTGGTGTATGGAAACATCCTCATACTGGACAAGAACATATTGTTGCTAGAGACCATGGCTACGGAGGTGATGTACCAGAAGCATACAGAAATGCTAGAATGAAGAGTCGAGGATAAAGGGATTTTATGGCAATCAACAGCAGACAACAACTTGCAGATTATGCACTTAGACACCTCGGTGGTGGCATTAATAACATCGAGATTACACCAGAGCAAATCGAAGATGCAATAAGTGACGGACTGCATTGGTTCGTAGAATATCACTTTGATGGCATCGAGCGAGACTTTCTAGTTCACAAGATAACTGGCACAAAGCTATATGTAGATGATGCTACGGGGTTCAAGGTTGGTACTAAAGTCAGTGCTATTGATGGTAAAACGTTCGCTGAAATCGTCGAGGTATCTACCAATACAATAACGATAAATCGACAAATTGGGTATGAAAAATTCGTTATAAATCAAGAGGTTAAAAATAGCGACTTGACTTATACAACAATCATCAGGTCAATTGTTTTAGGTGATGTAGATAATGGATGGATTGAGGCGGGTGATAATATAATAGGTGTGACTCGTATATTGAATATAACGAGCATATTGGGTTCATCTGATTATATGTTCAATATGCAATATCAGATAATGATGACAGAACTCCAAGCATTAACCAAGGCTGGTGCTAGTATGTATTGGCAGACAATGAATTATCTTGGTCATTTGGATTTCATTATGAAAAAAGAGAAGAATTTCTCTTTTAATCGCCGCATGAACAGATTGACATTAGAAATTGCCTGGGGAACTGATGTAAGAGTAGGTGATATAGTAGCAGCAGAAGTTTATCGTTCAATTGACGAAAATGAGTTCACTGAAATATATGACGATATTTGGTTGAAAAAATATGTTACGGCACTTATGAAAAAGCAATGGGGCTCTAATTTGAAAAAATACAAAGGTATTCAATTGCCAGGTGGATTAATTTATGATGGTCAAACTACATACGACGAAGCTGTACAAGAAATAAAAGATTTGCAAGAAGAGGCAATTTATTCTTCAGCTCCATTAGCATTCTTTGTAGGATAAAATGTCAAGTTTAACAAACCCATTTTTCCATAAAAATAGAGAACTCGAACAGAATCTCATTGATGGTTTTGTGCGTGAATCTATTCAAATAATGGGCGAAACATATTATTATTTGCCGAGAGATGTCCAAATTGAAAATTTGATACTCGGCGAAGATGTAATAAGCAAATTCAAAGTTGCTATACCAATCGAAATGTATCTAACCGACAGCCAAGGATTTCAAGGAGATAAAGAAATGTTCTCCAAATTCGGGTTAGAAATTAGAAATTCTTATAAACTTGTTGTCCATAAGACTAGATGGGAATATGAAATAGCATCACAATTTGATAATAATCAATTCGAGATATTAAATGAAAATGGAGCAAGTAAAATTCTTTTAGAATCAGGACTTGTTCTTCATGGCGAAAATATCACAAGTGAAGCTATATTTGATATAGAAAATTATATCAGACCAAGAGAAGGCGATTTGATATATGACCCAATTACTAAATTTCTCCTTGAGATAAAATTTGTTGACCATGATGTAGAATTCTTCGCTCTTGGTAGAAATTATCAATATTACCTATCCTGCGAGGCATTCCAATATAATAATGAAGAAATCGATACTGGGGTTGAACATATCGACCTATTTGCATTGAACTCTAAAGATTTGCTTGATAATCAATTATTAGCAGAGAATGGCGGCGCATTAATATACGAACAAGGTGGATATATATTATTGGATGTTACACCTATTCCAGCAATAAGAGAGAGTGGCACCGACTTTAGTCCTGGTGCTATAAAAGTCAAATCAACTGTAATTAATCCATTCGCATGAGCTTATTCAATCAAACTCCTTTCTATCACGAACACATACTGAGGTTTTTCACTGCATTTGGGGATATATTCTCAGGAATCACAATAACAAAACGTGCTGAAAATGGAGATAAATTAAAAATATATGAAGTGCCAATTGAATATGCTCCTAAAAACAAGTGGTTAAGAAGAATTAGGGAACAGAATGATTTGACTGCACCACAAGTAAAAATGACTCTACCTCGCATGTCATTTGAGATGATAGACATTCGATATGCACCACTAAGAAAAGTCGGGGTTAACGGCTCGTATGCACTAGGTGTAGTTAATGGAAGCAGAGGAAAAATATTTCCACCAACACCATACGATGTAATTTTCAATGTATATGCTTTAACTAAAGATAACAATGATTCATTGCAAATATTAGAACAAATCCTCCCATATTTCCAACCGTATCTATCATTGACTTATGAGATATTACCGGAATATCAAATTACCAAAGATATTCCTATTACGATGCAAGCATATCAAGTAGAGGATGCATTCGAGGGTTCTCCTGAAGATGTAAGAACAGTGAATCAGATTTTTACATTTGCAGCACAAATGGATTTCTTTGGCCCTATGATGACTAACAGTGCAATCATAAAAGATGTCATTGTTAATATGGGTTATGAATATAATAAACCAACACATACTAAAATAGAAGTCAAGGTTGACCCAATCACAGCAAATGTGAATGATGTCTACACAATAAATAGCACAATAACAACTGATATTTTATGACACAAGCGTTAGCAAAGATGTTCGATGTTAAACCAGTGGAAGTAATCGATTCTACTGGCAATTCTATGACAGTAGTGGAGGATGGAGCTGAAGATGAGGATTTTGTCTATGCTCGTACCAGAACATACGAATTAGCAGAAAAAGGAGCAGAGGCACTTGATGTTGCTATGAGAGTTGTCAGAGAGGCTGAGAGTCCAGCTGCTATTACAGCATTAAGTGGACTCATTAAAACAATGTCAGATGTCAATAAGAATTTATTGTCATTGAATAAAGATAAGGCGGAAGCAAAGACAGCTAAAGCCGGACAGAAGACAGGACCAAATGTTGGCACAGCTGTACAGAATCAAACGAATATAATATTCAGCGGCTCAAGTAAGGATTTAAATAAACTTTTAGCGGAAGAACTCAAAAAATGAAAAAATTCAAACAATATATCCAATCTCACGAACACAATCAACTTATGGCATTTTTGCTTTGTAATTATGATGAATATGACACGTTCACTGATTTGCAAGAAAATATCACAGGTTATGATGAAGATGCACAAAAGGAAAGTATCAAAGGAATCAAAACTGGATTAGAATCTCATATAGATGCTCATTATGCAAAATCAAAAGATGACAGGAAGGCTGCTGTAAAGGCTGCAAAAGAACATTTCAAAAATACTGATTTGCGTACTGAAGATGAAAAGAAATTCGGCGAAAGTTATGCTAAACAAAGAGCAGAACACAACGCAAAACCAGAAAATAAGAAGAATCCGTTACCAAAGAGTGTTTTTGAGAAACCTCTTAAATTCAGCGGTAATATTATTACATCGACTAAGAAGCATAAGATGGCCGGGAAGGATTATGTTATTCCTCGTGGACCACATGAAGGCAAAGGAGCAGTCGTTGGTGCAGTTCGCTTAACACCAGGTACAGCTAATCTAGGTAATGGTAAGGTTCTTCGTACGTGCCCGGCTGCATCCAAGGGGTGTGAAGGCGGTTCTGGTGATAGACAGGAATCTGGTGTACATAAAGATGGTCTGTGTTTGGCAGCTAATAAAGGAATGGATACTACTACTAATTCCAAGGCAGATAAGCTGGCAAGGACTCGGGCTTTATCACATCCTGATCACCAGAAACATGCTGCTGCATTGGTTGCAAGTGACTTAGAGTCCTTGCACAAGAAAGCTGAAAGAGAGGATTCTGTCGCTCATCTTCGTCAAAGGGACTCATCTGATATCGATTTATTCAATCACATTCGTGAGAAACATTTCGGTACTCATCCTTCATACATGGAAGGAAAGAAAGCAAAAGCTGAA
>Ga0210016_1003411_pt1 | contig 14023 bp, 11 predicted proteins | sample CryGeyCG2014_300_FD_185454 | JGI IMG/M metagenome (GOLD analysis project Ga0210016, IMG submission 185454) | Groundwater microbial communities from aquifer - Crystal Geyser CG02_land_8/20/14_3.00 (SPAdes) (version 2) | ecosystem: Environmental > Aquatic > Deep subsurface > Groundwater | place... | reverse complement strand
TTTTTCCGTTTCCGATGCTGTATTTATCATCTTTTCAAAGTTTTCTGATGGAAACTTGGCATCAATCGGCAGAATTCTGCTATCGGGAAGTTTTAGAATAGCATCAACCTGTTCTCCGGATGAAAAAAGATATTGTTTTTTATAAAGATCTTGGGGGAAGTGTTGGCTTAAGATATGTTCTAAAGACGCTTCTCCCCATTGGCCTTTTAATTTCGGCGATTTAAAAATTTCTTGAAAAGAAGAAACATCTTTAACCACTTCCTGTACTTGTTTCAAATCTTCTCTAATTTGAGTTGCTTCTTTGGTAAAAGAATGCATTTGATCTTGCATTGCTCTTGAAGTTCCATCAACGCTTCCTCTCATCTCTTTTAAAATACCCGTCATTTCAGCTAATCTTATTTTTAAATCTTCTATAGCGTCACTCTGTTTTTCATCAGTTCTTGATTTACGCAATAAAAAAAAAGTTGTTCCCACGCCTGCCGCCACTATCAAAAATATTATCAAAACAAAAAGAGAATCATTCATCGAAATAAATTGAAAATTTATTGAAGATTGAAATGAATCGAAGATTCATTGAATATTAGATTATTTTAGCATCATTTGCTTAAAATTTCAACTAAGACAAAGATGATATAAATCCCCAATAAAAATAAGGCTTCTTTTCTGGTTATTTTGTGGCCGGTTCTTATAAAAATCAGGAAAAATGCCGCCGCAATTACCAAAAAGATTCTTCCGATAGCAAAGGGTGAAAAATCATAAATTTTAATAGGACAAATCAAGGCAACAATTCCCAAAACAAGCGTGGTTGTCATTATTACCGACCCCATCACGTCTCCAACTATCATCCAATCCTGAGATTTTCTTGCGGCCTGCAAGGTAAAGGAGAGTTCGGGCAAAGCAGTACCTAATCCAACTATCAAAATACCAATTAAGCTTAAGGGTAAATGCAAAAACCCTGAGAAAAAGACAGCTGATTTAACGATTCCCTGAGCAGATATTAGTAGTAATAAAATAGAGCAGAAAAGCAAAGCCATATTCTTTGTAAAAAAACTTAAAGTTAATTTCTCCGAGGCTCCATGATAAATCTTTTCAAATCTTTCTCTTTTATTAAAAAGCCAAGCAATATAAGCAACAAACGCGCCTAATAATAGGATTCCATCTAATCGGGAAAGAATACCATCTTGAATCAAAATTAAGGGGAAAACAGCGACCCCAATTGTAAAAAGAGAACTTCCTTGGACTGTTCGGCTTGGAACGGACAAACCCATTCTTGAGACTAAAGCAGCTAAAGCTACGACCAAAGTAAGGTCGGCAATATTAGTTCCCACAACATCGCCAAAAGAAAGCTCAGGAATTTTATTTAAAGCAGAAATTATTCCAACAAAAAAGTTTGGAATAGTGGTTGCAAAGGCCATAACAAGAAAAGAAACTACAAATTCTTTCCAGCCCAAAAATTTAGCCAACTTGGTTAAAGCACCAACTAAAAAATTGCTTGAGAAAAAAAGTATAGCAAAAGAACCAATAAAAATTAAAATGTTGGGGAAAAGCATATTTTTATTTTATAAAATAAATTATCTCGTAAATGATTCCTCCAAAAAGTATTAAAAACAGAGGATAAACTAAAATTTGTTTGGGTTTAATTTTGCGGTACATTAGCAGAATCAAAATCCCATCAATTCCCAGCATCGTTGCTCCGACAAAAGAGATGATTGGAATAAACTGTTTTATCCCAATTAAAAAAAGAACTAAAGGAATAAAACAAGTAATTGCGAAAGCGATATTTTTTCCTATTTTTAAATCATACCAGAAAACTTTCTTTAGAGTAAGCCCTAGGGCAATAAAAGAGGTAAAAGTTGTTAAAAGTCCAAAGCAAAGAGCTAAAGACACTATTCCATCGCCTAAAACGTCCCTTAGCCCGGTTAAAGCGGATTCTGTTGTTTGCGGTCCGGTAATGCCTAAGATTAAGTAAATAAAAAAGAGATAAACAATTATCGGAATAAAAATGGCAATGGGAATTATCCACCTTAAAGCTTTTTTCTTCTGCTTCACCCCCACACCAAAATTTGGTGTGGGGGCAAGCATCTCTTCAACTTCCGGAATCAAAGTTGCCCCCCATAAAGAAAAAAGAATGACGCCGTAGGGCAAAAAGGCGTAAGAAAAATCGGGGGAAGGAAAGAGATTTTCAATTGTTATGAATGATTCTCCCCGAAAAAATATGGCAAACAAGATTATAAAAAATAAAACCAGCCCCCAAAATTCAACTTTAGCAATGGCTTTTATTCCGGAGAAAATCAAGGCAGCGCCAACAATAAAATAAAAAAGAGTATAAATTAGAGAGTTTCCGCCAAAAATTGGCGAGAGCAGTTCTGTAAAAAATTCTCCACCGACGATTAAATAAGCCAGAAGCGCTCCGAAAATACCCAGGATTATTGAAATATAAGCCACAATTTGGCCCCAGTTTCCCAGATAAATCTTGGCAAAACCGGGTAATCTTTTAAAATCCGGCGTTTTTAGAGACAGTTCTCCAAAAAACAAATGAATTAAAATTACCAGAGTTCCTAAAACCAAAAAATAACCCAAAATCGCCCAAAAACCTACCTTAAGAGTGACATAAGGCAGGGCAAAAATCCCTACTCCAATAATCGTGCCCGAAAGAGTGGCTATGGCATAAATTAGTTTCATGCTGACAAAACTTTATTCTTGCTTTTGGAATTTCTTTAACATTCCCAACATTTCCACCGGGAATAAAATAGTGGTATTTTTTTCTTTGGCGGCTTCAGTTAAGGTCTCCAAATATCTTAAAACAATCGGATCTGCCTTTAAAATCTCTCCAGCTTCTTTTAGTTTGGTGGCTGCTAAATATTCTCCTTCCGCTAAAATAATTTTGGCTCTTTTCATTCTTTCAGCTTCGGCCTGCTTGGCAATGGCTCTTTGCATTTCCTGAGGAATTTGCACATCTTTTACCGTCACTCCGGTAACTTTTATTCCCCAGGGATCAGTGGCCCTATCAATAATTTTATAAAGCTTTTGATTGACTTTCTCCCTTTCAGCTAATAATTCATCAAAATTTGAAGCTCCAACCACCTCTCTTAAAGAGGTCTGGGAAATTTTAGAGGTAGCCATTAGATAATTTTCAACCTCAATCACTGCCTTTTGGGGATCGGAAACTCTAAAGTAAACAACGGCGTCAACGGTTATGGGAATGTTATCTTTGCTGATCACTTCTTGAGCCGGAACATCCATGGTAACAATCCTGAGATCTATTTTAATCATCTTATCAACAATCGGAATAATCAAAAATAATCCCGGTCCCCTGATCCCGGCAAATCTTCCCAACCTAAAAATCACTCCCCTTTCATATTCCCTGGTAATCTTTACTGCCTGAGGAAGAATAATTAAGGCGATAATAATTAACCCAAACCAACTAAAAAGTATATCAATTAACATATTTTTAGAATTTAGAATTTAGAACTTTTACGGTGAGGGTATTTCCCTCAACTTTTATTATTTCGACCTTTGATTTTTGAGGAATAGTTTTTTTATCGATACTTTCAGCTTGCCAGATTTCATTTCTTAGTTTTACCTGGCCAATAGGATTGAGTTCTTTGACAACTTCTGCTTCCAGACCGATCAAGGCTTCAGGTCCTGTTTTAGGTTTTGTTCTAAAGGTTTTAACCACTCCCCTGCCTATTATAACAAAAAGAATTCCAATGCCTAAAATTGCACCCAAAACTATCATTGTCACAGCTGTAAAAATTTGAGGACTTAAAAATGGTTCTGCCTGGAAAGTAAAGATTCCAAATAAAAGGGAAATTATCCCCAAAAAGCCAAAAATTCCAAAACCGGGCTGAAAAACTTCCAGCAACAAAAGAAAAATTCCCAGCAAAAGAAAAATAATTCCCAAAAAGTTAAAAGTAATTACTCCCATCCCCCAAAGACCAATCAAAAGCAAGATTAAACCCAAAATTCCGGTTAATTCAAATTCACCAGTTCGGAAAGCGAAAATTAGGCCTAGTCCTCCTAAAGTTAAAAAGAGTGAGATTAAATAAGGATGAGAAAGAAAATCAAAAAATCTTTCAATTGGAGTTGGTTGAATTTCGGTTATTTTTGGTTCGGAAGTTTCAAGTTTTAAAAAAAGTTCATCTAAATTTCTGGCCGTTTCATTAATGATTCCTGCTTCTTTTGCTTCTTTGCCGGTTAAAGTTAAGTTTTCTCTAACAAACTTTTCAGCAATTTCTGGATTTCTTTTTTGAATTTCAGCTAGGCTTTTTATCCAAGAAACCGTTCCTTCAATAACCTTTTCGGCCACTTTTTGTTCTTGGCCAAACATTTCCTGGGGCTGACAAGCGCCAATTGAGGCTTCAGGATGAACGACGGCTAAATCGGCAGCTAATAAAATAAAAGTGCCGGCTGAATAAGCCCAACCGCCTTCTTTATGGACAAAAACAATAGTTTTAATTTCGGTTTTCAAAAGCAAATCAATAATATCTTTGGTTGATTTTAAAAGCCCGCCGGGTGTATCTAATTTAATGATTAAATATTCAGCTTCAGCTTTTGCCGCTTCCTTAACCACTCTTTTTAAATATTGCAGGGTTCCGGCTTTAATCTCGCCATCAATTTCTGCTAAATAAATTAAGGTCTCCTCTTTTTGGCTAAGAGTATCTTGAAAAAGGAAAAACAAACTAAAAACCAATAAACTAAAAGCAATTAATCTTTTACTTTTGACTTTGTTATAAAATACCATTTTGTTGCTTCAATTAAAATTAGATTTAAAATTCCCAAACCTAAAATTAATTGCCAGTCAAAGAAATTAAGGGGAACAGTCTTTAATAAGCTTTGAAATGGAGGAAGATAAACAGCTAAAAATAACATTAAAAGGCTGAAAATTACACAAAAAACTAAATATAAATTGGAAAAAGGATTATATTGCCAGATGTTTTTTCTCAAATTTTTGCAGGAAAAAGCATAAAAAACAGTATCAATGGCTAAGGCGGCAAAAATTATTGTTCGGATTTCTGGCAGGGAAAGACCTATTCTCAAAAGATACAAAAATAAGCCAAAAAGAATAAAAGAAGTAGCTATACCAAAACCAAAAATTATTGTTTTCATTTGACGAGTTAAAAGGGGATGTTTTGGATCTTCCGGTTTCCTTTCCATTATTCCCTTTTCTTTTGGCTCAAAGGCTAAAGCAACCCCCTGAGGACTGCCTTCAATTAAATTCTCCCACAAAATTTGGGCTGGTAAAATTGGTAAGGGCAATCCGCCAATAATACTGCCGCCAATTAAAATTATTTCTGAGAAACATTGAGAAATCAATAAAGTTACTGTTTTTCTTACATTGTCAATAATTGCCCTTCCCTCTTCAACTGCCGCAACAATAATTGAGAAATTATCAGTTAATAAAATTAAATCAGAAGCTTCTTTTGCCACATCGGTTCCAGAGCCAAGGGCTAACCCAATATCAGCTTTTTTAAGAGCTGGGGCATCATTTATTCCATCGCCAGTCATTGCCACCACCTGGCCTCTTTCTTGCCAGGCTTCAACAATTCTCAATTTCTGCCGCGGTTCAACTCTGGCATAAATTTCAATTTTCTCTAATCTTTTTTGAAATTCTTCATCGCTTAATTTTTCTAACTCACTTCCCTCAATTATATTTTCTTCTTTAGATGGCAAACCAAGTTCTTTGGCGATTGCTTTAGCAGTTAATCTATGGTCTCCAGTAACAATAATTGGCTTCATTCCTGCCTGACGACAAACTTTAATTGCTCTTTTGACTTCTTTCCGGATGGGGTCATGAAGACTAATAAAGGCCACAAAAGTCATTTCGCTGAAATCATCAGTTTGAATTTTTAATTTGGTATTTGAAAATTTTTTATAAGAAAGACCCAAAACTCTGGAACCCCGCGAAGCAAGTGTATTGAGTTTCTGATTAAGTCGGGCTAAATTCTCCAAAGATAATCGGGACATTTTTAAAATAACCTCCGGCGCTCCTAAGACATACAAAATATTTTCTTCTTCCGAAAAATGGTGAAGACTGGCGGAATATTTATAAACCGGATCAAAAAATAATTGGTCAATTTTGGGCTGTTCTTTTTCCAATTCTTGTTTTGAAAAGCCGGCTTGGATGCCAGCCGAAAGCAAGGCTTTCTCCATTGGTTTTCCACGTATAATCCATTGACGGAGTTCATCCTCTGGATTCTCAATAAAAGCCTCGGTGCAGAGCATCCCGATTTTTAAGGCAAGAATATGAGATTCGGAACTGTTTTTATCAATTGCTTCTGAATATTTTTGTCCATCACTTATCAGTTCTTTGAATTCCGTAAAAATTCCCGCCACTTCCATTTTAGCCTCGGTTAGGGTTCCGGTTTTATCAGTGCATATAATCGAAGTGCTACCCAGGGTCTCAGCGGCTATCATTTTTCTGACCAATCCTCGCTTTTTTAAAATCCTTTGCATGCCAAGGGCTAAAATTATGGTTATGGCTACAGGTAAACCTTCGGGTATAGCTGCTACTGCCACGGCTACAGCAATTAGAAACATCTCGAACATGTCTCGACCAGTCGCTATCCCTAAAATGAAGATTAAAAAAGAGAGAGAAACTATTAAAATTCCAATGATTTTACTTAAATGAATTATTCTTTTTTGATAAGGCGTTTTTTCTTCTCTGGTTTCCCTTACCATCTGGGCGACTTTTCCAATTTCGGTCTGAATTCCGGTTTCTGTAACTATTGCTTTCCCCCTCCCATCTTCAATAACGCAACCCATATAGACCATATTATCTCTATCAGCTAAAATTGTCTCTTCAAGCAAAATTTCGATTTTCTTTTCAGCCGGAATCCATTCTCCGGTTAAAGAAGCTTCATTGATTTTTAGATTATGAGCTTCAATTAATCTTCCATCGGCTGGAATCTTGTTTCCCGGATATAAAAGAAAAATATCCCCTGGCACTAAATCCTCCTGTTCCACTTCTTTTTCATTTCCCTCTCTTATTACATAGGTTTTCACTTTAACTACTTTTTTGAGTTCAGCTAAAATCTTTGAGGTCTTATTTTCTTGGAAAAATCCAAAAATGGTGTTTAAAAAAACGGCGCCAAAAATAACAATGGCGTCGGTGAAATCTCTTAAAATTAAGGTAATAATCCCAGCAATAACCAAAATATAAATTAGGGGGCTGCGAAACTGCTCTAAAAATATTCTCAATTTTGATAGAGGTTTTTCTTCAGGAAGTTTATTTGGGCCTGACTCTCTTTGGCGAATCTCTACTTCTTTTTCTGACAGACCTTCTTTAATGTCGGTTTTCAAAACCCCTGCCACTTCCTCTATCCTTAGATTGTGCCAAAAAATTTCCGCCATTAGCTTATTGTATCAAAAAAGAGGCCAATTAAAAGCCTCTTTTTTGATGCGGCCCCATCGGGATTTGAACCCGAGTTACAAGAATGAGAATCTTGCGTCCTAAGCCGCTAGACGATGGGGCCTCAGAATTGAAATTATCATAAATTTTTAAAAAAGAAAAGGGCCGCCTCTGGTTTGGGATGTTTGGAGGCGGCCCAATGACTATGAGAGTAAAAACTGTCGCTATTTGATTATGATTCTTACTTGACCATTCCCGTTGACCTGGTATTCGAACCTGACTTGCTGCTTGCAAACAGGACAGGTTCTTTGTTTTTCGCCCGACCATCCATCATGATCATTATTATTTCCTATCTTGATAGAAATTTTCCCGATTTCACCCTTAAACTTATTCTTTCTTTTTTTCTGTAAGCAACGCGGACAGGATATTGTTTTTGTGGCGGAAGTGCAACCATTCTTAGACAAATCTTACCCTCCTAAAGAGCTATTCTAGTCCTCAAGAACACTTAATAAAAGAGCCGATCTCGAGGGCCGGCTGAATTTTCAAGGTTTAGTTAATTGAAAGCTCAACCGGTTTTCTGATCGGCTTTGGCAATAAAGTACAGTTTGAAAGTTAAATAGTGAAACAAACTCATAATAATATGATGTATTTTAGCTTTTTTTGTTACAAATGTCAACCTCTTTTAATATTTGGGATATTTCTATCAGATTTAAACCTAGGGCCGTGCCAATGGCTACGGCTGCTAAAACCGGATATATTTCTTCGGGACTTTTGGTTCCCATCAGCCAGATTGGAACAATCTTTCCCTGGTAATTCACTTTAAAGTTCGTGCCGCCGTTTATTTTAACGTCAGTAACTTGAAAATCAGCCCCTTCCTGAAAACCAAAGGTTAAAGTCTTAACTGGAGTTCCTTCTTTTATTTTTCGGAAACCTTCTTTGTCAAAGTTAGAAATTAAATATTTCCTTGAAGATAAATCTATTTTTTCTATGTCGTCCGCGAATAAAACTTCTCTTCCAATTCTAAAAGAAGAACCCACGATTCTAGCAGCAATTCTTTTAACCAGCTCCCGGTTATTGTCCGTTAAAACAACTATCTTTGGTTTTCTTAAAAGAAATTTAATTTTTTCAAAAATATTCATGTTTAGAAATTAGGATTTAGAAATTTATTTCTAATAGTCCGGTGGAATTTGATAATAGTCAACAATATATTTTGCCAAATCCTGGAAAATGGGCGCTGCCGAGTATTCTGCGGTTTTGGTTTTAGGATTGTTTAATTTCACTAAAATTATAAATCCAGGATTAAAAGCCGGGGTAAAGCCGACAAAGCTTTGCCAGGTTTTATCGGAATACCCTTTTTTTTCTACTTCCAGAGCGGCAAAGGATATTTGGGCAGTGCCTGTTTTACCGGCAACATAATAACCCGGAATTCTGGCAGATTTGGCAAAACCATTTTCAACCACACTAACCAACATGGCCGTTAATTGAGCAGCCGTTTTGGAGGAAATTATTGAATCCTCTTCTATTTTTGGCGCGACTTCCGAAATTTCCTCGCCGTTTATAATTTTCTTAACAACATAAGGCGCTACTAACTTTCCACCGTTGGCAACGGCGCTATAAGCTCTGATTAATTGGATTGGCGTCATCTCAATTCCCTGGCCAAAACTGGCCGTAGCAAAGTTTATTTCATATCCCTTTTTAAACTCCCTATTCTCAGAATAGACTTCCTGAAGATCAATTCCGGTCAGTTTAAAAAAACCGAATTTGTCCAAGTATCTCAAAAAAGAATCATGTCCGAGTTTTTCTTCGGCAAAAACCGCGCCCGTATTAATTGATTTTTCCAAAACTTCAGTCATGGTTATTTCTGCGGTTGTCTCACCTCGGTAAACTCTTTGTCCATAATTGTAAATAGGCCAACCATCAAACTCTACTACTCCCGGGTCTAGATAAGTGGTCTGAGGAGTAATTTTTTGCTCCTCTAAAGCACCGGCCATAGTAATTGGTTTGAAGACGGAGCCCGGCTCAAAAATTTTTTGGGTAACTCCATTTTCAAAAATTTTAAAATCGGAAACCGCGGAATATTGATTGGGATTAAAGTTTGGAAAGTTGGCTAGCGCTAAAATTTCTCCGGAATTGGGATTCATTACTATAATTTCTCCGCCCTCAATGTCCAGATTTTCTTTTGCCTGTTCTAAAAGTTTTTCAGCCCTGAATTGGATAGAGTAATCAACGGTTAAAAAAATATCTTTGCCTTGTTGGTCTCTTCTACCCTGCAAAATCTCATCGTAATAATCTTCTATGCCATATTGTCCCTGCGAGTTGGCGTCTACAAAACCGATCAACTGGGAGGCGAGAGTTCCTTGGGGATAATATCTCCCCGCTTCCTTGCCCAAATAAATTCCCGTTAGGTTTATTTCTTTTATTTTTTGGATTTCTTCATCGGATATCTTTTTTTTAATTGGTTCATATAAATTGTCTTTTCTCAGTTTTTCTAAAATAAAATCTTTGGCCGCCTGAACCGTAGCGAAGGGGGAAGAAGAAGATTTATCCTCTTCGCCCTCCCGAGCGTCAGCGAAGGATAAAGAAGAAAGTTTACTTTCTTCGCCCAAAGAAAGAATTTCGGCTAATTTCTCAGCGGCAATTTCTTTTTCTTTAACTTCTATTGGCGAAGAAAAAACCAGGGGCCAATCTGTGTTTATGGCTAAGGGCTCGCCGTTTTTAAAGAATATTTCTCCTCTTTCTCCAATAATTTGTGTTTCTGTACCGTATAATCCCTGAGCCAAAGCTTTGTAAAAGTCGCCTTTGATGATTTGAATATAAAAAAGCCGGCCGACAAGAACCACTCCAAAAAGAAGCAAGAACGTTGAAATGAGATTAATTCTCCAACGGGCCATAATTTACCTTGCCAAGGCCGTACTTTCCAAAACCCGAATATATTCTATCTTGCCAACTTTTTCAAAGCCCTGAACATAGTTTTCGACATTGAATAAAGAGTTGGCTTTGGCCAGATTAATTTCTAAAACTTTATTTTCTTGGGAAAGTTGATTTATTTTCTTTCCAGAATTGTGAATAAAATAAATTTCCGCAGTATAGACATTAAGCTGATATACGGAAACAATCAAAAGAGAGAAAATTATCAAAAGAATGAAAATCCAAAGGAATTTCAGGCCCAAATTTAATTTTAATCTAATCGGCACTATTGAAATCGGAAAAGGCGACACTAAAGATTTGTTTGTTTGGGACATATTTTTACTGCCGCTCTCAGCTTGCTGGACCGAGAACGAGGATTAATTTTAGTCTCTTTTAGACTGGGACCGACCGGTTTTTTGGTTACTATTTTTAAAATATTTTCTTTGGCTTTTTCTCGGAAAAAATTTTTAACAATTCTGTCCTCTAAAGAATGAAAGGAAATAACTATCAGTTTTCCTCCGGCCGGCAAAATTTCTATTGTCTGAGGAAGCACTTTTTCTAAATTATCCAGTTCTTTGTTTGTGGCAATTCTTATTGCCTGAAATGTTCTTGTCGCACAATGTAATCTTTGGCGTTGATATCTTAAAGGAACTGCTTTCTTAATTATTTTTACCAATTGAAAGGTTGTTTTAATCGGGACGGACTTTCTTTCTTCAACAAGGTTTTGGGCAATTTTTTTCGCAAATTTTTCTTCTCCAAATTCTTTTAAAATTTTTTCTATATCCGGCTCTGACCAGAAGTTTACTATCTTTTCAGCCGTTAAAGGATTCTCTAAATCGTATCTCATGTCCAGGGGCTCATTCTTTAAAAAACTGAATCCCCGACCCGATTCTTCAAGATGCCAGCTTGACATTCCTAAATCAAATAATATTCCTGAGACCGGTCCAAACTTCTCTCTTTTTACAATCTCTTTTAGATTAACGTAAGAATCATTCACCAAAATCAATCTTTTTGAAATCTGCAACTTTAGCTTTTGATAAAGTTCCGAATCTATTTCAATTCCCAATATTCTTCCTTTCGGACTTGTTTTTTCAAGGATGGCGATTGCGTGTCCCCCGCCGTCGATTGTGCAATCAATAAAATTTTCATTTGGCTTTGGGTCAAGGTACTGAAGAACTTCTTTTTGAAGAACCGGTATGTGAACCATTATTTCTAAACTCCTAATTCTTTGAGACGTTCTGCTATGTCGCCGGCTGCCATTTCTGTTTTCTCTTTGTATTTTTGGAATTCTATTTCATCCCAAATTTCAATTCTGTCATAAAGACCAACAAAAATAACTCTTTTTTTAAGTCCTGAATAATTCTTTAGATAATCCGGGATTAAAATTCTGCCTAAGTTGTCAAAATCCACTTCCATTGCTCCGCCCAACATTAATCTGGCGAAACTTCTGGCATCGGCCTGGGCCAAGGGAAGTTTAGATATTTTTTTAGCAAGTTTTAACCATTCTTTGGCAGGATAAAGAAATAAGCATTGATCCAATCCTCGAGTGATTACTGCTTTCTTACCTAAAAGCTGCCTGAATTTGGCCGGAACGGCCAGTCTTTTCTTTTCGTCTATTGAATATGTATATTCTCCACTAAACATAGGTTATCCACAGAAATGGTTAGTTATCTACTACTTTTCCACAATTCCCCACTTCAATTACATTATTATCCACTTTATATCCTAGGTCAACCACTGTTTTCCATATTAAAAATAAGTAAAATAAGAATAAAATTAAAAACTCACGGTTTATTTTTCCACAAGAAATCCACACCCCCTCTCTAAAATAAAACAGCCCGCTAAAAGCGGACTGTCTATTGTTTTATTATTTTATCGGTTTATTGGTGTATTTTCAATCTAAAATCTTCCGGATCTATTTCTATTTTATATCCCCTTTTAATTTCGCCGGACAACAAGGCAAAAGCTAAAACGTTTTCAATTTTGTCTTGAATAACTCTTCTCATTTGCCTTGCGCCAAAAGTTGGGTCATAACCCAATTCAACCATTTTTTCTTTAAGAGGTTCGGTAATAACAAACTCAACCTCTTTTTCTTTCAAGTTTTTCTTTAATTTTTTAAGCATCAAATCGGCTATGGCTAAAAGATTTTCTTTGGTTAAGGGTTTGAAAACCACCATGGCGTCAAATCGGTTGATAAATTCCGGCCGGAAAAGACCTTCCTCAAAAAGATAATCTAAAAGTATTTGTTTTACCTTGGACCACTCGGTTTTTTCCCGCAGGACTTTCAGAATTATTTGATAACCGGCGTTAGAAGTGGCGATGATTATTGAATTTTTAAAGTCAACTTTTCTGCCCAGACCATCGGTCAGATGACCTTCATCTAAAACCTGCAAAAACAAATTTAAAATATTCGGGTGGGCTTTTTCTATCTCGTCCAAAAGTATTAAAGAAAACGGTCTTTTCCTGATTTGAGTGGTTAAAAGCCCTTCTTCTCCGGGAGCTCCCAATAAACGAGGGATGTCCGTGACATTTTGAAATTCTGACATATCAAGCCGAATCATTCTCTCTTCCGAGCCAAAATAAATTTCTGCCAGGGCTTTGGCAGTCTCGGTTTTACCAACGCCGGTCGGCCCCAGAAACAAAAAAGTTCCCATGGGTCCGGACCTTATGGTAACTTCAGCCCTGGCCCTTCTCAGGGCAGTGGAAACCTCTTTGACTGCCTCTTCTTGATTAATAATTCTCTCATGAATCAAATTCTCCAAATTAAGCAAAACCTGTCTTTCTTCCTTTTCCATTTCTCCAACCGGAATTTGAGTTTTTTCCGAAACAAGACGAGCGATATGTTCTGGCAAAAGCGCTTTGTCTTTGGTCTGTTTTAGATAAACCATTGTTTCATCAAGCAAATCCATTGCTTTTTCCGGGAAAGGAATTGCCGGCAAATATTTTGAACAATAAGCAATAATATCCCTGAGCGCCGGATAAGAAACGAACTTTTTGCATTTTAACTCTAATTTTAAAGCCAAGTCTTCCAGAAGCATCAAAGTTTCGCTATCCGAAATTTCGGCAACTTCAACTTTTTCAAACAAAGACAGAACAGAAGAATTTTGTTCAATGTTTTTGTGAAGGCCTTCAAAAGTAGTAATGGCTACAATCTGAAAAGCAGGGTAGGGCAGATAAGGAGCCAGAACTCCGGAAATGTCTGTCACCCCCGGGCGGTTACCTCCACCGATAAAGTTGTGAAACTCATCTATAACCAGAATAACATTGCCGGAAAAAATAACTTCCCTGAAAATATTGTCCAAGGTGGCCTCTATTTCTTCCGTGGCTTGAATCTGAGCCAAGAGACTGGATAAATCCAACTGGACAACCCTTTTGTAATTTACCTCGGCTAAACTTTCTCCCAAAGCGCTTTTTTTAGCTAAGGCATGGATTATGCTTTTTCTTCCGCTTCCCGACTCTCCCACTATTAAGACATTGTTTATTTCTCTTCTGGACAAAATCCTCTCTACGGCACCAATTTCTTTTTTATGGCCGATAATTTCCGGAAACCCTCTTTTTCTTATTACTTCGGACAAATCAATTGAGAACTGATCCAGGGTAGGAGTGTAACCGGCCGCCCACTGCTTCCCCAAAGAACCTTTTTTTATTAAGTTTTTCCATTCCCAAAACCTTTTCCTTTCTTTTATCTTTTCCTGCAAATCCTCCAACCACCAAGCTAAATTCTCAATATCCTGAATCTTAAGATTGTTATCAATTAAAATTCTT
>Ga0210016_1003410_pt1 | contig 14027 bp, 13 predicted proteins | sample CryGeyCG2014_300_FD_185454 | JGI IMG/M metagenome (GOLD analysis project Ga0210016, IMG submission 185454) | Groundwater microbial communities from aquifer - Crystal Geyser CG02_land_8/20/14_3.00 (SPAdes) (version 2) | ecosystem: Environmental > Aquatic > Deep subsurface > Groundwater | place... | reverse complement strand
GTATGGACGGAATCATACAATAATAAAACAGAGGCTTTAAAGCGAGAAAGACAAATCAAGAGATGGAAGAGCCACAAAGCAATAGAAAGATTGATTGACAGCGGGGTGGAGCAGCCTGGTAGCTCGTTGGGCTCATAACCCAAAGGTCGTCCGTTCAAATCGGACCCCCGCAATTCTTTTTTCTAAGAGATAAATATGGCAAAAGAAGAAAAGAAAAAGGATATTGACGAAAAGGAACTCGGTGGCCTTGATTCCATACTGAGGGGCGTCAATTTCCTTGCGCAGTTCAACCTTTCGGCGCTTGAAAAACTTCTCTGCTGCCTGAAAAAGGTATCGTTTAAAAAGGGAGAAACTGTAGTCCGCGAGGGAGATATAGGCGACTCCTTCTATTTTATCTCAAAGGGCAAAGTCGGCATCTGGGTAAAGAAGGGCCTTGGCAAGAGCCGCATAAAAAAGCTAAGCCAGGGAGAATATTTCGGGGAAATGGCTCTGCTCGTCGGCGGGAAGCGGAATGCCACGGTTATCGTGGAGGAAGACGCGGATTTCTTTATTCTTTCCAAGCAGGATTTCCGCTCCATGTTGCTTGAAAACCCCACGCTTATGGATATGGTCATCCGCACTTCTGAAGTCAGGAGAGCGGAGCTTGTGATGGAAAGAGAGAAGTAGGAAGAATGCCTGCAAGCAGGAAAACTCTTTTGAAATTCTCTTAACCTATCCCATTGTCAGGCTTGCGGGATAGGTTTTTCTTTGCGCCGAAATAATTTTTGGGGAGGAATAAAATGATAGGAAAAGAAATAAGGATAGAGAGAATTCTAAACAGGAATACCGGAAAGACCGTTATCATTCCGATGGACCACGGCGTGACCGTCGGACCTATTAGAGGCCTTGAGAACATGAAGGAAACGGTAGACAACATAGTGAACGGCGGTGCGAACGCGATAGTGCTCCACAAAGGTCTTGTACGCGGAGGCCACCGCGGCAGCGGCAAGGATATCGGCCTGATAATCCATCTTTCGGGAAGCACGAGCCTTGCACCCGACCCTAACTTTAAGGTCCTGGTATGCACGGTCGAGGAAGCGGTAAGGCTTGGGGCTGACGCCGTATCCATACACGTGAACCTGGGCGCCGAAGACGAAAGCGAAATGCTCAGGGATTTCGGCGTTATCTCGAAAAAAAGCACGGAATGGGGGATCCCGCTTCTTGCCATGATGTATACGCGGGGCCAAAAAATAAAGAACCAGTTCGATGCGGCTGTGGTGAAACACGCCGCAAGGGTGGGGGCAGAGCTGGGAGCGGACATAGTCAAGGTTAATTACACGGGGAGCGCCGAGAGTTTCAGGGAAGTCACCGGAGGATGCCCTGTTCCCGTTGTGATAGCGGGTGGTGAAAAAATGGAAACCGACAAGGAAATACTTGAAATGGTGGAAGGGGCGATGAAGGGCGGTGCGGCAGGAGTTTCCATAGGAAGGAACGCATTCCAGCACAAGGATCCCATAGGTATCGTAAAAGCCATTGCTTCGGTCGTGCATAAAAGCACAAAAGTCGAAGAAGCGCTTAAGCTCCTTAAATAATAAAAGCAGATTGAGATTGAGATTAAAATTTAGCAAAAATATGATTTAACCCCCCGCGGCTTGCCGCGGGGTAATTCAAATTTAGAATTTTTAACCACACGATTACACAGATTTCCACGAGATGACCGTTTTCCGGTCATTACGAGCCCGAAGGGCGTGGTAATCTAATTAGATTGCTTCCCCGCCGCTACTTATTGGCGGGTCGCAATGACATTTCTTGTGAAAATCGTGTGAAATCTCGTGATTATATGTTTTGACTCAATCGAAAATCTCAATCTCAATCTAAATCTCAATCTGTATCTGAGAGAAAAAATGAAGAAGTTCTGGGTGAAGATCATACCTTATAATAAGAATTTTGTTACTGCTGCGCTTGAAAGCGGCGCTGACGCTGTAATGGTCCCCCGCGGATTTACGAAAAAAGTCAAGGAGCTGGGCCTGATAACCACGGTTTCCGATGACGGGGACCTGCGCGCGGGCAGAGATGTATTAGAGGTTGTTATAAACAGCAAGAAAGACGAGGAGAATGCAGCAAGGGCTAACAGGAACAAGATCCTTATAATCCGCACCGGCAGCTGGAAGGTCATTCCACTTGAAAATCTTGTGGCGCAGAGGGGCAATCTTATCGCCGAAGCGAAAAACGCGCAGGACGCGGGGCTCGCGCTGGGGATCCTTGAAAAAGGCGTTGACGGCATACTGCTGGACGCAAAAGGCGCGAACGAGATAAGGAAGGTTTCGAAAATGATAAAAGGCAGCGGAGAAAAAATCGCGCTTGCCAGGCTGAAAATAACTGCCGTCAGACCCGTGGGCATGGGCGACAGGGTATGCATCGATACCTGCACCAATATGAAGGCGGGAGAAGGGATGCTTGTCGGAAATACTTCAGGCGGGATGTTCCTTGTCCACTCTGAAAGCATAGAAAATCCTTATGTGGCTTCCAGGCCTTTCAGGGTCAATGCGGGCGGGGTCCATGCATACGTGCGCGTTCCCGAGGGAAAAATGAAGTACCTTGCGGACCTTAGGAGCGGATGCGAAGTCACGATAACGGATTTCAGGGGTAACGCGCAGACCGGGATAATCGGCAGGGCAAAGGTGGAAAAACGCCCAATGATCCTCGTAGAGGCAAGATCCGGGAAAAACCGGGTTTCGCTCGTTATGCAGAACGCGGAAACAATACGCCTGACCAGGCCGGGCGGAAGGCCTGTCTCGGTCGTGAAGCTGAAAAAAGGCGACGAGGTCCTGGGCTACGCGGAATCTTCGGGAAGGCATTTTGGGATGAAGGTCGACGAAACGATCACGGAGAAATAAGTGCTGGCGCACCGCAAGTCCGGAGGATATATGCGAAAAATAAATAAATATTTTATAGCGGCGGTTCTTGTTCTGGTCTTCATGCAGTTTTCCGCAGGTCTTTTCGCGAAGACACAGAAAAAAATCAAGATGATAAGCACGTGCGGCATGATAGCGCAGAGATACAGCTATTCCAAAAGGGAGAAAATCCCCACCGTAAGCCCCCTGGAAGTGGTGAAGGCAGTCCCGGAGCTGAGGGAAATGGCAGAGATCGAGATAGAGGAGTTCTCCAATATCAACGCGAGCCTTATGACGCCGCAGAAGATGTATGACCTTGCGGTAAGCGCCTGGAAGACTCTCAAAGACCCGGAAGTCGCCGGGGTTGTGATAATATACGGCACAGAGACAATTGAGGAGGCGGCTTTCCTTACGGAACTCCTGATAGACAGCGAAAAACCCATAGTCATGACAGGCGCCCAGAGGAATCCTTCTGACCCGTCCGCGGACGGGCCCGCCAACCTGGTAGATGCGGTGCTGGTCGCGCTGGACGACGAATCCAGGAACAGGGGTACGCTCGTAGTGTTCAACAACAAGATTTTTTCGGCTAAGGAAGTCAGCAAGGTGAATTCAAACGGCGTGGATTCTCTGCAGTCGCCGTACGGGCCGGTAGGGACCATACAATCCGGCAGGGTTATATACCTGAGGCCCCGCGAGAAAAGGTTTACACTGGACGCTGCGGATGCGTCCAGGAAAGTGCAGCTTATAAAAATGGTTCCGGGGATGGACGCGCTTTTTTTAAGGGTAGCGATCACGGGCGGCGCTGAAGCGGTTGTTATCGAGGGTTTCGGCGCGGGTATTTTGAATGAGGACAATTTTCTCGCGATAGACAGCGCGTTTGAGCAAAAAATGCCGGTTGTCATTGTTTCAAGGTGCGGTTCGGGGTTCGTGGATGCCGGGTTTGACTCCCAGTTCGCGGGTAAGAGACTTGCCGATAAGGGAGTGATCTTCGGGGGGGACCTTACCGGTCCCAAGGCAAGGATACTCCTGATACTCGCGCTGAGTAAAACATTCAACACGAAGGAGATCCAGGGGTATTTTGACAGGTTATACACAAGATAGAACATGAAAAAACTTATTTTTTCTGTTTTTATTCTTTCGGTGTCTACGATCCTGCCCCTTTCGGGCAGGTGCGCATCGCTTAACAGCGTCAGTGACACGCTAGGCAATACTTTTGTGTCAGCCGTATGCACGCACACAGTTTCTTTTTCATCGCCGAATACGGCCGTCATAGGCAGGATCAGCATAGCTTTTGATCCCGGATTCGGAATATCATCCATACTGCAGGGAACAGTCACAGGCCTGAATTCAGGGACCCTGAGTGTCACAGGCGACACGGTTATCTACACGGTAATATACCCGGACACTGTCGCCGCCGAGGTAACCTGCACCATCCCGCTGGGCAATATTACTAACGCGGCGGTATGCGCTGCCACATACACGATCAGGGTAGCGACCCGGACCCCGGAGGACACGGTTATTAACGACCCTACCGTATCCACGCCGTTCGGCCTGGCAGGGAATTCATTGAGAATAACTACTCCAGCGCAGGTCGTGCTTTCAGGCAGTCCTTCGTTACAAATAATCGTTATCGCGTGCGACGCGTCCGGGAACACCGACATTCTTTTCAACGACACGGTCACTCTGGGCGGTTCTTCCGCTTCCGGCCTGTTCTCTCCCGATAAAGTTTCCTGGACTGCCGGGGATACTTTCATAACGCTTGTTAGCGGCAAAGGCTCGTTCTATTACGCGGATACCGTTGTCGGCACGGTCTCGGTAAGCGTTTCCAGGGAAGGATATGCGGACGCAGGTTATATCCAATCCCTGAAATTCGCTCCTTTCATTACAGGCGCGATCCCGCATGACACTCCCGGCACTGTCATTATAATGTCAGACTCGGTAACCGTTACTGTTCCTGCGGAGACATTCGGTTCCACCTATGCTTTTGTTATCGACGATAATCCGGCAGGCCCGGATATAACTACCGCGAATAACGGTACTGCCACAGACCCCGGCCTTAAACTTGTGACAGAACTTGGCGGCACAATAAGAGAGATAAGCGCCTACGCGGTCGGCACGTCCGGTATAGTTGATCTCGGCAGTCCTTTGGATCCCCTGGCAGGGAAGTTCGTGATTGTCACGATACCTTATCCAGATATCGCGGTAATATCCGGAACCCTTGAGGATGGTCTGAGGATATTCAAGCTTGATGAAACCACAGACGGATGGATACTCGTGCTGGGAACGCAGAACGTCAATAAGATCTCGAAAACCGTTTCCGCTGACATGAGCTCGCTGAGCATATTCAGGATAATTTCCCTGGGGATAAGCCAGAACCTTTCGGGTGTCATAGTTTATCCGAATCCTTTTGAGACCGCAAAGGCAAGGGGCGGGACCCTTAAATTCATTAACATACCGCTCCAGGCAACTATAAAGATCTATAACATAGCGGGCGAGCTGGTCAGAACTATTCAGAAAGACGACACGGCAAACCGCGCGACCTGGGACGCGAAGAATGAATCAGGTGAGAAGGTGGCAAGCGGCGTTTATTTCTACGTTATTTCAAGCCCGCAGGATACCGTTAAAGCCACCGGTAAAATAGCTGTGATAGTAAATTGATCGCGAGGACAGGATAATGGCGTTTAAATTAAAAATTAAAAATTCAAAATTAAAAATGAGCGCAATAATCTTTGGTGCCATTGTTTTTGCCTTACACCTTACACCTTACACGTTACACGTTAGTTACGCCGCCAGCCCCGGCACAGAAGGGGCTCCTTTCCTGAAGATAGGTCCGGGGGCAAGGGCAGTCGGTATGGGAGAGGCTTTTGTCGCTGTTGCGGACGATGCCACGGCTATGTTCTGGAACCCCGCGGGCATAGTGCAGCTGAAACAGCGAGAAATTTCATTTATGCATAACTTTTGGTTCCAGGGAGTATATTACGACTATTTTGCCTATGTGCAGGAACTGCCCGGCCCGGGCAACGAAAAGTTAGGCATTAACGTGACTTATCTGCAATATGGCGACATGATCAGAACGCTTGAAGACGCGTCAGGTATCTACACCGGCACGGGCAGCAATTTTGCAGCTTCTGACCTTGCTCTTGGGCTCACGTATGCCTGGGAAATGGGCTCGAACCACAGCCTCGGCGTCAATCTTAAATTCATACGTTCCATGATGGACGATGTGTCAGGTGACGCGATATGCCTGGATTTCGGCTATCTTTTCAGGATAAACCCCGCTCTTTCGGTGGGGGCAAACGCGCAGAACAGCGTTGTTTCAATGCCCATCCGTTTTTACAGGGGCCTGACCGCGGTTTCATCCCCGCACATCCTTCCCATAAACGGAAAGGTCGGGCTTGCGTACAGGCTGCCTTTTATAATGCTTGTTTTTGACGTGAATTTCCCGCTTGAAAATTGCGTAAATTACCATGTTGGAATGGAATATAAGGTCTCGGATCGTCTTTGCGTAAGGGCAGGATACAAGACTGACCTTATAACAAGTTTAGACGCGCTCTCGGGATTATGCGCCGGGTTTGGTTTTAACTGGGCAGGTTATAATATTGATTATGCCTTTGTTCCATATGGTGACCTGGGCCAAACCCACCGAATTTCACTTAGCATGAAATTCTGATACCCATATTCCGGAAAAAAGCAAAAAAGCGAAAAAACTTGACAAAAGCCGGTATTTATGCTAATATATATATTACTTCAAGTAAAATATATAAATTTGAATATAAATCATAGGGGGCGTCATGAGGTTTAAATATATGTATTTATTGCTTATATTAGCAGTAATAGCAGGGGTCGTCGCAGGTCCCTGTTCCGCAGCGGTTGTTTCCAAGAAGGTTTACAACGTGGCAGAGGTAACCTATCTTTATTCAAACGGGGATACCCCTGCGCCGGACGAGATGACTCCGGACGGGAAGCTTGTGGTGCTTCCCCTTCAGAGCAACATCTGCCAGGCAAAGGGAGTGATAGATTCGCCAGACAGCGTTTTCGGTTTTAAAGCCACGTTTGTGAATACCGCGGTTATTATGACATGGAGGCAAGTCGTAAGATACAACAATGACACCCTCGGGGACATAAACATCACCAAATACGTAATATACCGGGCCGGAGAGGACCGCAATTTCGCGTTCTTTGCCGAGGTTGACAGCCAAACCTTCTCCTGCACTGACCTTACGCCGCCGACGGTTGCCTACTACAAAGTTGTGGCGGTTGACGATATGGACAATACAAGCGGCTATTCCTTAGTGCTTGACAACAACAGGATCGCCTACGTGTTCAGGGGAGACATAGACACGAGCAGGGATACTTTCACAAGGCTTGTCATACCAGCCGGCGCGCAGAGCGTAATTTACCAGGGCGGAGACGATGACCTGCACATTGACGCTGTAAGAGAGCAGGCTGATGAGGGTAAATCGCAGACGATCGGAGGGATCAAGGGCAATATTTCCGCAAGCATATCCTTTAAGCCGTACAGGTATAAGAACAGGGAGCAGCTTGCGAGCCTGGGTTTTTCAGAGAAGGTTCAGATAATGATGCGCTACGAAATAGACGACAAGGGGCTTATCAAGAACACGACGCTTCCCGCAAGCAAGGCAAAGGACAAGCTGGGTTTTTATTACTACAACGGGCTCGAGTGGATAATGATACCGTCAACGCTTGACCAGGCCAGCCAGACGCTTGTCGCCACTGTCAGCCACTTAAGCAAATACGCGCTCATAGCAGGTTTTACAAATCCGACAGCCCTCACGCTGACAAAAAGGATCCCGCCCATAATAACGCCTAATGGCGATGGGATAAACGACTGGTGTTTTTTCCGTTTCGTCGGCGCCAAAACAGGGACGACGCCCAGCCTGAAGATCTTTGACCTGAGCGGTTCGCTTATCGCGGAAGCCACTGAGAAAATATCCGGATCTGGGGAGATAGTATGGGACGGAAAAGACATGATCGGCGCGGTGATGGATTCAGGTATCTATGTATATCAGATCCAGGCAGGTGATGAGATAATCACCGGCAGCGTTGTGCTGGCAAAATAGGGTATACCCGGAGAGTGTCTGATAATAAACCTACTCTTATTAGGATTTGATATAAATAAGCATACCTGCTGAGGGTGTGCTTATTTTTTATGCGGTGCCAAAAGGCACCGTTGATTATCCCCGCTGTCCCGATTACCTATCGGGACAAAACGCGGGGATCCCTTAGGGACGCCGATTTTGATGTCATTGCGGGCCCGCCAATAAAAGCAGTGGCGGGCGCGGCAATCCCGTCGTTAAAAACGAGATTGTCCCAAGGGGATCCCCTTGGGACCTTTGGGACTTCGCTTTCGCTCGCAAAGACAAGCTACCAATGTATTATATGATTTTCCTTGAGAGGGTGATGTGAAAACAGGATTCATAGCCGTTCTTATATTTTTTGCAGCCGCAGCAGCAGGCGTGCCGGGTCTTCATGCTTTCCAGTGCGAAAAAGCCGCGGTGCTGGGTAAAAACCAGGTGGTCCTGAGCGAAGGCCTTCTTTACACGAAATTTTCCCCTGTTACGGAACCGAAGGTTTTCGAGGAGAATCCCGCGCTCACGCTGAACGGTATCACGGCAGACCATGATATTTGGGATGTGCCTTTTGAAATAAGGATAGGTTTTACCGAGAATTTCACGTTCGGTATTTCAGCGTCATATTTATGCAATATATTCAATGCAACAGGATGGGTTTTTGCCCTCGGCACATACAATTTTACCTCGAGCGGCATTTCGGGAATAGGTTTTAAGGGCCTGCAGCGTATTATCGCGGAAGACAGCCCTGTGCCGGGCCTTTCTCTTCTTTACGGAGTTTCTTTTCCTCTGGGTGAGGATGATTACGTAGCCCAGGACAAAAACGAAAGTTTCAGAATGCCTTTAGGTGATAGGGGGGTAACGCTTTCTGTGATCGAAGCGATCAGCAGGGACCTGGGCTGGTTCGCCCTGCACCTTAATCTCGGTTATGACCTGAGGCTTCCATATACCCAGAAGAAGAACTGGAAGGGCGACGCGGTCTCTGACCGCATTCTTGATCCGGGGGACAGGTTCATATACGGCGCAGCTTTTGAATGGAAATGGACAGGGGTTTCTTTTATATTTGAGATTGACGGCTGCGCCTGCGGCAATTCAACGCTGGACGGCGCTTCCATAGAAGGTTCGGGCACGCATACGGTCCAGCTCATACCCGGCTTTAATTTCTCGCCCGGCGCATCACTTACCATTGAGGCCGGTTTTAAGGCGGCAGTGCTGAGCAGGGGCGCAAACGCGGAATATTTCTACGGACCTGTTTTCAGGATGGAACAGAAACTGTAGGGCAGGGAGACAGATGAAGGAAATTGTCGAAAACCTCGGCAGGCAGGCCCTGGCTTTCTTAAGGCACCTGGGAGGGATATTCCTTTTATTTTTTTCCACGATATACTGGACATTCCAGCCTTCAAGGCTGAAAAAAAATATTTTTTCCCAGATGGTATTTGTAGGAATGGATTCTTTACTTATTATCGGGGTCACGTCTTTACTTATAGGCATGGTAACTGCCTGGCAGACAGGAATTGCCATAGAGCAGTTCGGTGCCAAAACCTATATCGGCGGAATTGTGGCAGTAGCCATTGCCAGGGAGATGGCGCCGCTTATGGTCGGCCTGATGTGCGCCGGCAGGGTCGGTTCGTCCTTCGCGGCTGAGATAGGCTCAATGAAGGTGACCGAACAGATAGACGCGCTTAAAACGCTTGCGGTTGAGCCTGTTCAGTACCTTGTTGTCCCCAGGTTCCTCGCCTGCCTTGTAATGATGCCTGTGCTGGTTATTTTCGCTAACGTGATAGGGTTGTTCGGCGGCTGGCTTGTCGCGACCAGGAACCTTGGTGTGGATTCAGCCATATACATAAACCACGTGCTGTCGTTTACTAAGTTCAAGGACCTTTATGCGGGCCTGACAAAAGCAGCCGTATACGGGATAATTACGTCCATTTTCAGCTGTTACAGGGGCCTTGAGGTGAGAGGCGGGTCCGAAGATATAAGCCGCGCTACGACTTTTGCCGTGGTATTTTCATGCCTTGCAATACTGGTTGCCGATTATTTCTTCTCGGTACTTTTCAACCTGATGTGATCTTCGAAATGATAAAAATCCAGAACCTGTATAAAAAATTCGGCGGGCATGAAGTGCTCAGCGGCCTTGACCTGGAGGTAAAATCCGGGGAGCTGATGGTAATAATCGGGCCAAGCGGCTGCGGCAAGAGCGTGCTGCTGAAACACATAATAGGCCTGGTCAGCCCGGATTCTGGCGCGATCTTTATCGACGGCATCGATATAACGAACCTCAGCGAAGCGAAGCTGAAAAAAATAAGGTTCTTGTTCGGCATGGTGTTCCAGGGCGGGGCTCTTTTTGATTCGCTTACGGTTGAGGAAAACGTCGCGTTCGGCCTGAGGCTGCACACGGATAAAAGCGAAGAGGAGATCAGGCGGATAGTAAAGGAAAAACTGGGGCTTGTAGGGCTTGAGAACATAGAAGACCGCAGGATAGACGAACTTTCCGGTGGGATGAGGAAGAGGGTTGCCCTTGCCCGCGCCATTGTAATGAACCCCAGGATAATTCTTTATGACGAACCTACTACGGGCGTGGACGTGGCAATGATAGACAACGTCAACCGCCTGATCAGGGATCTGCAGGACAGGCTTAAGGTCACCTCGGTCGTGGTAACGCATGACCTTGAAAATGCGTATAAGGTTGCGGACAGGATAGCGGTTTTTCACTCCGGCAGGATCGCGCGGATAGAAACAGTCGAGAAAATGAGGGAAATGGAAGAAGAAATATTGCAAAAATACATGGGGAAATCGGCTTTATGAGGTGAGATATGAAGGATAAAAATCCTGAACTGAAAGCAGGCATACTGATATTCGCGGGCATCGCGGTTCTTTTCACGTTCACGTTCATGATCGGCAGGTTCAATTTTTTCAAGAAGGGCTTCGAGATAAAAGCGAAGTTCAACTTCGTGGAAGGAGTTGAGGTCGGTTCACCGGTCAGGTACAGCGGAGTTAAAGTGGGAGCTGTCACAGCCATTCAGATAGACCCGGATAATCTTGTCTGCCTTTCGATCTGGTTCCAGGATGGCGCCAGGGTCAAGGACGATTCAAAGTTCTACATAAACACGCTGGGTTTCATGGGAGAGAAATATATCGAGATAGACCCCGGTGTTTCAACCGCATACCTTAAGAAAGGATCTGTGGTCATGGGTGAACAGTCAAGGCGCCTGGAAGAGCTGATAAGGCAGGGCACTGAGATAGCTTCTGACGCCGGCAGTATAGTTTCATCTATCAGGGGAGTAACGGATAAGTTGTCCCTGGATCAGCTGGAGGCAGCCATAGCAGACCTAAAGTCGATCATGGCGGAGCTGAACGCAAGCGGTACAAAGATACTAAGCAACCTGAAGAAGACCACCGGGGACCTGAACGACATTACGTCCTCAAAAAAAGAGGACGTTCAGATAGCTATTTCAAAACTGAAGGAATCATCGATAAAACTGGATAAGAGCATCACAACTCTGAGCGTTATTTTGGACAGGATAGAAAAGGGAGAAGGCACGGTAGGGGTCCTGGTCAGCGACAAGAAGGTGGCTGAAGATTTCAAGGAAATAGTGACGAACCTTAAGGCGTTCAGCAAGGATATAAAGGACAACCCCCAGTGGCTTTTGATGGGCAAGCCGGGCAAGAAATAGTAACAGTTGAAGGTTAAAAGTTGAAGGTTAAAAGTTAAATCTGTGGTAATCCGTGTAAATCTGTGGTTAAAAGAGATTAATATGCTGAAGGGGAAGGAAATAATTCTGGGCGTAACCGGAAGCATTGCCTGCTACAAGGCAGTGGAGGTAGTCAGCCGCCTGAGGAAGCTGGGCGCGAACGTCAATGTCGTTATGACAGACAGCGCTAAGCAGTTTGTCGCTCCCCTGACGTTCCAAACCATATCCTGCAACCCGGTCCATACAGGCGTCTTCGATATAAAAGAGTATAATATAGAACATGTTTCCCTTGCAAAAAAAGCGGAGCTTATTGTCATTGCGCCGGCAACTGCCAATGTCATTTCAAAGATGGCTTCAGGGATCGCTGACGACCTGCTGACCGCGACCGTGCTTGCGGCGCGCTCAAAAATACTCGTAGTTCCGGCAATGAACGAAGGCATGTTCAGGAACCCCATCCTGCAGGAAAATATCAGGAAACTGCGCAGGCACGGATTCCTTTTCGCCGGACCTTCTAAAGGCGGTCTTGCGTGCGGCGAGGAAGGCGAGGGGCGGATGATAGAGCCTTCTGAAATAGTCGATGAAGTCGTAAAGCTTATAGGCGCCAGGCAGGACCTGAAAGGCAAAAAAGTTATCGTTACGGCAGGGCCCACAAGGGAATTCATAGATCCGGTAAGGTTTATTTCGAATCCTTCCAGCGGGAAGATGGGTTTTGCGCTTGCAGAAGAGGCAAGAGACCGGGGGGCAGAAGTCGTGCTCATATCAGGTCCCGTAGGTATCAAAGCCCCGCAGGGCGTCAGGTATATCCCGGTCACGTCTGCAGAACAAATGAGAAATGCAGTAAACAATGCCTTTAATGTCTGCAATGCCGTCATAATGTCTGCGGCGGTTTCAGACTGGGAATCTTCAGGCTGTGCAGCGGACAAAATAAAGGCGCGTGAAGGACCTTTGGAGCTGAAACTCAATAGAACGCCTGATATAATTGCGGGGCTGGGCAGGAAAAAAGGCAAAAGGGTGCTTGTAGGTTTCGCCCTTGAAACAAACGGGCTTATAAAAAACGCCAAGATCAAACTGAAGGAAAAGAACCTTGATCTGGTTGTTGCCAACAGGGCAAGCAACGGTTACCCGTTCGGCAGCGATACCAACAGGGTTGTGATCATCGAGCGCAGCGGCAAAACCACGGAACTGCCTGAGCTGCCCAAGTCCGAAATCGCCAGGAAGATAATAGATAAGATCGTGAACATATTTACCACGAAAGTACGAAATTAACCACAGAGAGCACAGAGAAATTTTCTACTTTTGCAAATAACTAACAACTGCTTTTTAACCACGGATTAACACAGATTATCACGGATTTTAATTTTATAAACTATGTAAACTCTATAAACTTTGTAAACTTGTAAACTACGTTTATAGCGATAAGCCATAAACGATATGCGATAAGCGATTTGTAAGTGCGGGGGTATAAGAACCTTCCCGATTAGCATCGGGAAGAACCTTGTTGCTTGATAATTAAACGTCGGTGGCGTGCCGCAATATGTCCGGGTGCGAGAATGGGGGTATAGCTCAGCTGGTAGAGCGATTCGTTCGCAACGAATAGGTCAGCGGTTCGAATCCGCTTACCTCCAATTTTTTCGCTTTGCGAAAAAATTAGAGTCCCGATGCAACATCGGGACGGTCCATTGCTCAATTTTCTGTATCTAAAAGAGGTATCTATGAAACGCGTAGCTGTTTATCCGGGGGCGTTTGACCCGCCCACCTACGGGCACCTGGACGTGATCAAAAGAGCCCGGCACCTTTTTGACAGAGTCGTGGTGGCTGTGCTGGAAAATCCCGGCAAGCGCTGCCTTTTCAGTGTTGATGAGCGCATGAAAGCCCTCGGGGAGATCACAAAGGGCATGAAGGGCGTGGAGATAAGCAGGTTCAAGGGACTTCTGGTAAACTATGTGAAGATGAGAAATGCATGCGCCGTCGTAAGGGGATTGCGGGCAGTGTCAGATTACGAATACGAGCTGCAGATGGCGCAGATGAACCGGGAGCTAAGCCCCAGGATCGAAACAGTGTTTTTAATGACCAGCACTCCTTATTCCTATCTTAGTTCAAGTATTGTCAAGGAGATAGCGGGGTTTGGCGGAGACGTGAGCAAGTTCGTCCCTCCCGCAGTGGAGCGCATGCTCAAGAAGAAATATGCTGTCGGCAAGAGCCGTCTCTGATTTAATTATGAATTATGAGTTATGAATTATGATTGAAGGAAATTGAAATAGTTTTTATCCGCAGCCATCCGTTAAAATCCGCTTAATCGTATTAATTGGAAGGAGAAAAATGAGAAGAAACCAGTGGAGGATCATACTGATAGTCGGAGTCGTGGCGGTTTC
>Ga0210016_1003406_pt1 | contig 14035 bp, 15 predicted proteins | sample CryGeyCG2014_300_FD_185454 | JGI IMG/M metagenome (GOLD analysis project Ga0210016, IMG submission 185454) | Groundwater microbial communities from aquifer - Crystal Geyser CG02_land_8/20/14_3.00 (SPAdes) (version 2) | ecosystem: Environmental > Aquatic > Deep subsurface > Groundwater | place... | reverse complement strand
TGTCCTGGGTAAGGCGATCCAGGTCCACGTCCGCATAGATCACCTGGGGTTTCTGCAGGAATCGCTCCGATTCTGCAAGGAGATTGCCGTTCTCATAGATCATGGCATGACCATCCCAGGCCAGATCGGTAGTGGATTCACCCGGCCCGGCGGCGGCGTAGAGGTATGCCGCCAGGCAGCGGGCAGACTGGTTGGCGGCGAGGCCGTGACGATACTCTGATTTTCCCACGGTAATATTGGATGCAGAAAGGTTCCCGATGATCATTGCCCCCGCCAGGGCGGCAAAACTCGAAGGGGGGATGGGCGCCCAGGCATCTTCGCAGATCTCGATAAAGAACCGGAAATTTTTTATGTTCCCCACGGCAAAGATGATATCGGCGCCGAAGGGAATATCTTCCTGTCCGCAAAGAGCAACCGTTTTGGGCAGGGCCTCTTCGGCAGGGCTGAACTGACGTCCCTCATAGAATTCACGGTAGTTGGGGAGGTAGGATTTGACGGCAACACCAAGGATACGGCCCCGGTAGAGAACGACAGCGCAGTTGAAGAGGCGGCAGTCAACCTGTAACGGTGCGCCGATGACCAGGATCAGATTTAATCCCCTGGTCGCCCTGACTATATGTTCAAGGGCATCGAGGACGCCTGTAAGGAGGGCATCCTGGTGAAACAGATCTTCGTTGGAATAGGCCGAGATCCCCATCTCCGGAAAGAGGGCAAGGATGGCATTGTCGGCGGCAGCCTCCCCAGCCAGTCTCAACGTAGCTGCGGTATTAAAAGATGTATCTCCGATCTTCACCTCGGGAATGCAGACGGCCACCTTGATGAACCCATGATGGTAGAGATTAAAGAATTGTTTTACTACCTCTGCCCCCATTTTACTCATTCTTTCTCCACGTAGGCATAGGCGCTGTGGTTGTGGATACTCTCAAAATTTTCCGCCTCCACAGAGTACCAGGTAAAATTACCATCCCCGTTCAACTTTTCCGCCACATTTCTTACCACATCTTCCACAAACCTGGGGTTTTCGTATCCCATTTCCGTGACATATTTCTCATCCACCCTTTTTAAGAGGGAATAGACCTCTCCACTTGCCGAATCTTCCACCAGCCTGATGAGGTCTTCTATCCAGAAAAACTTTTTGAATCTCACCTTTACCGTTACCATGCTTCGCTGGTTATGTGCCCCACAGTTGCTGATCTCCCGGGAACAGGGACAGACGGTAGTGACCGGCACCACCACCCCGATCATGAGATCCGTCTTGCTCCCGTGATTCTTTCCCCAGAAGCAACACCGGTACTCCATAAGACTTTTGGCCTTCGACACGGGGGCGGTTTTCTCAATGAAGTAGGGAAATTCAATCTCCATGTGGGCCGATTCCGCTCGTAGTTTCTCTCTCACCCTCTCCAGGATGATATGGAAGGTCTTGATATTGATCTGTCCCCGTGTCTCGTTTAAGATTTCCACAAACCGACTCATATGCGTCCCCTTGAAGTGATGGGGAAGATTAACATACATATTGATCGTGGCGTTTACCGGCTGCGTGCCCTGTACACGGTCAAGAACAACAACAGGATATTTGATCCCCTTAACACCAACCTTTGTGATGTCTATGTTTCTCTCATCCTTCTCGTTTTGAATATCAATCATCTTTCTGTTGTCTTAGCAAAAAAGTGTCATTTCGACCCCTTCGCTTCTGTCATTCCGAGTGAAGCGAGGAATCTTACTCTTACGCTCAGGACAGGCTCCGGGAGAAATCCTTGTTTCGAGTGGAGCGAGAAATCTTACTTCCCTTCGTAAGAAGCCCTTGCATCTTCCGATTCCCACACGGTTACCCGTGACACCCTGATTTTCTGAAGATGTGCCTTTTGTGCAATCCTTTCATAGACGAACCGGGCAATATTCTCCGCTGAGGGATTCAGGGCATTAAAATACGGGATATCATTGAGATATTTGTGATCGAGCGTTTCCAATATCTCCTCAGTCCATCTCTTCAATACCCGGAAGTCTATTGCCAGACCTTCCCGGTTCAGATCCGGTACGGTCACAGAAACCTCAACAACGAAGTTGTGCCCGTGGAGTTCCTCGCATTTGCCACCGATCTCTTTCAGAGTATGGGCCGCAGAAAATGATCTTCTTATCGTTACTTCATACATGGAAACTTAAGGGGAATCCCCCTCCCGAATAACACAGGTGCCCTTCAGTTTTTGCCTTGTGCATAACGGTACCAGGTATATCAGCCCATTCGTTAAATGTAGATTCGCTCGTAACCAGAATGTCTACAGGGATACGCAATGAACGTAGGGCGTCATGGAGACGAACCATCTCCTTTCGTTGGTTTTTCATGACCTGCTCAACGACCAGAAAATCTAAATCAGATTGCTTCCGAGCGTCACCACGGGCATAGGAGCCGAAGAGATATATCTTTTGTGGTTTTGCTACTTTTACCAGCCGTTCAACTGCTTCCTTAATTATCTCTTCAGAAATCATAGATAAGCCCTTTTTTAAAAAAATACCTTATTACCAATGCCTGACCCCAGGGCTTGACCTTTAACGCTCTTATGAATCAGGAAACATCTTCTTGTAAAGTTTATCGTTTATTCTGAACCCTAAATTTATTAACTGGTCAACAACTTTCTTTTTATCAATAGCAAATCCCCTCTCAATTGCTAAATCTATAATCCCCAAGACTCCTATTGTATTTATCCCCATTAACACTGCCATGTCTCTTGCTGTCCTTTCATCTATCACGGCATATTCAAGCTTTAATTCTTTGCAAAGAATAATAACTTCGGCTTCCCCTTTACCTAAGATTGTTGTCAAAGCCCTAATACCTACATCATCATTCACAGCCTTCTTTAATATCCACCCCTCTTTTACCGCGGATTCCGTCTCATCAGAACCAGCCTCACCTTTCCCCTTAACTACAACCTCATCATTTACAGCGTGTGGAATGTATATCTCTGAAAACAACTCTTTTAATAATTCGAACTGTTTCACCTGTGCCAGTCCAATAAGACAACTACTATCTATTGCAACCCGAATCGCTTTCATTTTTCAACTGTTTTACGGTAACTGGTCATAACTTGCTGGTCTCTTTCAAAATCTTTCTCGCCATATCCATAAGCAGGTATACCATATTCCTTTAAAACCTCCATAAACCGAACCCTGCTTAATTCTGAAAGTTCTGTCGCCTTTCCGAGTGATATAGACTTTTCCTGAAATAATAGGATAGCCAATGCTATTTTTAGCTTCTTTTTAACCTCCTCTGGTTTCTCTAATACCCTCATCGCAAATATTATATCTTCAGGAAGGTCTATCTCTATTCGTTCAGTTTTGGTTGTTGCCATATTCTAACCCCCTTTCAGTTGATTTACGAAAAAGAGGGACAGCGACCGTTTATTGTTTGCCGTTTTTAGTTTTGCTTCCATAAATAGTCGCTGACCCTCTTTTAACTCTCTTGACCGCTGACCTTCTTTTGACCTCTTTCCCCCCCAGGTGCTTCTTATAAAAGCCACTATTTTGGCGGCGATGTGGTAACGTGATTTTGTGAAGCAGTCACGAAGGATCAAGTGCTTTTCAGGCGGCGTTGCTGCGCCTCCATGTAACGGCGGAGGGTGGCATTAATGCTGCTCTGATAGCCCCGGCCCTTTGTTTTGAAGAAGTCCACCACGTCAGAATCAAGCCGGATCGTGATCTGTTTCTTTTTGCCTGGCCATAGTGTGGCTTCCGCAAAGAAATTATCATCAAGTTCGGGCACATCGGAAAAGTCGATATCCCTGTCCTTCATGGCCTTAATCTTTGTCCAGCCTGTCTTTGATTGCTTTCTCATAACCTGTGCGCTCATTTTTCGTTGCCTTTCTCATGGAAATAATGCGTATCGTTTCCCTCTCCTTTTCTGTGAAAACAAGAACGACAACAATCCCGTTTGACATCATGCCGACACCGATCCACCGATCTTCGCCATAATTTTCGCGATCGTCGAGTTTCGATAGCAAGGGGTTCTCGAACACCTGCCATACGTCAGAAAAATCCAGTCCGTGTTTTCGGATGTTCTCATTATTCTTTTTCTCGTCCCACTCGAATCGCATTGTAGTTACAATTATAACTACATTTAGGGTAAAGTCAATGAATTTTCATTCCCAATCATGGCGACCGCTTTTTGTCCGGAACTTTTTTGAAAAAGGGGAAAAAGAGGGACAGCGACCGTTTATTGTTTGCCGTTTTTAGTTTTGCTTCCATAAATAGCCACTGACCCTCTTTTTGTTTTTAAAAATACCTTATTATCAATGCCTGACCCCAGGGTTTGCCCTGCCCTTTCGCCTATTCATGCAAGCTTCATAGAGTCTATCCAGTCTTCCAGAGTAACATTTAGAGTTACATTTTTCTTTTTAAGAATATCGAAAAATTCCCATGGGGTTATGTTGAGCATCTTACAAACCTCAATAGCCGAAAGCTCTTCGGACTGATATTGAGATAGTAATCTCTCCCGCCTGTCTTCCTCGAATCCCTTTTTTAGAATCTCTCTCAAATAAGCCGACTTATCCAGCTTCATCTTCTTTACAAAATTTGATATTTCCCTAAAAAACTCTTCAGGAATCCTAACCGTTGCTGGTTTTAACATGTTTTATCACCTCCAACTCAAGTATTGCCTCTGCTATAATTTCAGGAGAGTATCTTCCTATAATCCTCATTTTTTCTATAGAGGATCTCGATTTAGTAAAATCAATCATGCCAAGGCGATATAATTCGATAGCTATCTTAGGAGAAATAACAAATGGCAGATTAAGGTACCTGCATACCTTTATGGCTTTTCCGTCATCTGTCGCTAATGTGGAGTTAGCAGTCTGTTTAGCCAACAATAATGCCTCCATTTCACCTCTATCTATAGATATTGGCAATTTTTGATCTGCCATTTTCACATTAACAGCTCTTACTTTCTTTTCAGAGACAAGAGACGATATGATTTTTGCATCTGCGAACTTTTTTATCGTATCTTTATTAATAACTTCATTGAAGACAGCGTGAGGTATCAAAACAGAAAAATGCCCTGAAAAAATCCCGAGCAGACCACATTTGGCTAAAAGGATCAGTGAACAACTATCAGCAACAATAAATTCCATCAAACAACCTAAGTGTATACGCTTTTTTATTTATGTATACCATGCTCTATTTGGTTGTGTCAACCGAGAAAATAAGGAGAGGGGAAAAAAGAGGACAAAAAAGAGGGACAGCGGCCGTTTATTGTTTGCCGTTTTTAGTTTTGCTTCCATAAATAGTCGCTGACCCTCTTTTTGTTTTTAAAAATACCTTATTATCAATGCCTGACCCCAGGACTGAGATGAAATTTACGGATGGCTGGTGAAAAAAACTGTTTTTGGTTGATTGACTAAGAGGGATCAAAGGAAATCATTCGCATCGGGGATCACATCTAATCGTTTATAATAACAGATGATGAAGCTTAGTGTCATACAATTATATATGGCATATGTTCTCTGGCATATTGTTTGCTTACTCATAAAACAAGATTCATTCATGCAGAATATGAAATAATGGACAAAGAGGGGAGGTGGTTGAAGAAATAACATCTTCGTGGTAAGCAAATAGTATTGGTTCGTTTTTTAAGTTTTAAAATTAAAAATTGAAAAGGAGGAAAGTAATATGATGTGCGCATTTCACAAAAAAAGGGGACAGAAGGGTTTTACGTTGATTGAGTTGATGATCGTCATCGCGATTATCGGCATCCTGGCGGCGATCGCTATTCCGCAGTTCAACGCATACAGGCAGAGAGGTTACAACGCCGCGGCCAAATCTGATATAAAGAACGCCTACACCGCAGCCCAGGTGTATTTCTCTGACTATCCCGCGGGTACAATTGGTAGCTCATCTGACCTGACAGCCTTTGGGTTTAACGCGACTACAAATGTTACCACTGCCCCTAGCAGTTTGACTGTATCATCTGGTGGCCTTACGGCAAGTCATGCAAGCAGTAGTCCCGTGGTGACGTATTCATGCACTGCCGCCGGTGTGATTACTCCGTAACGAACCATCTCGTCTCGTTTAAAGGGGTGAGGGAAATTCCTTGCCCCTTTTTTATATCTTGTTCCAGATTACTTAATACGATAAAGGTAATAGGGCTCTTCGGTTTTAATCAGGGTGAGAAATTCCTTCTGAAAGGCTGAGAAGAGGGTCTTTTCCTGCGGAGAGAAGGCGCTCGTTGCGCCATTAACATAATTCTTATCATAGAGAATATGGGTAAATCTCCTTTCTTTCAACTCCCTGAAAACGGCCTCTGGTGTTGGAGAGACGGCGAGTATTTTCCGGATCGTATAGGATTCAAACATCGAGTCGGAATAACAGCCGTGGTTACAGAGAAAAATCCAGTTTTTCATGTAGATGAGAAAGATTCTTGAATCCCGTGGTAAGTTCTCGTTTGCAAATTGGAACATTCCGTATGAGGGGAGCATACGGCTGAGAAATGCTTCTCTACTCTCAAGTCCGACAACAACGCCGGCAGGTTTGATCTTAAGGAAATCACGGGTAATATGGTAAATGTTGAATACAAGGCTGCCGGCAATCAGGAAGATCAGGATTCCGAAAAGGATCGGTTTTCTTTTGTAATACGTCAGGATATACCCGGTCATGATTGCCAGAAAAGGAAAAACGGGAATGAGGTAACGAATCTGCTGGGCGGTTGATGCCCAGAACATGAACGTGGCGATACAATAAACGGCAATGAATTTCATCTGGATACTCAATTTACGTATTCCGACAAGAAAGGGGAGTGTGAGGATGAAAATCGGCCCCAGAAGTCCATCAAACTGCAGACTGTTCATCTTTGCCCGGAAGCTAATATTCCAGGGAAGGAGGATGTAATCTATGAATTCTCTCCCTATTCCCAGATTCTGGACAAATAAACTATACGACCTTGCCTGTTCCGGTTCCCATCCCCTTCCTCCAAATATCTCGTAAAAAAAAGGATAGATGGGGTTGCCCGTCATGAACCAGTTCTTTAAATAAAAGGGGATCCCTACGCAAATAACGACTGATGTATACAGAAACAACGTATGGACTACTTTCCGGAACTCAGTGCGGTGATAATGTGATGCCCATAGAATTCCGAGACATCCCAGCAACGGCAGGAGAAGAGATGTATATTTGGCAGCAGCGGCCAGTCCGGAAAAGGTACCACATAGAATGAGCCATCCCCGCTCGCTCCGGTCAAACCAGTTGATAAAGGCAAATACCGCTGCCAGGGAATAGAAAGTCACAAATAGATCAATGTAGGCCATGTGGGACGTTACAAAAACAGTGGGAATGGTGTAAAAAACAACCATGCTGATAACAGGAAAGGCATTTTCGTTCATTGTATGTCGGATAAACTGATACATGCCAAGGAGGACGCAGAGAAGGACGGCAAAATGTATGCCTTTCGCCAGGGTATCACCCTGCAGAAACAATCCAATGACATATAACATCTCACTGTGCAGGGGATAATTGGAAAAAATGTTCCCATGTATGAAATAGAATCCGTGATGCCTTAGATAAAGTTTCGGAACGGCGAGGTGATAAATCAATGCGTCCTTGCCTATCTCTGGTGTCAGAACCAGCAGGAGACCGGCGCCAAGGCATACGATCAATAGGAGAAAGGCGACCTTTTCCCACCCCGGTTGCAGTGACGGAATACCAGGCGTCATGAGGCGAGTTCGTAATTGGAGCCAGCCTGCAATGGAGAGAATAGTCAGAATGATGAGGAGGATATAGAGCGATGCTGAATGGAGGAAATGGAATATACCGAGGAGAAAAATTGAATAGCCGATGACGGCGAATCCTATACCTGTGGAAAAAAAGACCTGTTCACCGAAGGAAACAAAGGTAATATGGGATTTACGAAAAAAGAACCGTCCGAGGCCAATGGCAATAAAACTGAGGCCCGCTAAGAGGAGAATTGTTAAACCTTGCTGAAGAATAGCATGCAGAATAGCATTAAACATGGTGGTCAGAAATAAGGGTAAAGCAGGATGTAATAATCACTGCCGATGCTTATCATGGAGGTAGGTTTTTTGTAAAGTTAAAATGAAACATTCGTGAGCCATTGGCTCACAAAGGAGGATAAAAATAAGTCAGGCGAGACGCCTGACCTACCATGGGTGGTGATCTTATAACCAGTAGGACAGGCGTCTCGCCTGTCAAAAAAGGGTATTTTCAGGTGAAAGGCCGACACAATAACAATTGACGATTAAAGATGGATAACCATGTAAACCGGCATAAGAAGATTTTAGTCTGCCTTTGCCTGACCTTGTTGACGTTCATTGTCTTCTGGCATGTACAATATCATTATTTCATTCACTATGATGACATGCTGTATGTGACGGAGAACAGGCATGTGCAAGGGGGGCTTTCATGGGGTAATGTCGTCTGGGCATTTACGACATACCATGCGAGTAACTGGCATCCTTTGACCTGGTTGTCTCTCATGCTTGACTATGAGCTGTTCAGGTTAAATCCTGCGGGGTATCACTGGACGAATGTGTTGTTTCATATTGCCAATACGCTGCTGCTTTTTCTGGTTCTCAACCGGATGACGGGGGCGATCTGGCGGAGTGGATTTGTCGCTGCCCTGTTTGCCCTTCATCCCCTTCATGTGGAGTCTGTTGCCTGGGTGGCGGAACGTAAGGATGTTTTGAGTACCCTTTTCTGGATGCTGACGATTTATGCCTATGTTTTCTATGTTGAGCGTCCGGGAATAAAGCGGTATCTGACGGTTTTTGTCTGTTTTTCTCTTGGACTGATGGCCAAACCGATGCTGGTAACCCTGCCTTTTGTCCTCCTCCTGCTGGATTACTGGCCCCTTGGGCGCACTCCGTTCACCACAGTGGAAGGTCATATTTATTCTCAGAAAGGTGAAGCCTGTCACCATCGGGTCTCCTCAGGAAAAAGCACAGTTGCTCATCTGGTAGTGGAGAAAATACCGTTGATCGTGCTTTCAATTTTTTCCAGCATCTTGACCCTATTTGCCCAAAAAAATTGGCAGGCTGTCGTTTCTCTGGATGCGGTCAGATTAGATTACCGCGTGGCTAATGCCTTTATTTCCAGTGCAAAATATATTGAAAAAACTTTCTGGCCAAAAGATTTAGCCCTTTTCTATCCCTATATTATGGGCATATTTTCACCGTGGCGGATTATGTGTTCGTTTTTGTTGTTTGTGGGGATAAGTGTTGTTGTGATTCGGGAGATTCGCCGCTATCCTCATCTTATGGTCGGATGGCTGTGGTATTTAGGAACGCTAATTCCCGTTATCGGTTTGGTTCAAGTGGGGTCCCAGGCCATGGCTGACAGGTATACTTATGTTCCTCTTATCGGTCTTTTTATTATGGTTTCCTGGGGTGTCCAGGATCTCCTGAGTAATTGGCGGTATCGTATGCAGTTTTTTCTTTTATCGTCGGGATTAATTTTCTCGATCCTGATGGTATTGAGTTGGATGCAGGTACAGCACTGGCAGAGTAGCATTACCCTTTTCGAACATGCCCTCCGTGTTACGAAAGGAAATTATCTTGTACATAACAACCTTGGTGTGGCCTTGTTTCAGGATGGGAAGTCAGACGAGGCTATGGTTCATTTTGCAAAGGCGTGTCAAATAAAGCCCGACTATTATGACGCCTATAACAACATGGGTCTTGTTCTGGGTTCCCAGGGGAAGGTGGACGAAGCTATCGCCCATTATTATAAGGCCTTAAAAATCAAACCGGACCATCCTGAAACCCATAATAATTTGGGAGTTGCCCTGGTTTCACTCGGCAGATACAATGATGCTATCGTACAGTACACTGAGGCATTGCGAATCAATCCAGGTTGTGCGATGGCCCATAACAATCTGGGTATTGCATTTGCCAACCTTGGCAGGTTGCATGAGGCTATCGAATGTTTTAAAAAGGCTTTAGAAATTAACCCGGACTATGATGATGCCTTGAACAACATGGGTTCTGCTTTAGCCCGGCGGGGAGATGTAAGAAATGCGGTTTATTACTTTGAAAAGGCCCTGCAGCTTGATGCAAACAATGCCATGGTTCACAACAATCTGGGGATGGCCTTGGCCAGAACGGGCAGGTATGATGATGCCGTTTTGCATTTTCGAGAGGCACTCAAAATCAGGCCGGATTATTTAGAAGCATATAACAATTTGCAAACGACGCTAAGACATATCAAGGACGCCGAAAGATCAACTCGGTAGGCGCCGACGGTTCAAGATGAATTATAATATACACCGGCATAAAAATATTTTAATCTGTCTTTGTTTGGCCGCACTTGTGTCTTTAGTCTACTGGAATGTTCAAAACCATGACTTTATATATTTTGATGATATTTCCTATGTGGTGAAAAACGATCATGTTCAGAAAGGGTTTAGTTACAAGGGTTTTCTCTGGGCATTTACGACATACCATGCGAGTAACTGGCATCCTTTGACCTGGTTGTCCCTCATGTTTGACTATGAGCTGTTCAGGTTAAACCCTGCGGGGTATCACTGGACGAATGTGCTTTTTCATATTGCCAATACGTTGCTGCTTTTTCTGGTTCTCAACCGGATGACGGGGGCGATCTGGCGGAGTGGATTTGTCGCTGCCCTGTTTGCCCTCCATCCCCTTCATGTGGAGTCTGTTGCCTGGGTGGCGGAACGTAAGGATGTTTTGAGCGCCCTTTTCTGGATGCTTTCGATGTATGCCTATATTTTCTATGTTGAGCGTCCGGGGGTGAAGCGGTATCTGCCGGTCCTTGTCTGTTTTTCTCTTGGACTGATGGCCAAACCGATGCTGGTAACCTTGCCTTTCGTCCTTCTCCTGCTTGACTACTGGCCTCTCGGGCGCACTCCGTTATCAGTCGTCAGTCGTCAGTCGTCAGTCGAAGGTGAAGCCTGTCACTATCGGGTCTCCTTAGAGAAAAGCGCCGCCGGCCGTCTGGTGGTGGAGAAAATACCATTGATCGTGCTTTCAATCTTTTCCAGCATAATGACGTTCTTTGCTCAACAAAGCGGAGAAGCTATTGCGCCTCTCCGACACTTGTCTGTTATGGAGCGTATTGCCAATGCGTTTGTTTCCTATTCAGGCTATATTCTAAAAACGTTCTGGCCGACTGATCTAACTGTCTTTTATCCTCATCCTGGAACATGGCCTGTTTGGCAGGTTTCAGGGTCTGTCCTGTTGTTTGTGGGAATTACGGTTTTTGTGCTCTGGAGAGTGCGCAGTTATTCCTATCTTGGTGTCGGATGGCTGTGGTATTCAGGAACACTCATTCCGGTCATCGGTCTGGTTCAGGTGGGGTCCCAGGCCATGGCTGACCGGTATACCTATGTTCCTCTTATCGGTCTTTTTATTATGATTTCCTGGGGTTTTTCTGATTTAATCAAGAAATGGAGACATCGAAAGGCGTTTGGGGGCTTATTATCGGGGGCGGTTTTGACCATCCTGATGATCTTAGCATGGTTCCAGGCGCAACACTGGAAGAACAGTATAACTCTTTTTGAGCACGCCCTGAGGGTGACGGAAGGGAACTACCTTGCCCATAATAATCTCGGGATGGCTTTGAAAGAGCAGGATAAACTTGATGAGGCGATGGCGCATTTTCACTCTGCCATACAGATTAAGCCCAATTATGAACCGGCGTACAACAATCTCGGATTTGTGCTGACACTTCAGGGGAAGACAGAAGAAGGGATACTCTTTTATTTAAAGGCATTGGAGATAAAACCTGGCAATGCCGATGTACGCTTTAACCTCGGAGAGGCGCTGGTTCGTATGGGCAGGGTCGAGGAGGCCATAGTTGAATACAGGGAAGCCCTGAAATTAAAACCTGAAAGTCCTGTCATTCACAATAATCTGGCGGTGGCTCTAACCAGGGCAGGAAATTATTATGATGCTGTAAAGGAGTATCGTGAGGCGTTGCGACTTCAGCCGGACCACGCAGGCGCGCATAATAATCTGGCGATGGTTTTGGCGCATCAGGGATACTTAGAAGAGGCAATTGGGCATTTTCGCGAAGCAGTGAAACTTCAGCCTCCCTATGCGAATGCCCACTACAACCTGGGTGTTGCGTTAGAGGGCATAGGTCTCACTGATGAGGCTCTGGTCCATTACCAAAAGGCAGCCCGGATTAATCCGGCCTACGGAGATACGGATCATAACTTACTGAAAGGCTCAAGATAGGAAACGAAATCATGACCGAAATACTCAACAGAATTGGCAGAGAGGGACAGTATTGACAAAGGATATAAAAAGATGTAATATGTCTATATTAAGCTTGAAGGAGGTCAAAGATCGTGGCCAAAGTAATGGTCTCTTTTCCCGGTGATTTCTTGTCTGATGTGGATAACATTGCCCGAGAGGAACGACGCAGCCGGAGTGAATTACTGCGTGAAGCCATGCGGGTATATATCGAAATTAAGCGAGGGAAGAAGGCTGCCGGTAATGACCCTCGAGTCCGAGCTGCGGTAGAGGCACAAAACAGGTTATCGCACATAGCCCCTGGTACTGGTGAGGATAGCACCACCGATATACGCCGCTGGAGAGAAATCCGCTGATGGTTCTCAATGTAGTATTGGATACTTCTGTGATCATTAAGTGGTTCCGCCAGGAAGAGGTGTTAGCCGGGCAGGCGCTGGCCTGGCGGGAGGCATATCTCCAGGGACGAGCGGTAGTTTCAGTTCCTTCGCTGGTTGTGTATGAGCTTTCCAATGTTATGCGTTACAAAGGGGAGATGACTACAAAACAGGTTCAAGATGCTTTGCTCAGTTTTTACGACATGGGGTTAGAACAGGTTTTTCCCTCCGGGCAGGTTATGTGTCGGGCGGTAGAAATTGCGCGGGAATATGACATAACAGTCTACGACGCCACTTTCGTTGCTTTAGCCGAGTCCCTTGATGCATCCTTTGTAACAGCGGACGAGAATCTGGTCAAACAGTTGAAAAATCTTCATTTTGTCAGATTCTTAGTATGACTGCCGAGAACATCCATAAAGAATCTCGTCTTGAACAGCGCCGCGTTGTATTGATCTATATTCTTTTATCAGTAGCCATTCTATTAGTTTACTGGCAGGTGCAATATTTTGGCTTCATTGACTTCGATGATAACATGTACGTTATTGAGAACCCCCATGTGCAATCCGGACTTTCCTATCATGGTCTCATCTGGGCATTCACAACAACACATACAACCAACTGGCATCCCCTTACCTGGCTATCATTGATGTTCGATTATGATCTGTACAGGTTAAATCCTTCAGGGTATCACTGGACAAATATCATTTTTCATATCGCAAACACCCTTTTGCTGTTTTTTGTTTTTAACAGAATGAGCGGTGAAACCTGGAAGAGTGCCCTTGTCGCTTTTCTTTTCGCTGTCCATCCCATAAATGTTGAATCTGTCGCCTGGATAGCGGAGCGCAAAAATGTGCTGAGCACCTTATTCTGGACACTGACCATGCTGACTTACGTTTTATATGTGGAATCCCCCGTTCTCAAGCGGTATCTCTTAGTTATGCTATCATTCACCATGGGCCTTCTGGTAAAACCTATGCTTGTGACATTGCCCTTTGTCCTGCTTCTCCTGGATTACTGGCCCCTAAATCGGTTTCCGTCAGCAATGCAGGGAAATAGGAATGGCATCCAGTGGTCAGAAATTTCTCCTTTAATACGGGAGAAGTTGCCCTTACTGGTTCTTGCAGGTGTCTCAAGTATCGTGACCGTGTATGCTGCCCGGAGTGGTGGCGCCATAAAATCGCTTGAGACATTTCCCCTCGATGTTCGTATTACGAATGCGTTTGTATCATATGCGATGTACCTTAAAAAAATGGTTTGGCCACAAAACCTTGCCATATTTTATCCTCATGAGGGGATGATTTCTCTGTGGAAGGTTATTGAATGAATAAGGTGGACCCCTTTGTCAAGACAATTTTTTAAGATATTTAAGTTACACTTTGGGGTCTGAAGTTATTCATTCCGGAAGAGAGGGATGGCGTCTTTTTTCTCTTCCTGTTCATGCCGCTCTTTGAA
>Ga0210016_1003401_pt1 | contig 14045 bp, 15 predicted proteins | sample CryGeyCG2014_300_FD_185454 | JGI IMG/M metagenome (GOLD analysis project Ga0210016, IMG submission 185454) | Groundwater microbial communities from aquifer - Crystal Geyser CG02_land_8/20/14_3.00 (SPAdes) (version 2) | ecosystem: Environmental > Aquatic > Deep subsurface > Groundwater | place... | reverse complement strand
TTTATTTTGGATATTTTTTTAAACATAAAATTAATAAGGAAGGCCGTTTAAAATTCTTTACAATTTAAAATCTCCGGCTCGCTCTTCCGCCACGCTTCGCCTAGCAGGGCGAAGCCCCGAGCGAGGCGACTAATTCAATATGGTGGACCCGAGGAGATTCGAACTCCTGACCTCCTGCTTGCAAAGCAGGCATTCTAGCCAGCTGAACTACGGGCCCAGATTCAATTTTCGATTGACGATTTTCGATTTTCGAATTACGAACACTGACAAAAAATCGCAAATCGCAAATCGTCAATTACCGCGGTTGGCTGTATTTAAGAAGAGGTGAAAAAACCCACATCATAAAGCCGCCAATCATGTTAGTCATAATAAGCAGGCCGATGAAGATTGTCAAGACGCCGATTAGTTTGTAACCCAGACGCGAGCCGCCTTCCACGCCCAAATATTTTTCGAAAAACCCGATCCGGCCAAAAGTATTAAGCATGCCCGCGGACTTTATGACGATTAGTGCGCCGATAGCGATGATAATGGCGCCGAGGATAAAATGGCCCATATAGTTTAAAATTTCAAATCTCAAATTCCAAATTCCAAATAAATCCAAAATTCTCACCGCCTAGGCGGGATCCCGCCCACTATAAATTTTATAATAATGTGGCGGGAAAATACTCAAAACTAATTTTATCTTTTGGTTATTGAGATTTGGTTATTGTTTGAGATTTGGTGCTTTGGATTTGGTGCTTAATTATCTGATATAGTTTAATGGATTATATTTGCGGTTGTTGATGATAACTTCAAAATGCAGGTGCGAGCCGGTGGACCAGCCGGATGAACCCATGGCCGCAATCGTGTCGCCCTTACCGACTTTTTGACCTTTCCTCACATAGAATTTAGACAGATGGGCGTATCTGGTTTTTTTGCCGCCACCATGGTTAATAACAATATTATTACCATAGCCGGTTGACCAGCCAGCAAATTCAATCGTGCCGGCGTCAGCCGCGTAAATCGGGGTGCCGATTTTGTTGCCGATATCAACGCCGTAATGGCGCCAGGAGAAGTATTGGGTAATGCGGGAGCCGACCGTGGGCCAGTTCATCTTGTTGGCGGTAGGCGCGGCTCCGGGCGGGACGATTAAGTCCCTTAAAGCAGAGAGTCCAGAATAGGTGGAAGCCGTAGAGATAGCATAAGTAATCTGGCGGCCGCCTGGAATAATTAATTTCTGACCGACAGCTAATTTGTCTGTGACAGTTAGGTTGTTGGCTTCCAGGATTTTGGTTTCTTCTATCCCGTATTTTTTGGCAATCGCGCCTAAGTTTTCTCCTTTGGTAACCTTATGGGCCACGCCGGTGGCGGGGAGAATCCCTAGCTTTTGGCCCGGCCGGATTAAGCTGTAAGCGCTTAAATTATTTTCCCAAAGAATGGTATTGACGCTGATAGCAAATTCTTCGGCAATGGTCGAGACCGAGTCGCCTGGCTTAACCGTGTAAAAAATAATTTCCGAGCGGGGCTTTACGCTTTTTTTAGTGGCGGCCATTTCCGGCTTAATTAGGGCCAGGCCTTCCGGAGCCAGAGAAGCGATATTTTTTTCTTGTTCAGTTTCATCCGGCGCTTTCATCATAGCCCGGGGCTCGCCTTTTGAAGTAGCGGAAGTATCAAGATAAGATTGCTGGGCCGTCTCAGTTACACCCTCTTCGTTAGCGAATTCTTCAATCAGCTCCTCTGTCTGCCCCCCTTCTAGGTCGCCAAATTCGCTTTGCACTAGAGAAGCCATAATGGTTTCCCGGGCTTTTTCCGACATCACCCCAGCCCTGGTCTGGCCGGTTAAATTAACAAAAGTGATAATAAAAACCAGGCCGACGACAGAAACTTGGGTAAGCCTTTTGCCTAGAAAAGCTATGAAAGAATTTTTGCCGCGCCCAGCCCAGCCCAGCCTTTTTCCCAAAGAAAGATAAGAACTGTAAGCCTTGACGATAATCTGGTGAAAAACAAAATGCAGGATGGCCCGGGTCGGTTTAAAGATAATAATAAAAAAAGCGGTTATCAACCTCTTTAGAAAGATCAGGAATTTAATGAGGAAGATCAGTAAATCCACTGATATTTTTTTTATTTTTATCCCATTTTTTCTGTAAATATAATTTGGCCTTTAGTTGCTTATGGTTTTAAGAAACTAAAATTATATTAACATTTTTAGGGATTTTGGTCAACCAAACCTTTTTAATAACCAATAACCAAATGGTTTGGTTATTAAAGTTTAGTTATTGGTTATTGTCCCGCCACTTTATTATAAAATTGATTGAGGGCGGGATCCCGCCAAGGCGGTGATTTGGAATTTGATTATTGGTTATTTTTAACGGTTGACTGTTTATTCTGATATATTATAATGAAATCAGAAAGAGTTTATTTTTATGGCTCACAATATGGACGAGACAATATATGAAATTTTAAGTCTGGTAAAAAAGAAAATGAGGGAGCAGGGCGCTTATAACCGCGATGCTTATAAGCAATTCATTGAGGAAACGATTGATTATTTCGAGGAGAAAGGAAAATTAACTGACGATGATAATTTAGAATTTATAGAAGACCAGCTTTTGGATAGGTGGGAAGAAGTAGAGGAAGAATTTGTTTCTTAGGGCTGGCAAAATATTTTAGATAAAAAAAGACAGACAATCTTGCCTGTCTTTTTATTATCTCACCCTGAGAATTTCGGATTTCGGATGTCGGATTTTTAATCCCCCTTAATCCCCCCCTTGACGAAAGGGGGCAGTTAAACTTTAATGATAACCGGCAGGACCATGGGGCGGCGTTTAGTCTGGCTGAACAGGAATTGGCTGATGTCGTTTCTGATTTTATTTTTGATGTATTCATCGTCAGCCGGAGTGCGCTGGTTATGGTCTTTAACCAGTTTTTTCACTTTCATCCGGGTTTTTTCTATGAGCTCGCGGTTCTCTTTCATGTAGACAAAGCCGCGGGAAATTATGTCCGGGTTGCCGATCGTGTCCCCGGTTTTGGAATCAATCGTGGCAATCACCACAATCATGCCGTCCGCCGCCATCATGCGCCGGTCGCGCAGGACGATATTGGAAACGTCGCCTACGCCCAAACCGTCAACCATGACATAGTCAGTCGGGACTTTTTCTTTAGTTAGGACGCCTTTAACTTCTGTCCCCTCTTTCTTAAATTCCACGACCTGGCCGTTGTCAGCCACCAGGATATGGTCTTTGGGCAGCCCCACCTGTTCGGCCAGCTGGGCGTGCGCTCGGAGCATATAGTGGTTGCCTTCAATCGGCATCAAGTATTTGGGTTTAAGCAGGCGCATCATCAGCTTTAAGTCTTCCTGCTTGGCATGGCCGCCGGCATGAATATCCATCATTTCGTAATTGATGACGTTGGCTCCTTGCCGGACCATCATATCCCGCAAAGTCTGGATCGTCCTTTCATTTCCTGGGATGACCGAAGAGGAAAAAATTACCGTGTCCCCGGACTTTAAGCTGATAATCCGGTGCTCGCCATTTACTACGCGGGAAAGGAAAGCGTTACTTTCTCCCTGGGCGCCGGTGCCGATAATTAAAATTTTATTGTCCGACAGGCGCCGCAATTCCGCGTCATCAATCAAAATTTTTGGGTTAAATTTTAAGTAGTTAATCTGGTGGGCGATTTCCACGTTAGCATTCATAGACCGGCCCTGTAGATAAATTTTCCGGTCGTATTTTTGCGCCAAATCAAATATTTTCTGGATACGGCTTAGTTGGGAAGCGAAGGTGCCGATTATGATCCGGCCTTCAATTTTTTCAAAAATTTTGTCCATTTCATCGCCGATGGATGACTCTGATATCTGGTAGCCGGGATGGGTTGAGTCGGTTGAATCAGATAAGAGAAGCAGGACGCCGCGGCCTCCAATTTGGGCGATCCGGTTTAAGTCCGCCGGTTTGTCATTAACCGGGGAATAATCAATTTTAAAATCGCCGGTGTGGATAATTGTCCCCAGGGCGGTTTCGATAATAACGGCAAAGCAATCAGGGATAGAATGGTTTATTCTTAAGAATTTAACGGTAAAGGCGTGACCCAATTTGATTTCAGAAATTTCGTCTATTTTGATCAGGTTTAATTTCGGAGCCTGGCGGAATTCAACCTGGCGCTTATCAATCAATCCAGCGGTTAAAGCGCCGGTAAAAATCGTGGGATTGCCTAATTTCCCCATCAGGTGGGGAATGGCGCCGATATGGTCGTAGTGGCCATGGGTAATAATGACGCCCCGGATTTTATCCTTTTTCCCTTCCAAATAGGCAATATTGGGAATGATATAGTCAATGCCCAGCATATCTTCTTCCGGAAACTGCAGGCCCATATCAATAATAATAATATCGTTATTGTATTCTAGGACAGTCATATTCCGACCGACCTCTTCTAAGCCGCCCAAAACTATAATTTTGAGTTTGCTTCCCGGTCCAGCCTGGCTGCTTTTAAAAAAGGCAGGTTTAAATTTAACCTGACCGCTAATTGCCGGCGAGGTTCTTTTTCTCCTTCCTTGCTTGGCAGCATAGGAAAGAGACGGTTTGTACTTTGTAATCATAATGTTATTTAATTTTTTCCGCCCAAGGCGGATCCGCCTCTGGCGGAAATTTTTTAATTATAGAGAGAATTTATATTTTGTTGAAATCTAAAATCTCAAATCTTAAATCTGAAATCTTCAGGGTGCCGAAGAGAGGATTTGCCAGGTCATTCTTGTCCTGTCGTATGACTGGGACGACCTGGTCCGCCTTTGGCGGAAACCTCACCTTTTATTTATTAATCAACCTCGGAATTTTTGTAGAGTGGGGATGGGGAGAGTCGGACTCCCATGATATTGCTACCACTAGCTCCTGAAGCTAGCGCGTCTACCAGTTCCGCCACATCCCCTAGTAAAGATGGCCTTTGGCGCGAAAAGGAGCGGGGTGAATCTACCAGTTTCCCGCCTGCCGGCGAGGCAGGCGCCACTTCGGCTCGATATTTTTATTTTAGGGGTTACCAGACTATCCTTTTCCCGGTCTTTATATACCAGTCAGAGATATTGGTGAAACGGTGGCAAGGTATTAGAATATTTTTTACGTCAAAGCCCTTGATTTTTTTGCTCTGGGTATAAGTATAATAAGGCGAGTATAAAAATATAGCCGGCATCTCTTCAGCCATAATCTCCTGGAATTTTTTATATTTTTCAATTCTTTGTTCTTGGTTTGAGGTTAAGCGGGCGTCCTCCAAAAGTTGGTCCACGTCTTTGTTAGTGTAGTTAGCCAGGTTGGAACCGTTTTCGCCGGTCTGGGAGGAATGCCAGAAAGTATAAACATCAGGGTCATTGCCAACCACCTGGCCATAAAGCAGAGCGGCAAAACTTTTTGGCTTTATAATTTCGGATTGGATCTGGCTTATTGGGATTATGTTTAAGTTGATTTTAACTCCGGTTTTTTCCCAGCCGCTTTTTATCTTTTCGGTAATCTTCACATTATTTGCCGTCTCCACCGTGGTTAAAGTTATGGCCAGGAATTTATTGTCCTTTTTGCGCCAGCTGCCGGCGCCGATAGCCAGTTTAGCTTCGGCCTCTCCTTTTATTTTCTCGTCGGTTGATTCTTTATCGGTTTCAGCCTTGGCTATTTCTTCGCCAGTTACATCTGTTTTTACCCACCCGGCTTCAGTTAAAAGCTTATCGGCTTCTTCCGGATTATATTTATATTTTTTCATTTCCTGGTTATAAGCGAAACTATTGGGGAGGATCGGGCCGTCAATTAAATAAGCGTCTTCGCCAAAAACCTCGGAAACAATCTCGCTTTTATTTAGAGCTAAGCCCAAAGCCTGCCGGACTTTTTTATCAGCCAAAGCTGGGTTATTTTTCTGGTTTAAGAAGACGGCGGTAAGCTGCGGTTGGTTCAGCTTATGGAAATCCAGGGAATCCTTGGAGATTAAGCTGTCTTTTAAAGCGGCCGGCAGGTAGCTTAAGCCATTGACGCTGTTTTCATTTAAAGCCGCCACCGCTTCTTCAAAGCTTGAAAAAAATTTAAAGTTGAGGTTTTCTAGGTGCGGCTTCGGCCCGTAATAATCGTTATTTATTGTCAGATTATAATTTTTGATATTGCCGAATTTGTCTTTAGTTAAAGATTTGAATTTATAAGGGCCGGAACCGATCGGCTTAAAATTAAGTTCGGCTAGTCCGGCCGCTTCCGGGGAAATCGGCAGCCAAAGGCTTTCCGGGATAATGCCAAAAGTCAAAAGTTCTAAAAAAGCGGCATAAGGTTCGGATAGGTTGAACTTTACGGTTTTTTCATCTATCCTGGCAATGCTTACTCCGGAAAAGCTACTCCGCAGGGGAGATTTATAGTTTAGGTTGCCGATGGCGTTAAAGGTAAAGACAATATCGCCAGTCGTAACTTTTTCGCCGTTATGCCAGCGGCCATCTTCACGGATAGTCAGAGTATAGCTTTTGCCGTCTTCGCTTATGGCGTAATCGGTTACTAAATCTTTAATTAGTTCCCCGTTTTGGCCGCGCTTAAAAAGGGAAGAAAAAATAAGCTGGCTAAGGTCGCTATCTACGTCGCTCGCATTAGCGTAAAGAGGATTGATATATTTAGGCGCGCCTATAAGGCCTTCGGTGTATTCTCCGCCGGCCACCGGCACGAGCCGAACATGGCTTTTGTAGAAATTATAGCCGAGGACAAAGAGGTTTATGAAGATGATAAGCAGGCAGAGGTTTATGAGAAATAATTCTTTTCGGCTTAAAAATCTTTTTAAATATTTTATCTGCTTTAAATTCGGAATTTTTGATTTCGCCAGGGAATAAATCAGTTTTTTATCAAGGTCAGTTTGTTTAGAGGAAAAACCGTTGCCCCTGGCTTTAAACGGAAAAGAAAAGAAAGCCAAAAGATTTTTAGCTTTTTTAAATACCCGGCTAATTTTATTTTTTTCTGAGTCCACTTATTTAAAAGTTTTAACAAGGACTGTCACCGAATGCCAATTCTACTGCTCCGCCAGCTGGCGGATTCGGCTGCGGAAATTGAAAATTACGTAACGAAAGCGTATTCGGCGATAGTCCCTAAGGGGCGGCTAAAGGATTATGGCCGCGAGAGAGACCGCGAAAAATATTATGGAAAGTATAATTGTTGCCACAAATAATTTTTTTTCAAAGCCGCGCTTCGACAGGTAAACGTTATTACTTCCCCCGAAAACCCCGGAGAGGCCCGTGCCCCGATTTTGCAGCAAAATGACAACCATCAGCGCAACGGCAATAACAATTTGGATAATTTGCATCGTGTCCATAGGTTATTAAATTCAAGTGTTGTAATTTATAAGTTAAGATTAAATTAAAGAGATAATTCTGTTTGCCAAATAGTAATTTGAAATTTGTAATTAGTAATTTGGGAATTTGCCATAACGATTTTAGCATAACCTCCAAATTATCACCGCCTTAGCGGGATCCCGCCCGCTATAAATATAATAAAGTGGCGGGACCAATTACTAATTTACTAATTTCAGTTCGCAAGAGAAAATGGCTTTTCAATTAACCGAGATTGGCCAAAAACTAAGAAAGCGCGGTCTTATTATTATTCTACCTCTTTTATGATTTTTTCCAAAATGGCCGGGTTGTTTTCCGCTAAATCAGCCAGAACTTTCCGGTCCAGCCCGATTTTGTTGGTTTTAAGTTTGTTGATGAATTTTGAGTAAGACAAGCCGTAAGGCCGGACCGCGGCGTTTATTTTTATCTGCCATAAGTTCCGGCGGACCCTTTTTTCCTTTTTTCGGCCGACATAAGCATGCGCGCCGGCTTTGGTAGCGGCGGTTTTAGCGAGGCGAAGCCAGTTTTTCCTTCCCCACCTATATCCTTTTACTTTTTTTCTTAAGGTATGGCGCCTTTTTACGTGGCCGACACCTCTTTTTACTCTGGGCATAAATATTTAAATCCTAAATCAAAAATCCTAAATCCTAAACAAATCACAAATTCTAAATTCTAATGTCCAAAACATACTTTTATAATTTAGGATTTGTGATTTGGAATTTATTTAGAATTTAGAAGTTTAATTATACGGCATTAATTTCTTTATAGTTTTAATATTGGTTCCGCTCGCTTCTATATCCCGGCGCTTGTTGCGGGTGGTATTGCCCCGCTCCCGGGCGTTAAAATGGTCCTGGCCGGCTTTTCTCCGCAGTATTTTCTTTCTGGTGATAGTAAAGCGCTTAGCCGTGGCTTTATGGGTTTTAATTTTCGGCATATAAATTAAGAGGGGGTAGAAGGTTTCAGAGGGCGTTAAAGAAGGGAAGGGGGGAAGGCGGTAAAATTTCCATCTACCCTATCGCCCTTCTTTGCCTTCTTTATGCCTTCTCTCCCTTCTAATCTAAAATAAAAAACAGGTTTACCCCGCTACCCGTTAGTGATTAATTTTTTAAGTAGAGATAGGAGATGTGTCAAAGACATCCTTTTTTAGAAAGCCCCGTGTTTTAACACGGGGTGCGGGGTTTAATCGGCCTGATTTATGCTTTTAGTTATTTTTATTGGTTAGTACTATATTAAATCTTCCGCCCTGTTTTGTCAAGCCCTGCTCGGCAAAGACGTTTAAGCCTTCTGTTTTTTCCAGTTTTTGCACAAAATCCATTATAACTTCCCGGGCTTTTTCCGGGTGCTGTTTTTCCCTTCCCTTCAACACCAAGTCAATTTTCAGTTTATCGCCATTGCTTAAGAATTTTTTGGCTTGATCCAGACGAAAAGAAAAATCATGCTCGCTGATCCTGGCGGACAGACGGATGCCCTTGGTGTCTATTTTTTTCTGCATCACTTTCTGCTTATGCTCCTTTTTCTCCAATTCATATTTCAGCTGGCCCAAGTTTATAATTTTTACGACCGGCGGATTTAATTTCGGGTTGACTTCAACTAAATCCAGGCCGATTTCTTCGGCCATGGCTAAAGCTTTGGCTGTCGGGACGTTGCCGACGGTTTCGCCGTTTTCATCAATCAGAAAAACTTCCAGGGCCCTGATTTGCCGATTGGCCCAGAATTTCTTTTTATCTTCTTTTGGTTTGGCTCTCTGCCATTTTCTTCGCATTTTGGTATTAGTAAATAGTAAACAGTAGAAAGTATATCAATAACATTATAGCATTAAACCAGATGCAGTCCTTGGAATATATTTCACTAGCACGCTTTTTAGAAACTGCGATTATGGACGTTATCAGCGGCGGCAAATGGGCTATTAAGGCGACGGCAACAATAATGAATTTTAAATTAATTTTTGCTAAATAACCCAGGAAAATTAACAAAAATCCAATACTGCAAATAAACCAAATAGCATGGTTGGCGTTTCTGAATATTTTTTTCTTAACTAGCCATTCAATCATTTTTAAAAAATTCTAAATTCTAAAATCAATATGGAGCGGATGAGCGGAATCGAACCGCCGTCTTATGCTTGGCAAGCATACGTACTAACCATTGTACTACACCCGCATTTTATTATTTGGGTAAATAATTTGTTAAATTTTCACTTAATAAATTAATCCAAACTAATATTTTTTCCTTTAACCCCGTGCTCCTTCTAACTCTAATAGTGCAGATCCCATTTTCCAGCCTTTTGGTCGGATGCTTTCCGTAAATAACTTGCACTTTATCAAATTGTTCTTGATTTGTACTTGTTCTATCGCCCCAGAATTTTTTACATTTCCTCTCCGAAATATCAGGATATAAAAATAAAGATAGATAAATATCTTCTCTTTTTATTTTACATATTTCCAATAAGAATTTCTTGAATAGAACTATCATCTTGTAATTAACATTGCTTAAACGGACAGGGTATTTAAAATTTTGATCTCCCTCCCCCCAATAAAGCATTACGCCAGTAATAAATAAAGGGTTCGATTTTAATCTTACAAATTCTTTTTTTGCCTCTTCCTTAAAATTTTCTCTCCATTTTTTCCATCTCTCTTTATTGGATTTAATTACTCTCCTTATCCTCTTTCTCGAGGTTCGTATAGCTTTTTCCGTTAATTTCTCTTTAATATTTTTAGACCAGACCAAATCTTTAAACCAATAATTCAATGTGCTTTTAGGAATGCCCAATTCTTTACTAATTTTTTTGTAACTTTTGCTTTTTTTGCGCATTTTTAAAGCTAAGTGATAATCGTTTCTCATAATTTTGAACCTATGGTAATTACAATTATATTATATCATAATGGTTCAAATTGTAAAAGTGCGTATCTGGAATTATACAACTCCACTCGAATAATTTTCGATTTTCGATTTTAAATTTCGGATTTTAAATCTACAATCTTAAATTTAAAATTATCAAAGGTGCGTTTGTTTGACGAAATCCGAACCTATTTTGAACGGAATTGACGGCGCGCTTCGCGCGCCAAACTGAACGCTCGGGCGGGGCGGGCAGAAAAAGGGGTGTGGGGAAAATGAATGCCCGCCCCGCCCTCGCTTTCGCCGCCGCCGAATTTCGTGCCAGTAAAACTGGCGCGCCGCCTAAATTATTTTTATCTTATCAATTTTTCAAAACAAAAGCAACCCAGTTGGGCTGCTTTTGTTAAATTTTTTGGCGCTTTATTCTGAAATGTTTTTCTCTTATTCACTGCTTACTCTTTTTCTATTGATTTTACTGTCATACTTTTCATATCTATAGTAATCCAATAATTCTCTCCTGTGCTTTCTTTTTCTAAAACTATGGTGACGGTTTCCACTCTTGTTGTTTCGCTGGTTTCAGTCTTTTCAACTACTGGCTTTGACTTAATGACTTCCAAAATCTCATAATCTTTGTCTTTTAGTAACTCTTTAATTCTGTCATCACCCTTCTCGGCGATATCCTGAAGTATCTCAATAAACAGATTTTTTTCATCAATAGCGCTTCCCTGTCCGCTTGGTTGAACTTCGTTTATTACTACTCCTTCATCAGGCAAAACATCAACATCATAGAAAAGCGTTTCTCCGGGTTTGATCGGCACGGGATATTCGGATTCCTGCCTTTCAATTTTGCCAGTTGACATTGCTCCTTCTATGGCTCCGCTGCTTAAATTAACCGTGATGATATCCTGTCCTCTTTCAGATTCAAAGATAACATTTACTCTTCTATCTTCTTTTTCATCATAAGCCACTACTTTTACTCCGTTTTCTTCTGAAGTTGTCTGTATTTTAAGTTTCAGAGGCGGTAAGGGTTTTACTGCCTTAACTTCAGCGTCTGGGGGAAGCATTTCTTTGATTTTTGGGTCTGACTTGGCAATCTCAATCGCTCTAACTTTTTCCTCTTCAGTTAAAGGAGTAATATCAATTTTAGTTCCTTCCACCAATTCCAGTTTTTCTACCTTCTTTGCTTTAAGGTCTATTTCGGCCACTGAGCCAGAAAATTCTATCACTTCGCCTGTTTCGACGTTTTGATAGGACATAAACATCTGTCCGGGCCCACGCACGCCAGTTTCTTCGTCTCTAAGAGCTCTTTTTTCTAACTCAGGAGGTAGTTTATCTTCAGGCAAAGCAAGCAAGACATAAGCTTTGCCATCCTGTAGTTTTACTTCCCTAATCTCCACTCCGTAATCTTTCATTAATTGCTGAATCTGCGGGTCGTTTTTGGCAATTTCCATTGCTCTGGCTATCTGTAATTTTGGCTGAATGACACTAAATCCTACAACCAAAATTAAAGCCAAAGCCACACCAGCCGGAACTAATTTCTTTAACATAATTTTATTCCAAAAATATCCAGAGTCCTGCCCGCCAAAGTTTTGCTTCGCAAAATTTAGGCGGGTAAGCAGAGCCATTTTTAACCTTTGTTTGTGGCTCTGAATTTCAATTTCTGGAATTTCAATATTTTCTAATTTTTTGATTAAGTCGTCTTGTTTCATAACTCCAGATAAATTAAAATTATTCTTTACTCTTTTTCGACTTTTGCGAGAGCTTTTCAACTCTCTATAACCATAACGCCAAAGGCTGAAAAAGGTTGCGTGTTTGCCTAAAAATTTATTTTATCCACTGACATCTGTCATCGCTACATTTGCATTTGTATCCTGCCACATAATAACAATCCCTTGCTAAGCAATCAGTTATTGTTCCCTCTCCCTTACCTTCGCATACCTGTCCGCCACATCCACCCATATTGCAATCTGCATCAGTTTTACATTTCGCATAAGTAGACAAACCACAAAATTCTTCTGATCTTTCTGAAGGTAAAATTTTATTTATTTCCTCAATCCAACTTTTATCTAATTCTTGGCCATCTTCTTGTTTTATTGCCCAGCAACCCCACATTCTATTACTACAGGCAAGCTCACATTCTTCTTTTCCTCCGAAAGTAATCTCCGGAATATGCCTACAACCTTCAACTTTATAACATCCAGAATCCTCAGACCAAAGATATCCAGCAAGAAATGCCTCACAAGGTCCTAGTTTTTCTAAATCTTCTTGTGTTAATTCCCGGGAACACCGTTCATCCCTATCCTCTCTCTCGCTCCCAACTAAAATATGTCCATCCATCCCTTCGCCTAAATTATCTTCTAAAACAAAAATGGCACTTTTAAGGTTTTCTAAAATTCTGAAACCCTGTTCATCTGTTGGGATATGGTATCTTTCTTCTTCCTGAACCAATGAGCTAATCGGAAAATCGTCCGCCTGTTTAAAGACAATTTCTACAACCCTGTTATTTCTTTTTATCTCTCGTATTCTTTCTTCACTAAAAACACATCCTGCCTGAAGATTTAATTTGTGGAGGGTCGGGATAAGTATGTTTCCCATCGAAAGATAGGTCGAATTTTCGGGAGCAATAACCTCTTCTTTGTCATTTTGCCAGACAGAAATCTTTTCTACTATCGGTCGCCAATCTTCAACTACTGGCTTATCAAAAACAGGAGCTGGACACATCTTGTCGGCTACAAAAAATCCAATAGTAAACATTACAATACCATAGGCACAAACCATTAAAATTTTGTAAATTGTTTTCATATCTAAATTTATTCTATTAAATTTTTTAATTTTTCTAAACCGCGATGAAGTAAGGATTTTATTGTTCCCTCTTTTTTACCTAAAATTTCAGCAATTTCTTTGATTTTCTTTTTCTCAAAAAATCGCAAAGTAATTACTTCTTGATATTTAATTGGGAGTTGAGAAATCTTTTCTTGAATTTTCAGAAAATCTTGATGTTGTCTTAATTTTTCCTGGGCTTCCAAAAGTTCGGTTTCAGGGTTATGCAAAGCAATAGGCTCAAATCCTTGTTCATCTCTAAGTATTTCCAAAGAAACTAAAGAGCGATTTTTTCTATAATAATTTGCAATTTCATTATTAGCAATCCGATAAAGCCAAGCAGAAAAATGAATATTTCGCCAGTGGAATTGCCAAAGTTTTTTGAGGGCTTTAAAAAATGTTTCAGAAGTAATATCTTGGGCAATTTCAAAATTGGCTACTCTTTTTAAGATATAGCCAAAAATTTTGGGATAATGTTCATCATAAAGTTTAGCAAAGATTTCCGGGTCTTTTTGAGCTTTTTTGATTAGTTCTTTTTCTTCTTTTAAATCCATAATCTTGGCCAATACAAAATTTAGGCGCCCTCAATATCAAAACGCAAAAATCGTAAAAAGGTTGCATTCATTTTTTCAATAAATTTTCAATAGAAATATTAAGAGCTTTAGCGATTTTTTGCAATGTTTCAATGGTGGGGTTCGGATTTTCGCCCGACTCAATTTTAACAATCGTATTATAAGCAACACCGGCGAGCTTAGAAAGTTTGTCTTGAGAGAGATTAAATTTTTTTCTCTGTTGTCTAATGGTTTTTGCTATTGTGGATAATTTTCTTGTTGACATTTGACTAATAATTTAATACTATTAAAATAGGTATTAAGGATTATTTATTTTAGGACTTTCGTCTATTAAAATGATACTAAATTATTTCAATAATGTAAAGGGAAATCATCAGGGGAGTTCCTTTTTATTGCCCGCGCACGGGACGGGTGGGGCAAGGGCAACTATAAATAATTATAGCCCGTCGTCTTCTGAAAAATTTTTGGCGAAGCCCGAAAGCAGGCGGGCAAAAAGGAAGGGGGTCTGGGGGAAGGAATTTTTGCCC
>Ga0210016_1003400_pt1 | contig 14046 bp, 5 predicted proteins | sample CryGeyCG2014_300_FD_185454 | JGI IMG/M metagenome (GOLD analysis project Ga0210016, IMG submission 185454) | Groundwater microbial communities from aquifer - Crystal Geyser CG02_land_8/20/14_3.00 (SPAdes) (version 2) | ecosystem: Environmental > Aquatic > Deep subsurface > Groundwater | place... | reverse complement strand
GTTATTATGACTAAGGTTATAAAAATAATTTCGTGGTTCAACGAAAACAAAAACGAAGAAAACATCAAAGGAATGCAACGTTTTGGAATTAAAACCGACAAAACATTTGGAATAAAAATTCCTATTTTACGAAATTTCGCAAAAACAATTGGAAAAAACACTGAACTTGCCCGCAAATTATGGCAAACCGACTACCACGAAGCTCAAATACTTGCAGTTTTTATAACTAAACCTAATGAGTTAACCGAAGCCGATTTAGATTTGTGGGTTAACGATTTTAACTCGTGGGACATTTGCGACCAAGCATGCATGAACATTTTTGACAAAACTCCTTTTGCCGAAAAAAAAATATTTGAATGGGCATTACGAGAAGAAGAATATGTACGCCGTGCAGCATTTGCAATTATTGCAAGTATTGCCGTTCACGATAAAAAAGCCAGTAATGAAAAGTTTATCGTATCCTCTCAAAAATGCAGGGAAAAGATGGAACATGGATGACAAAATGATATAGACTCTTATTTTTTATGTGGCTAAAGCCACAAAATTATAAATTATTTTCATCAGTCAGATAAATCTGACTGCAATAGATTTTGCTGCTTCTCTTATCCATTGCAGTTGCTTTTAAGCAACTGATAAAAGCTCAACACTATATTTGGCTTTAGCCACATTCTTTCAGATAAATCTGACTGCAATAGATTATAAATTATTTTCATCAGTGTAATCAGAGGATGATTTTACCCTTGTGTTTTGAGAGGATACAGTTTATCCCATATTTAGATTTAATTGAAAAATATTCTTTCGACTCAAGAAATTTTGTAAAAAAAGCTGTGAATTGGGCATTACGACAAATAGGTAAAAGGAATAAAGAATTGGGAATTTTAGCATTGCATTGCTCACAAAGAATATTGTTACAACAACATAAATCGGCACAGTGGATTGCAAAAGATGCAATAAGAGAGTTAAACGATAAATGGAACTGATTTTTATTCGTATCTTAAAGCTTCAATTGGGTCTAATTTTGAAGCTTTTATTGCCGGAATAAGTCCCGAAACTAATCCAACAACAAAGCACAAAACAAATCCAAATAAAATCCACATCCATGGAATTACAAATGAACCCTCAGTTAGCAATGAAATTAAATTTCCTACAATAATTCCAAAAATAATTCCAAAAATACCACCAAGTTGTCCTATAAAAACAGCTTCGAAAAGAAATTGCTGTTTAATAATTGAAGAGTTTGCTCCTAACGCTTTTCGTGTTCCTATTTCGCGTGTTCGTTCCGAAACCGACACTAACATAATATTCATTAAACCAATCGAAGCGCCTAATAATGTTATTATTCCGATTAATGTTGCAGCTATAGTTACATAGCTAATGTTTTCCATTAGCATATTTGCCAAAGTATCGCTTTTTGAAATCTCGAAATTATTAGATTCATTCAGTTTTAATCCACGAACCATTCTAAAAATGCCTTCGGCTTCGCTTATTGCAATATCAAGTAAACTTGGCGATGATGGCATAATATTTATTGTGTAACTTTTGTTTTCGGAATAATTCTGTCGTGCATTTGTAATTGGAATGAAACAAATTTTATCGCCTGCACCGCCCATGCTTGTTCCTTTTGCTTTAATAACACCAACAATTTTATATCGGCAACCTCCAAGCATAATATCTTTATTGAGCGGGTAGTTGTGTAAGCCAAAAAGGTTTTTCACTAATTCCTGTCCAATTACTATTGAAAAAGCTCCTTGCTGAACTTCAAGCGGTGAAAAATTTCGTCCCTTATCAATCTCGTATCCCGAAACAACAAAGTAGTTTTCATCTATTCCAAAAACAGCAATATTTGGGTTTGTTTTCTTTGATTTATATTTTGCAATCCCTTGACTTGAAGCTCTGTTTGAAATTGAAACAATAGCAGGAAAATCGTACCTTTCTTTAAAACTAACAGCTTGTCTGTAATCAATATCTTTATAATCAATATTATCGCGATTCCCTGGACCATGCGAGAGCATTTTCCAACTTGTAATTCTGAATGTATTAGCACCAAGGCTTGTAAAATTTGAGTTTAACGAACTTTTTATTGATTCAATAGCGGTTAAAATTCCAACTAAAGCCATTATTCCAAATGCAATAATTAATATTGTTAGAACAGTACGCAATCTGTTAGATTTTATACTTTCTATAGCTATTTTAAAATTTTCTCTGAATAAGATATTATACATTGGTTTTTAGTTTTTGGTTTTTAGTTGCTGTTGGCTGTTAGCGGTAACCGGAAACCTGAAACCAAATTATAAATACTGCCACTATTTATTAATGTTTTTGCTATATTGCAACGTTTAAAGCTTGCTCAATGTCGCTAATAATGTCATTATAATTTTCAACGCCAATTGATAAACGAACTAACTTTTCTGAAATTGATAATTTTTTACGACTTTCACAATCAACATCAACATGTGTCATTGTTGCCGGGTGTTCGGCAAGACTTTCGGTACTGCCAAGCGAAACAGCTAATTTTATTAATTTTAATGAATTTAGAAATTTAAAAGCCTCTTTTTCGCCACCTTTTATGTCAAAAGAAATCATTGCTCCGTTTGATAAACATTGACGTTTAAGAATTGCGTATTGTTGTGTGTTTTTTTCGGTAATGTTTCCTAAATAATATACTTTTTCAACTTTTGGATGATTGTTTAAGTATTCTGCAACTTTTTGTGCATTAATTGCCTGAACATCCATTCTTGCTTTTAATGTTTCGAGACTTCGTAACAAAAGCCATCCTGTCCAAGGTCCAGCCATATTTCCTAAAAATGTACGTAATCCTTTCACTCTTTTTATCAATTCAAACGAACCTAAACAAGCACCGGCAATAACATCGCTATGACCACCAATATATTTTGTACACGAATATAATACTAAATCGGCACCATGTTTTAAAGGATGTTGCCAAAGTGGTCCCATATAAGTATTATCAACAGCTAACAAAACTTCGTTTTCGGGAGCCGAAAAATGTTTTGCAATTTGTTTGCTTTCTTCAATATCAATTAAATCATTTGTTGGATTGGCAGGCGTTTCGATATAAACTAATTTTAGATTTTTAGCTTTACCTGTTGATTCAATAAGTTTTATTAATTCTTCTTTTGATTGTCCAACCATAAAACCAATCACGGTAATACCAAATTGTGGTAATATTTTTTTAATGAAATGGTCGGTTCCTCCATAAAGCGGAGAGCTATAAAGTAAAAGGTCGCCGGGTTTTAAGAGTTCTAAAAAAACGGTAGTAATAGCAGACAAACCACTTTCAAAAACAGCGCATTCTTCAGCTTCATCCCAAAGTGTTAACCTGTTTTCAAGTATTTCTAAATCAGGATTATTTAATCTACTGTATATTAGCCCTAATTCCTCACCAGGATTTGCTTCACGTAATCCATAAGCAACTTCAAAAAATGCTTTGCCTTCTTCGGCATTTTTAAATACAAAAGTTGATGTTTGAAAAATAGGACTTTTTATTGCTCCTTCCGATAAAGCAGGTTTGTAACCATACGACATCATTAAACTTTCGGGGTGTAATTTCTTTTCCATATAATTTAAATTGTTGCGTTTTTAATTGCTATAAAGGTAAAGTTAAATTTCAAATTAAAAGATGTTTAAAAATCATGTTGAAATTAACTTAGTGATTTACTAAAACCAAAGTATCTGAAGTTGTTTTGCACAAAAATTTCGACTTAACTCAAAGAGAACGATAGACTATATGAGGTTAAAGTATCGTTATAAATATTATGTTATACCTTAAATCCGCAAGCCTTCTCGAAATCCTTTTACCCTAACACCTTTCGACTCCGCTCAAGGTGACTGTCAGACTGAGCGAAGTCGAAGCCTGACTTTACAACCGTCATAATGCTTGCGGATTTAAGGTTATACTAAAAATGGGCTCAAAACGACTATTTTTAAAAGGCAAAAATTATAAGAAAAAGGTCGTAATTTAGACATTTTTCATTTCAAGGTTTACACTTTTTCTTTGTGAATAAATCCCGTAGGGATGAACTGTTTATAGATAAAGAATGCACATCATGTATTAAGTTCCGTAGGAACGTCCTGTAAAACAATGTTCTTTTAACAGGTCGCTACTACGTAGCTAAATGTTATTTTTTAATTTTTGCTATAAACTTAAGCGCCTATGGTGCTTTTTATAAAAAAAGTGTAAACCCCGTTAGGATATTTTCTATAAAATTCATTCTGTTGTCAACGAGCGTATCCAACGGGGTAAACTACTTTTTAATGTTTATGAAAAATGCCGTAATTTATCCTGTTTTATGCATATAAGTCAGATATTTATTTTCTGTTTTTTTAACATCTTACAATGCTCAATCATAGTATATGCAGTGAAATCAATGCGACATTGTAATCTTGTAAGTGAGAAAAAAATATTATTTAAAAAATTTCAGATTACCCGGTTCAGTGTGTGGATTCAGGATTACAATACAGTCACCCTGATGTAAACGACAGGGACTTATAAAAGCCATGTTTAAAGAACTTTTCTTAAACAAGTTTAATATCAATAGAAGAATAATACAGTTAAAAATTTCGATATATTTTACATGTTGAACGATAAATGAAATTAATAGACAATAAATTTTGCAGTGCTTATTGTTTCATCTGTTTCCATTTTTGCAAAATAAATACCTTTGTTTAAGTTATTTGTTACAAAACCAATTGTGTGATTTCCAGGTTCCTGATTATTTAATTTAATTGATTTTACAATGCTTCCATTAATATTGTAGATGTTAATTATTACATTAGTTTTTTTGTTTACATTAAATGAAATATTTGCAAAATCTTTAGCCGGATTTGGGAAAACTATAATTTTTGAGTCATTTACTTTGTTATTCGAGATTTCAGGAACATTTACCGGACCTTTAAAATCTTCGCAACGGAAAATTCCACGCCCGGCAGTAGCAGCATAAATAACTCCATGATTAGTAATATCAGAATTGAAACCTCCATTAAATACCGGGGCAGCAAACCAACCATTAGGATGTATTTGCTGGCGTAACTGAACAACCGGAACATGTGCTAATCCTGTATTTTGTTCTAACCACACAGGACTCGATGCTGTAATATTGTCGGTAGAATAAATACCGTTTTCGGTTCCTAAAATTACCTGAAGAGAATTATTCCATAAAATAATTGAACTATAAATTGGTATAGAGTCTAAATATCCTTGTTTTAGCATAAAATTATCGGCTGTAAGCATTGATGTTGTTGTAGCAGCATTAAATGAATAATAGATATAATCCGATTTACCATAACCACCTAAAGTAACAATAATATTATTGGCATTTTCCGGGTCAACTGCAATACTTGTGATTTTATGTCCAAATTTTCCAATTTCCTGAGTTGTTATAACATTCTGACTTGAATTATAATCACCTGTTAAACTATCACGACCATTGGTTAAATTGGCACAACGATAAATTCTGCTTGTATCGTTCAAATAATCATAGTCGGAAAAATAAAGGACATCGCCATTTGTAGAAAATTCGATGTTTTGTGCTTTTTTTACTGTAGTTAAACTTGATATTCTATACCACGACATTGGCGATTTAGACATATCTAATCCTTGTCGGGTAATCCAAACAGAATTTTTAAAGCCCATTGCTAAAATAGATTGGTAAGTGTCTTTTACATAAACAGTATCGCCTTTTTGAAGCGTATCTTGACCATTCATGTCGGAAACTGTTAAAATATGAGGTAAAATTCTTTTGCACGAGCTTTCGGGATAAATAGTATCGCCTAAAACTACAGGTCTGGCAATTTTTGATAAAATATATTGTGTACTGTTTGTATCGTAAAAGCTTTCCCAAAGTCTTATTGGGGTTTGATAAGGCTGGGTTGTGTCGGAAATGGTTTGATGACTGGTTAAGTACGGACTAAAAAGTTCAGCAGGGTCAGTTTCAATGATATTTCCCTCATCTTCAGAACGACCAAGAGCTCCATAAGAATTTGTGACAAAAATTAATTTAGGATTAAGCATCGAATATTCACAATTAAATCCATTATTACTGCCTGTATATAATGAAATTGCATCTTTCTCGGTTGTGCCATTTAAAGAAAGCATTAATGTTCCGTTGTTGTATGTTCCACCAATAATTTTGCCGGTATTAGAAAAAGCAAGCGAATTATATATGGTTGTATTATAGTTTTTATTTAATTGCTGCCAGGCATATCCACCATATAATGAGCGAAATACGCCACCATCGGTACCAGCATAAATAACAGGATTTTCGGTTGAATAATTATCAGCAAATACAATTGTATGTATTCCCGAATGAACATATATCGGACTAGTAAAATCCCATTCATTTGAAGATACTTGCTGCCATGGATTCAATGGCGACCACTCAAATAAATTAACTCCGCCAATTAGAATGTGCTCATAATCATCGGGATATACAGCAATAGAATTATTATAAACACCTGATTTAGCTGTTCCAAAGGGAACAAATTGCGAACTCATGTTGATTAATAAAGCTGTCCATGTATTTCCTTTATCTTTTGATTGATATACGTTATTTAAAGCGCCAGTCGTATCAGCAGCTAAGCAATATATATAGTTTGAGTTTGATGGTGCAATAGCAAACTCAATTCTCTTTACGTCAATTGAAATAGTGTCAAGAGGTAAAACCTGGTTTGTACCTGATTTATTTATAAAAACATCGTTACCGGTATTGCAAACATAAGCTTTATTGTTTAATGAAGCCACAACAACCAGACCATCTTTGCTAATCTGAACATCGGTACAAGTAAAATCGGCATTAGTATCAGAAACAGTGTTATTCCATGTATTACCGCCATCAATTGAAAGCATTAATCCTTTATAAGTTGCGGCATAAATTTTATTGTTGTTAGTTGGATGTGCAGCTAATTTATTAACGTAGTTAAAAATTTGTTTAGAATTATCTGAGTCGTTCCATGTTGAAGTTAAATGTGTCCAGGTTTGCCCGTGGTTAATTGATTTCCAGATACCCTGTCCCTGAAATCCTTGTCTGTTATAAGTTCCAAAATATTCGCCTGTTCCAACATAAATATCGCCATTAGCAGATTGGCAAATACTTGACACAAACAAATTATCGAAAAGGTCGCCACCATCTACCTTAACCCACGAAAGACCACCAGTTGTTGATTTCCAAATTCCACCACCAACCGAACCAGCAAAAATAAGATTAGAGTTATCTTTATCAATTAATAATGCACGCGTTCTGCCTCCAATGTTACTCGGTCCCATTTCGAGCCAATTCATTTGAGTATTGGTACTTTTCAGGGCTTTTGTTCCCGATTTGTTTTTTTTACCGTTATTATTGCTCGTTGTTTTTGAATTATTTACAACGCTTTTTGTTTGTAATTCTGCTTTGCTAGCTTTTGAGTTTAAAAAAATAACATTAAAACCAGCAAAAATCAATATTGCAATTGATAATAATAAAGTTTTTGTTTTCATGCGATTATATATTCAAAATAATTATGTAAATTTTTTATAAAAATAGTTTGGCAAGATACATAAAAAATAAAAAACAAAAAAAAATTTTTTTATTAATGTTGTTTATGCGTATATTCAAATAAATACAATAGTTATTAACTCAGGTATCGGGTTTCAAGTTTCGGGTTTGGCTTTATAATAACACAAATAATGGCAATATTTAATAAAACAGAAGATATTGATTATATGTTTTAGCCCGTAATATTTGTAAAAATATTTACACGATAAACCCGAAAATCAATTATATTACAAAAAAACAAATGAAGTTTTGCATATTCTTTGTGATAAATAACCTAAACCAAACCCGAAGCTAAAAACCAGAACTTCAGAACTTATAAACGATACTTAAAAATGAGCATATTAGAAACATGCATTAGTAAAATAAAATATTCCTAATTTCAACTTTCCAAAAGTTTTAAAACTTTTGGAAAGTTGAAAAACCTAATTATTTAATCAATTACTTTTTTATTGTTTTATCAATCTACTAACAAAAACCTCTTTTTCGTTACAAACCTTAACAATGTAAATTCCAGAAGACAAATTACCGATATAAATTGTCAGGTTACTTTGTTTTATGTTTTGCTTTAACAGTTGTCTGCCATTTATATCGCTTATTGTTAAAGTCGTGATATATGATAATTTAAAATTAGTCGGAAAATCTATAAAAATATTATCCCTTGAAGGATTTGGATAAATTCTGATAGAATTAAAAGTAGTATATTTGTTAATATCAACCTGCTCGTCAATATATATATATAATAATGTTTGTGCTGTACATCCAGCATCATTAGTAACTGTTAATGAAACTGTATATCCGCCCATTGCTGTATAAATATGATACGGTGATTGGAGATTTGCTGAATATCCATCGCCAAAATCCCAGTGCCATGATATTACTCCTGTTGTATTGAGAGCTGTGAAATAAAGAGTGGAATCAACATAAGCATTTCCATTAATAATAATTTGTGGATTTAAGGAATTTATTAGCAAGGTAGTAGCATAACTATCAGACCCATATTGATTTGTAACGGATAATGTTACTATATAAACTCCTGCTGATAAATATTGATGATAAGGATTTTGATATGAAGATGTTGTTCCATCACCAAAATCCCACAACCACGATGTTGGGGTATTATTTGTTTGGTCAATAAATTGAACTACCCCCTGGCATACATCCAGTATGTTATTTGTGAACAAGGCAACAGGTGGTAATGTGTTTGGCTGGAGAATTACAGTATAATCTTCAAATTGACCGTATTCAACATTAGTGCAAGTTTCTGGTGAAGGCATAGAATAATAATCAGAGCCAATGCGCATTCTTAATGGGGTATTAACAACGGCTGTGCCTGAAATGGTAACATTTGCACTATGATAAACGTTATTATATGAATCTAATATCATCTCAGAAGTTTGAAATGAACCATTATTATTATAATCAATCCATGCTCGTACATTTTCATTATAAGAATACCCGGTTTGAACACTCAAAGTATATGTATTCCCAACTGTTACAGTTGTCCAATCGGTACATGAATAATCCTGATAATCATCTCCGCTACCGGTGGAATTATTTATTGTGTTAAATATAACATTAAATATACCTATATAGGTATAGGGTGAATTTGTTTGTGGAGTGCATGAAGCAGGCACAGGTCCATTGATATTAGTAAGTGTTATAGAATGTGTTGCTGTATCACAACCGTAAGCATTACAAATTATCAATTGGATATTATATGTTCCTGTAGAGGTATAAGTATGAGTAGGATTTTGTTGGGACGATGTGCTTCCATCACCAAAATTCCACATCCATGAAATAGGCGCATTTAAGGAATTATCTGTAAAACCTACGATTCCACTACATCCCGAAAGAGAATATTCAAAGTCAGCACATGGATTATATGACACATTCAATGTGCAAGGGATAGATATTTGAGGATTAAGAGGGTCGTTTGAATTGACAATTAAATCGGCATAATAAGTGCCTCCGTTAAGTCCTGTACTGTTAAATAATATATTTATTATTGATGTATCAGCAACTGGAACTGTTCCCGTATCAGGTTGGTATGTGACCCATAAATCTGATAAGGGTTCTCCGATAATAACATCATCATAATAGGCGGTTGCATAATCATAATTAAATAAATGAACCTGTGAAACATTAACCGATGTCTGTGAACAGAAAGGGAAATTTGATTGTATTAATACATTGTCCACATAAAAATCAAAAGTTTTAGTTGAAAAGTTTATATTTTTAAATTCAATATGATACCACTGATTGAGATTACATGGTAAAGTAATACTTTGGCTGTAAGTATATAAACCAAGAGTTGTTCCCTCAAAGTACATATAAATTATTCCATAGTTACTATAAATGTTATTATCTCCTACTGAGAAAAAATTATGATAATATAAAGTAGAAGATGGTTTCATATAAACACTTATATATGAGACGGTATCAGGTGTAAATGTCTGATATAAACCGTCGCCAAAACTGTAATTCCCGCCTGTTAGTTGTAATGAGTAACTGCCATTACCAGGGTCCGATGCAACTACCTGTGCTGTATAACTGCCGGAGCCCATTAACCAGTCGTTATAGTTTCCATCTTCAAAATCGTCATAAATAATACCTTCTGGATTAGTACCTGTAATAGAATCAATTGTAAGTTCATAACTTAATTCACCTACACCGTTATTATAGATGGTAATGGTTTGTGAAACAGAGTCGCCACATGCTGCAAGAGAAACATTAAATGAAGTTGGAACAACTGCAATTAAAGGAGGTCCTTGTACTGTTAATGTCTTTATTATTGTATCAGCACCTAAACAATTATTTACAATTAGTGTAACATTATAAGTTCCTTGTATAGAATAAGCATGTGTTGGATTTTGCTCTATAGAAGTGAAGCCATCACCGAAATTCCATAACCATGAAGATGGATAATTAGCGGTTTGGTCGGTAAATTGCACCCCGGTATTTAAAGGAGGATTTGTATCAGAAATATTAAAATCGGCTATTGGTGGCACAGAAGGAATAGTAGAAGCCCAATGTGCTTCAAAACCAGACATTGTATAAGAATAATCCGATGTAAATACAATATACATCGCTCCTGATGTTGCAGTAACAGGAGATGGAATAGTATATGAACCTGTTGCATTTAGTAATAATGTTCCTGATGCATCTATTCCATCATATACATAAAGATAATCATAATAATCTTCAACTTGAAATGAATTAAAAGATAATGTTATGCTTATAGCACATCCAGGATTTATTAAAAAACTACAGTTTTCGTTATCGTTATAATTGCCTGTTTGCCCGCCTGAATCATAAAGAATACCGCTTTGAGATGTTGTAGTAGAGGAAGAACACATATTATATGAATTTACCACAGTAATATAATTTGTTTTTATAAGAGTATCAGAGCCATAAGCATTTGAAGTAATTAATGAAACAGTATATACGCCAGTAGCATTGAATTGTACTTTAGGGTTCTGGGAATTGGCATTAGTGCTATTTACATAAGTTATTGTGTTTGGGGTAAAGTTCCACTGCCACGAAGTTGGACTGCATAAAGATAAATCAGTAAAATTAACTGTATTACCGACAACGCAATTTGTCTGGTCGGCAGTAAAATCCGCTTCTATTGCTATTATTGTAACATAATTTATTTTAGTCAATGTATCGCTGCCATAGGAATTTGTTACTATTAAACTAACAGAATAAGTTCCTAATGAATTGAATTGCACATCCGGCTCGGGTGAATTTTGATTTGTTCCATTTACATAAGTAACCGTATTTGGTGTAAAACTCCACTGCCACGTAACTGGATTAAAGTAAGATAAATCGTTTATTGTAACTTGTGTGCCAAAGCAGTTGGTTGTATTTATAATTTCAAAGACAGCAACAGGGGGTAAATCGCAGGAATCAGAAATAGGTATTTGTATAATATAAGGTGTATAGTTATGTTCTGTAAGAGTAAGTATTGCATCAACACCGAAATTTGGGATAGGATTAAAATTAAGTGTGCCTGAGCCGCCAGAGAGTTGTGTTGTTGCAACTAAATGTCCATTATTATATAATGCAGCGAAAGCATCAGCAGGGCTTGCACTTGTTATTGTCAGAGATGTTGCACCACAGGGAATGGTATCAATGGTAGTGGCTGTAATTGTTTGCGGGTCATCGGTAAAGATATCCATTTCAGGGTCGCCAATAGGATTTATAGCGAATTGCAGCCATCGCATTGCAGTATATCCCATAGAACTGCCAATAAACTGAATCTTTCCTTGTGCAGAAACAGAGCCGAATTTGTATTTATAAGCCGCTGGTTGACCTGAAAACATGTTTTCATAAAAATAAGCAGAATATTGCATTGAAGGACCAAAAATCGTAGGGTCATAATCTCCCCAGCCATATCTTGAACTGGCATGATAGGCAACGGCACCGCCATTAGCATTTCTGATAAATGCTTCACTCAAACAGGGGTCAGCCGGAGCATAACTGTCGTCAAAAGCATTTGTTAAACATGAAATTGAAACAATAATCCCTTGTTCGTTTAAATTTGTTAATGCAGATGCATCAGAAGAAGAAAAATAATAGCCATCTTCCATCGCCCATAGTTGTTGGTCTCCGTGGGTACCCATAAAGAAAAAGTTATATCCGTTATTAATTTGGTCAGAAACGTGTGTATTTGTAACATCATAAGTTGAGCCGCCAAAGTCGGTATTTGTATCATAAAGACGATAATGTGTGCCATTCCAGTATGGTGCAATATTACCATTCCACATTAATTCTCCCTGATAGTCAATATCACTTTGACTTCCCACATAATCAAATAATTGAATACCCGATAGAACCATCTTTTTCTCAAAATCAGCAGCAGGAGGATTCTGTTCATAGTTTAAGACCTTATTGACAAATGCAGTTGTATGTGCACTTGTTCTTACAGGAGCACGGGCAATAAACACTTCAGGAGCCATATCAATATTATCTGTGAGTTCACCGTAAATTCCATCACCATCAGCATTCCAGTTAAACTGATTATCAAAACAGGCATAAAATAAATCTGTTGGCATTGTATTATCAACATAATAATCCTCAACATTTCCATAAGCATCCTGGTCAGGAACAACAGTATTATCCCCTCCTAATAGAACCCAAATAGTACCTTTATTTTGATAATAATCAGATATACAATTTTTTATTTTCAGTTGCTCGGTTGTCCCTGAATAATTAGCGTAAATAAATTCTGTTGTGATAATTTCTGCAGGTACACCTTTTTGTGTCTTCCAGTTAGCTAATGGCTGAAAATATGAAGATAATGCAGAAGAAGTAATAATAAGATATTCAACATCATTAATATTTTTTGGGGATTTACTTAAATTTAAATCAGAAGGATTTATTATCTGGTCTTTTAAAAAGTTATAAAATGTTCCGTTATCCCATCTATAAGTATCTCTGTAATCAGTTAAATCGTATATAACACTAATCTGGATACTTTTGATAATAAAAAGTTTTTTCTGGAGTGGATAGTAAATAAAAGGTGATATTTCAAAAGTGAAAAACCTGTATTGGCTCATTAATTGGGTTGATGTATATTGGGTAATATTTTCAGGGAATGGTACAGGTGATCCATAAATTGATGATAATGGCTCTACTTTTGGGGGAAGCGTGTCGTGCTTGTTTGTAGGAATTAAATGTTGTGTGGGCTGAATAGTTATATTATCAGCAAAAAGTTCAGTTTCATAATTATATTCTACATTAAGAAACCTGGCGCCATCAGGCACCGATAAATTTATAAGATAATAAGGTAAGGCAGGGGCACCAAGGTTTTCTTTATAGTAATAATCAAAACCTTTAAATGCAATCCTTGTATAACCGTCTTTGGTTATAGATTTGAAATCATCCTGTGAAAAAGAAATATGAATTATTTTTTTTTGACCATAAATAAATGAAGTATTTATGATTGCTATCATTAAAATGATATTAAATTTTTTAAGTAAAGTGTTCATAAAATTATTATTAGGTTTTTAATTAAAGACGAATATTAATTTATTTGGTTGCCCATATTAAATATCAGTTCACTTTTTTATATTGTAAAATAACAAACATATTGCTAAATCATCCTGTTGGTTCACCTCGTTCATGAGGCAATTTTATAACAATCATGTTCTTATTGACTTTTTAACAAAGGCAAAAAATTACCTTTTTAATATAAAAATTATACGAAAACCAAATAAAAAAGTTGTATTTTTAGACTTCTTTTAATTTTAACAAATAAGTTAATTAGAGTCTGTCCATAATGTTCGATTATTTCGTTATGCCCCATACACCCGCTCGCATCCTGCGAGTGGGTTTTACTTTATGCTCTGGCATTTTTATTTATAATAACTCATGTTACGCAAAAATATCTAAAAGGAGGCGCTTCCATTGTTAATAACTTTTGGGGGTTCGCAAATAAAGCTTGATTTTGAAAGAATTTAACCTTATTCTTTTTATTTTTTAACCTTAATAGAAA